>Ga0255240_1000021_pt1 | contig 18801 bp, 20 predicted proteins | sample ColtaT_23_FD_183712 | JGI IMG/M metagenome (GOLD analysis project Ga0255240, IMG submission 183712) | Metatranscriptome of freshwater microbial communities from Columbia River, Oregon, United States - Colum_Yuk_RepC_8d (Metagenome... | ecosystem: Environmental > Aquatic > Freshwater > River...
CGGTGCGGACAGTTTCTTGCTGACCTCGGCATCGTTGCACACCGGGCAGGTGAGCAGGCCGCGCTCACGCTGCGACTCGTAGTCGCCCTGCGAGGCAAACCACCCTTCAAAGGCATGGCCGTGGCTGCATTGGAGGTCGAGGACTTTCATGGCTGGATCGGTTCAAGTGCCTGCCGGTCGAGTGGCCAGGCGCCGGACAGCACATTTTGCACCCAGACCATGCAGCTCAGGGACTTGGCATCGGGCACCTGGCCGTCGCGACACCAGGCCATCAGTTCCTCGGGTGTGGCGGTGAACACGTCAAGGAACTCGCCCTGGTCGAGCTGGCGCTCACCCAGGCTCAAACCACGCGCAAAGTAAATGTGGATGACCTCGGTGGAATACGCAATGGCCAGGTGCATCTGCCCTGCCCTGGCCCATTCGCGCGCCTGGTAGCCGGTTTCTTCAAGCAGCTCGCGCCGGCCACAAACCAGCGGGTCTTCGCCGGCATCGAGTTTGCCCGCAGGCAACTCCACCATGACCTGCCCGATCGGGTAACGGTACTGGCGCTCCAGCACGATGCGTGTCTGACCATCTGGGCCTTCGAGCAGGGGCACCACCACCACCGCGCCCGGGTGCTTGACGTATTCACGCGTGGCCTCGCCACCATCGGGCAGGCGCACGGTGTCGCGGAAGGCGTGCAGGAAGCGACCTTTGAACAGTTCTTGCTGCGCGATGCAGCGTTCGATGAGGTGGTCGTCGGTCATGGATGGCTTCACTTCGTTCGCAATGACGGGAATGCGAGTTCGCAATGACCCATCCGTTGTCACTGCGAGGCCGCAGGCCATGGCAGTCTCAAACCCTGTTCAGCCGCGGCGGTGCACCAGATAACGGTACACAAACCCCGGAAAGGCCAGCGTGAGGAACATGGTGCCCGTCACGGCGTAGAACTCCCAGCCTTGTGGGGCGATCTGGCCGGCGTTGTTTTCAAGCGCGAGGCCGATGCCACCGACCAACAGGTACAGCAGCACCAGCTCCAGCAGACGCCAGCCCAAGGCTTTGGGTTGGCGCAGTGGACCCAACAGGAACAGGCGCTGGTTGGCAAAAGGCAGGTTGGCGGCCAGCACCGCCAAAGCGATCAGCACGCCAATCTGCAGGGACTGCGACATGGGCGTGCGGCGTCGATTACAGAGCGAGCATGCTCTTGACGGCCTGGGCGCACAGGGCCATCAGGGCGCCCGGCACGATGCCCAAGACCAGCACCAGCAGACCGTTGACCGACAGCACCACGCGCACATCGGCAGGGGCCGAGACGGTAGTGGCCGTGACCGGCTCGTCAAAGTACATGACCTTGACGACGCGCAGGTAGTAGAAGGCGCCGATCAGCGACATGAGCACCGCGTAGATGGCCAGGCCAATGTAGAAGCCCTGGCCCGAGGCGATCAGCGACTGCAGCACAGCCAGCTTGGCATAGAAGCCCACCATGGGCGGGATGCCGGCCAGCGAGAACAGGCACACCGACATGACACCGGCGTACAGCGGGCTGCGCTGGTTCAGACCGGCCAGGTCGGAAATTTCTTCGCTCTCGAAACCCTGACGTGCCAGCAGCATGATGATGCCGAAGCTCGCCAGCGTGGTCAGCACATAGCCCACCACGTAGAACATGGCCGAACTGTAGGCGTTGGCCGCCAGCGTGGTCTGGCCGTTGATGACGCCAGCCACAAAGCCCAGCAACACAAAACCCATCTGAGCGATGGTGGAGAAAGCCAGCATGCGCTTGAGGTTGGTCTGGGCAATGGCGGCCAGGTTGCCGATCAGCAGCGAGGCAATCGCCAGGAAAGACAGCATCTGCTGCCAGTCCACAGCCAGGGGCATCAGGCCTTCTACCAGCAGACGCACCATGATGGCAAACGCGGCGAGCTTGGGTGCGCCACCAATCAGCAGCGTAGCGGCCGTGGGCGCGCCGTGGTACACGTCAGGAATCCACATGTGGAAAGGCACGGCGCCGATCTTGAAGGCCAAACCGGCCACGATGAAGACCAGGCCGAAAACCAGCACCTGGTGCTTGATCTGGCCTGAGGCGATGGCTTGCAGCACTTCGTCAAGCTGCAGGCTGCCCGTGGCGCCGTACAGCATCGACATACCATACAGCAGGAAGCCCGAGGCCATGGCACCCAGCACAAAGTACTTCATGGCGGCTTCGGTGGCTTGCGCGTGGTCGCGGCGCAGGGCCACGAGGGCGTAGCTCGACAGCGTGAGCAACTCCAGCCCCAGGTAAATCACGATGAAGTTCTGACCGGAGATCATGAAGCTCATGCCCAAGAGCGCAAACAGGCTCAGGCTGAACAGCTCGCCGCCACGCAGCATGTCACGGTCGGCCGCGTAGGGGCGTGCATACACCAGCGTGACGAGCACAGCAATGGCGGCAAAGCACTTGAGCCAGTGGCCCAGCGGGTCGCTCACCACCAGGTGGCCCCAGCCGTACTGGGTCTGGTCGGCCAGCGCGTAGCTGGCGTTCAGCCAGGCCACGCCTGCCAGCGTGAGCAGGGTCAGCACATGGGTCGCGGTGCGGCGTGGGCTCGTGACCGTCAGGTCAACCAGCGCGATCACGCAGGCCATGACCAGCAACACGATTTCAGGATAGATCGTCATCCAGCTGGTGGGGTCCATCATGTCGTTACTTTCTCTTCAAATCGTTTTACTGGGGCAGCTTGGACAGCGCCACATGCTTGAGCAGCTCGGCCACCGAAACGTCCATCACATCGGTGAAGGGCTTCGGGTACAGGCCCATGTACAGCACCGCTGCAGCCAGCAGGCCCAGCATCAGGAATTCGCGGGCGTTGATGTCGGTCAGTTCGCGCACATGGTCGTTGGCCACGGGGCCGAGGTACACGCGCTTGAACATCCACAGCGTGTAGGCAGCGCCAAAGATCAGGGCGGTGGCGGCCAATGCGCCGATCCAGAAATTGAACTTCACGGCGCCCAGAATGACCATCCACTCGCCCACGAAACCGGCGGTGCCCGGCAGGCCGCAGTTGGCCATGGCGAACAGCAATGCAAAGGCAGCGAACTTGGGCATGGTGTTGACCACGCCGCCGTAGCTGGCGATTTCACGCGAGTGCACGCGGTCGTACAGCACGCCGATCGACAGGAACATGGCGCCCGACACAAAACCGTGCGCGATCATCTGCACCAGACCACCGGACACGCCCAGCGGGTTGAAGATGAAGAAGCCCAGCGTCACGAAACCCATGTGGGCCACCGACGAGTAAGCCACCAGTTTCTTCATGTCCTGCTGGACCATGGCGACCAGGCCCACATAAACCACCGCCACCAGGGACAGCACGATCATCAGGGTACCCCACTCGCGTGCAGCGTCAGGGGCAATCGGCATGGAAAAACGCAGGAAACCGTAGGCACCCAGTTTCAGCATGATGGCGGCCAGCACGGCAGAGCCACCGGTGGGCGCCTCAACGTGGACATCGGGCAGCCAGGTGTGGACCGGCCACATGGGCACCTTGACGGCAAAGGCGGCAAAGAAGGCGAAGAACAGCAGCGTCTGCACATTGCCCGCCAGCGGCAGCTTGTGCCAGCTCTGGATATCGAAGCTGCCGTTGGACGCGGTGTAGAGGTAGACCAGCGCGATCAGCGTGAGCAGCGAGCCCATCAGCGTGTACAGGAAGAACTTGAACGCGGCGTAGATCTTGTTCGGGCCGCCCCAGATGCCGATGATCAGGTACATCGGGATCAGCGTGGCTTCAAAGAAGACGTAGAAAAGGATACCGTCCAAAGCACAGAACACGCCGATCATCAGACCCGAGAGGATCAGGAAGGCCGCCATGTACTGGTTGACCTTGCGCTCGATGACTTCCCAGCCCGCGATCACGACGATCACGTTGATGAAGGCGGTGAGCAGCACGAACCAGAAGGAAATGCCGTCCACACCCAGGCGGTAGTGGACATTGAAACGCTCGATCCACGAGGCTTTTTCGACAAACTGCATCGCAGCGGTGCTGTTGTCAAAGCCCTGCAGCAACGGCAAGGTGACGAGGAAACTGACCAGGGCACCGATCAGGGCCAGCCAGCGCACAGCGCGGACCTGCTCGTCACGGCCGAGGGCCAGCAAGATGACGCCAAAAGCGATCGGCGTCCAGATGGCAAGGCTCAACAATCCCATTTTTTGCTTTCCTTCTTATTTGGCCAGCCAGACGAAATACGTCATCAGCACCAGAATGCCCAGGATCATGACCAGCGCATAGTGGTAGAGGTAACCGGACTGGAACCAGCGCACCACGCCAGAGACCCAGCCAACGACTTTCCAGGAACCATTGACGATCAGGCCGTCGATCAGCGCGCGGTCACCGCCCTTCCACAGGCCGGTGCCCAGCAGGCGGGCGCCACGGGCCAGGATGTTTTCGTTGATCCAGTCCATGAAGTACTTGTTTTCCAGAACGACGATCAGCGGACGCAGCACCTTGGCAAAGAATGCCGGCACAGCCGGGTTGATCAGGTACATGTACCAGGCCACCACCACACCGCCCAGCGCCAGCCAGAACGGCAGCGTGCTGACGGCGTGCTGGGCCATGGCCACCGGGCCGTGGAAGGCGTGGGCCAGCTCGTGCATCACATGGTGTTTGTCGGCATCGACAAAGATCGCATCCTTGAAGAACTCGCCAAACAGCATGGGCTCAATGGTCATGTAGCCGATCACAACCGACGGAATGGCCAGCAACAGCAGCGGCACCGTCACCACCCAGGGCGATTCGTGCGGCTCATGGTCGTGCCCGTGGTCGTCATGGCCGTGGCCATGGTCATCGTGGTGTGCATCGGGGTTCTGGTCGTAGCGCTCCTTGCCGTGGAAGACCAGGAAGTACATGCGGAACGAGTAGAAGGCCGTAACGAACACGCCGGCCAGCACGGCAAAGTTGGCAAAGCCGGCCGCAGGCAGCGCGCTCTCGTGCACGGCTTCGATGATGCTGTCCTTGGAGTAGAAGCCCGAGAAGAACGGCGTACCGATCAGGGCCAGAGAACCCAGCAGCGAGGTGATCCAGGTGATGGGCATGTACTTGCGCACGCCACCCATCCAGCGGATGTCCTGGTTATGGTGCATGCCCATGATGACCGAACCAGCGCCGAGGAACAGCAAGGCCTTGAAGAAGGCGTGCGTCATCAGGTGGAACACGGCCACCGAGTAGGCCGAAGCGCCCAGCGCCACGGTCATGTAGCCCAGCTGCGACAGCGTGGAATAAGCCACCACGCGCTTGATGTCGTTCTGGATGATGCCCAGAAAGCCCATGAACAGGGCCGTGATGGAGCCGATCACCATGATGAAGTTCAGCGCGGTGTCCGACAGCTCGAACAGCGGCGACATGCGCGAGACCATGAAGATACCGGCCGTCACCATGGTGGCGGCGTGGATCAGCGCGGAAATCGGGGTCGGGCCTTCCATCGAGTCGGGCAGCCACACATGCAGCGGGAACTGGGCCGACTTGCCCATGGCACCGATGAACAGGCAGATGCAAACCACGGTGATCAGTTGCCAGTCCATACCGGGGAAGGCGATCGCACCCAACTCGTCGGCTTTGGCAAAGATTTCGGTGTAATTCAGCGTGCCGGCATAGGCAGCGATCAGGCCGATGCCCAGAATGAAGCCGAAGTCACCCACACGGTTGACCAGGAAGGCCTTCATGTTGGCGAAGATGGCGGTCGGCTTGTTGAACCAGAAACCGATCAGCAGATAAGACACCAGGCCCACAGCCTCCCAGCCGAAGAACAGCTGCAGCATGTTGTTGCTCATGACGAGCATCAGCATGGAGAAGGTGAACAGCGAGATGTAGGCGAAGAAGCGGTTGTAGCCTTCGTCCTCTTCCATATAGCCGATGGTGTAGAGGTGCACCATCAGCGACACGAAGGTCACGACTCACATCATCATGGCGGTCAGGCCGTCGACCATGAAGCCGACTTCCATCTTCAGGCCACCCACCACCATCCAGGTGTAGAGGGTTTCGTTGAAGCGGGCGCCGTCGATCACGCTCTTGAGCGTCATGGCGGAGATGATGAAAGCCACCAGCACGCCCAGAATGGTCAGGGTGTGCGTGAGCTTGCGGCCAATCCAGTTGCCACCGAACTGGGTGCCAAAGACACCGGCCAGCGCCGAGCCCACCAGGGGGGCCAGCGGCACGGCCAGCAGCGTGCTTGCGTTGAGGGTTGCAGACATGTTCTTATCAGCCCTTCAGGGAATTGAGGTCCTGGACGTCGATGCTGTTCTTGTTGCGGAACAGCAGCACCAGAATGGCCAGGCCAATGGCCGACTCGGCGGCGGCCACGGTGAGGATGAAGAACACGAAGACCTGTCCGTGCATGTCACCCAGGTAGCGCGAGAAGGCCACGAAATTGATGTTCACCGCCAACAGCATGAGTTCGATCGCCATCAGCAGCACGATCAGGTTCTTGCGGTTGAGGAAGATGCCCACCACAGCCAGCGCGAACAGCATCGCGCCAATCGAGAGGTAGTGTCCGAGGGTGATGCTCATCATTTCTTCTCCTCTGCAGCAGGCTCTGCCACGGGTGCAGGTGCAGCTTGGGTGACTTCGACCTTGACCACTTGCAGGCGGTCACGCGCCTTCACACGCACCTGGATGGATGGGTCGATGGCCTTGCTGTCCTTGCGCTGGCGCAGGGTCAGGGCAATGGCGGCCACCATGGCCACCAGCAGGATGGCCGCAGCGATCTGGATCGGCATCAGGTAGTCGCTGTAGAGCAGCACACCCAGGGCCTTGGCGTTGTTGGCCTGCTCGGCAGCGTCCACCGCAGCCGGGGTGGCCAGGCGGAAGCCGCTCATCAGCACCGCACCCATTTCAAAAGCCACCACCGCACCCAGCGTGGCCGCCAGCGGGAAGTGCCGCCAGAAACCCTGGCGCAGCGTGTCCATGTTGATGTCCAGCATCATCACGACAAAAAGGAACAGCACCATGACCGCACCCAGGTACACCAGCACCAGGGTGATGGCCAGGAATTCGGCGTTCAGCAGGAACCACAGGCCGCTGGCCTGCGAGAAAGCCAGCATGAGGAACAGCACGGCGTGCACGGGGTTGCGCGCGGTCACGACCCGGAAGGCCGAAAACAGCAGCACCCCAGCGAAGAGGTAGAAGAAACCGGTTTGGATGTCCATGGAGATCTTTCAGGGGTCTCGTGTCAGCGGTAAGGCGCGTCCGCCGCCTTGTTGGCTGCGATCTCTTTTTCGTAGCGGTCGCCCACGGCCAGCAGCATGTCCTTGGTGAAGTACAGGTCGCCGCGTTTTTCACCGTGGTATTCGAGGATGTGCGTCTCGACGATCGAATCGACCGGGCAGCTTTCTTCGCAGAAGCCGCAGAAGATGCACTTGGTCAGGTCGATGTCATAGCGCGTGGTGCGGCGGGTGCCGTCGGCTCGCTCACCGGCTTCGATGGTGATGGCCATCGCGGGGCACACGGCTTCGCAGAGTTTGCAGGCAATGCAGCGCTCTTCACCGTTGTCGTAACGGCGCAGGGCGTGCAGGCCACGGAAACGCGGCGACAGCGGGGTTTTTTCTTCAGGGTATTCGAGCGTGACCTTGCGGGCCAGCGCGTAACGGCCGGTCAGGGCCATGCCCTTGAACAACTCCACGAGCATGAAGCTCTTGAAGAAGTCCTTGATCGAGAAAGAGGTAGTAGTCATATTTCCGCTCATTTCCAGATGTTCCAGGGCGAGAACAGCCAGGCGCCCACCACCAACAGCCACACCAGGGTGACCGGAATGAAAATCTTCCAGCCCAGACGCATGATCTGGTCATAACGGAAGCGCGGGAACGTGGCGCGAATCCAGATGAACATGGAGACGACCACGAAAGTCTTGATCGCCAGCCAGATCCAGCCCGGAATGAAGGTCAGTGCCGCCACGGGCGAGTCCCAGCCCCCGAGGAACATGATCACGGCCAGCACGGACACCAGCCACATGCTGGCGTATTCGGCCAGGAAGAAGATGGCAAAGCCCATGCCCGAGTATTCGACCATGTGGCCGGCCACGATTTCGGCTTCCCCTTCCACCACGTCAAAGGGGTGACGGTTGGTCTCGGCCACACCCGAGATCAGGTAGACCATGAACATGGGCAGCAACGGCAGCCAGTTCCAGGACAGGAAGTTCAGGCCCATGGCCGCGAACTGGCCTTTTTGCTGGACCTGCACGATCTCAGTCAGGTTCATGCCACCGGAGACCATGACGACCACCAGGAAACAGAAGCCCATGGCAATCTCGTAGCTCACCATCTGGGCCGAAGCGCGCAGCGCGCCCAGGAAGGCGTACTTGGAGTTCGATGCCCAGCCAGCGATGATCACGCCGTACACCTCGATCGAGGTGATGGCCATCACCAGCAGCAAGCCGGTGTTGAGGTTGGTCAGCGCCACTTCAGGACCGAAAGGAATCGCCACCCAGGCAGCCAGTGCCGGCATGATGGCCATGACCGGACCCAGACGGAACAGGCCCATGCTGGCCGCGGTCGGGTTGATCAATTCCTTGGTCAGCAGCTTGAGGCCGTCAGCGATGGGCTGCAGCAAACCGAAAGGACCCACACGGTTGGGACCCATGCGCACCTGCATGAAGCCCAGCAGCTTGCGCTCCCACAGCGTGAGGTAGGCCACAGCGCCCATCAGCGGGACCAGCACGGCCACGATCTTGAGCAGGATCCAGAGCACAGGCCAAGCCATCGTGGTCCACCAGGCATCGGCCAGGAGGTTCAGGCCGCCGTTGTAGAGTGCGTCGATCATGCGGCCTCCTTGGCGGCTGCTGCATCGGCGGTTTGCTGCAGCGATGCAGCGCGGCGCACGGTGCCGTCGAGTTGGTAGATGGCGGCCACAACAGGCTCGCTCACGGTGCCACCCAGGCGCACATCGGCGCGGATGGCGTTGGACAGCGCGATCGGCTGTGCCGTGACCTTGGCCAGCACGTCCTGCGAGGTCTCGAAGTTGAAACCGGGGACGTCGAGCAGGTTGCCCAGCACGCGCAGCACTTTCCAGGCCGGACGGGCTTCACCGCGCGGCTTGACCACGGCGTGGAAGCTCTGCAGACGGCCTTCGGCGTTGACGAAGCTGCCCGAAGTTTCGGTCCAGGGTGCGATCGGCAGCAGCACATCGCTGAAAGCCATATTGGCCTTGAACGGGCTGAGTGTCACGACCATTTCGGCCTTGTCCAGCGCAGCCACGGCGGCAGCGCCTGCGGCGGTGTCGAACTCGGGCTCGGTGTTGAGCAGGATCGCGGCCTTGAGGCTGCCGTCGAGCATCTGCGCGGCATTCTTGCCACCGGTTTGCGGCTGGGCCTTGGCCCACTGCGCGCCCACGGTGTTGGCGGCTTCGGTCAGGTAACCCACGCTGGCACCGGTCTGCTCGCCGATCCAGTTGGCAAGGGCCAGCAGGCTCGATGCGTTGGCGTGATGCGCAGCACCGTTGCCCAGCAAGATGGCCTTGCGCTCACCGCCCAACAGGGACTTGGCAATCGCTTGGGCCTGCACGGAAGAAGCGCCAGCAGCGGGTGCGGCAACGCCCTTCTCGGCGGCGATCACGGCGGCCACGTCGGCCAGGGCTTGTGCCCAACCCGAAGCACCGGTCACGATGCTGGCGCTCACGGGCATGGCCCAAGCGTCGGCCTTGGCCAGTTGTGCACTCGAAGCAATCGCATTGACCTGTGCACCCTGGCGTGCAGCCTGGCGGACGCGCTGTGCGAACAGCGGGTGGTCTTTGCGCAAGTTGGAACCCACGACCAGCACGCGCTGCAGCGTGGACAGCGAAGCGATGCTGGTGCCCAGCCATTGCACACCTTGCGCAGCAGCGAACTCGGCGCGGCGCAAACGGGCGTCCACGTTGTCAGAGCCCAGGCCACGCAGCAGGCTACCGGCCAGGTAGGCTTCCTCAACGGTGCTGTGCGGGCTGACCAGTGCACCGATGCTGGCGGCGCCATGGTCACGCTGGATGTTCTTGAGGCCATTGGCCACGTATTCGAGCGCGGTCTGCCAGTCGACTTCTTTCCACTGGCCGCCCTGCTTGAGCATAGGCTGCGTCAGGCGCTCTTCACCGTTGAGGGCTTCGTAGGAGAAGCGCTCGCGGTCGGCAATCCAGCACTCGTTGACCTCTTCGTTTTCGAGGGGCACAACGCGCATGACCTGGTTGTTCTTGACCTGAACGATCAGGTTGGCACCCGACGAATCGTGAGCCGCCACCGATTTGCGACGGGACAGTTCCCAGGTGCGGGCGCTGTAGCGGAATGGCTTGCTGGTCAGCGCGCCCACCGGGCAGATGTCGATCATGTTGCCCGACAGCTCGGAGTCCACGGTCGAGCCCAGGAAGGTCTCGATCTCGGAGTGCTCGCCGCGGTTGGACATGCCCAGTTCCATCTGACCGGCGATTTCCTGGCCAAAGCGCACGCAGCGCGTGCACTGTATACAACGGCTCATCTCTTCCATGGAGATCAGCGGACCGACTTCCTTGTGGAAGACCACGCGCTTTTCTTCTTCGTAGCGCGACTGGGTGCCGCCGTAGCCCACGGCCAGATCTTGCAGCTGGCACTCGCCGCCCTGGTCGCAGATCGGGCAGTCCAGCGGGTGGTTGATCAGCAGGAATTCCATCACCGACTTCTGGGCCGAGACGGCCTTGTCGGAGCGGGTGCGCACGATCATGCCTTGCGTCACGGGCGTGGCACAGGCAGGCATGGGCTTGGGGGCCTTTTCCACGTCCACCAGGCACATGCGGCAGTTGGCGGCGATGGAAAGTTTCTTGTGGTAGCAGAAATGCGGAATGTAGTTACCGGCTTTTTCAGCAGCATGCATGACCATGCTGCCTTCAGCCACTTCCACTTTCTTGCCGTCGAGTTCGATTTCAACCATGTCGGATCAACCTCAAGCGTAAGCACCGACCACACAGGTCTTGTGCTCGATGTGGTGTTCAAATTCGTGGCGGTAGTGCTTGAGCATGCCGCGCACCGGCATGGCTGCGGCGTCGCCCAGCGCACAGATCGTGCGGCCCATGATGTTGCCGGCCACGCTGTCGAGCAGCTCCAGGTCGCTGGCGCGCCCTTGGCCGCTTTCGATGCGGTCGACCACGCGCGAGAGCCAACCCGTGCCTTCGCGGCAGGGGGTGCACTGGCCGCAAGATTCGTGGGCATAGAAATAGGACAAGCGTTGCAGGCTCTTGACCATGCAGCGGGTGTCGTCCATCACGATGACGGCGCCCGAACCCAGCATGGAGCCGCCCTCTTTGGCGATGCTGTCGTAGTCCATGGTGAGGTTCATCATCAGCTCACCCGGAATGACAGGCGAGGACGAGCCGCCAGGAATCACGGCCTTGAGCTGGCGACCGGCGCGCACACCACCGGCGAGTTCGAGCAGCTTGGCAAACGGCGTGCCCATGGGCACTTCGTAGTTGCCCGGACGCTCGACGTCGCCGCTGACCGAGAAGATCTTGGTGCCGCCGTTGTTGGGTTTGCCGCACTCGAGGTAGGCCTGACCACCGTTGCGGATGATCCAGGGCACCGCCGCAAAGGTCTCGGTGTTGTTGATGGTGGTGGGCTTGCCGTACAGGCCAAAGCTGGCCGGGAACGGCGGCTTGAAGCGGGGTTGGCCCTTCTTGCCTTCGAGCGATTCGAGCAGCGCGGTTTCTTCGCCGCAGATGTAGGCGCCGAAACCGTGCGAAGCGTGCAGCTGGAAGTTGAAGCTGCTGCCCATGATGCCGTCGCCCAGGTAGCCTGCGGCGCGGGCTTCTTCGAGGGCTTCCTGGAAGCGCTCGTAGACCTGGAAGATTTCACCATGGATGTAGTTGTAGCCCACGGTGATGCCCATGGCGTAGGCGGCAATCGCCATGCCTTCGATCACGGTGTGGGGGTTGTACATCATGATGTCCCGGTCCTTGCAGGTGCCGGGTTCGCCCTCGTCCGAGTTGCAGACCAGGTACTTCTGACCAGGGAACTGGCGGGGCATGAAGCTCCACTTCAGGCCCGACGGGAAACCGGCGCCGCCGCGACCGCGCAGACCGGATTCCTTGACGGTGGCGATCACCTGGTCTTGCGTCAAACCTTCGTTGCCGTCCTTGCCCAGAATCTTGCGCAGGGCCGCGTAGCCGCCACGGGCCTCGTAGTCCTTGAGGCGCCAGTTGCTGCCGTTCAGGTCCGCGTAGATCTGGGGGTTGATGTGGCGACCATGGAAACAGGTTTCCAGACCGGTGGACTGGAACTGAGTGAGGATTTGTTCGATGTTCATCTGTGCGTTCCTCAGGCCTTGGCAGCACGCAAGCTGTCGATCAGCTGGTCGAGCTTCTCGTTGCTCATGAAGCTGCACATGTGGCGGTCGTTCACCAGCATCACCGGCGCATCGGCGCAGGCACCCTGGCATTCGCTGGGCTGCAGCGTGAAGACGCCGTCAGCGGTGGTTTCGCCGGCGTGCACGCCCAGCTTGCCTTCGAGGTGCTGCAGGGCCTGCAGGCCACCGCGCAACTGGCAAGGCAGGTTGGTGCAGACGTTCAGCTTGAACTTGCCCACCGGCTTCTGGTTGTACATGTTGTAGAAGGTCGTGACTTCGTGCACGGCCATCACAGGCATGCCCAGGTACTCGGCCACGGCCAACTCGCCCTCGGGGCTGACCCAGCCCTGCTCCTGCTGCAGGATGGACAGGATGGGCATGACGGCGGACTGCTTTTGCTCGGCCGGGAACTTGGCGACTTCTTTGGCAAAGCGTGCGCGGGTGGCTTCAGAAAGTTGCATTGCAGAGGTCATCGGTCAATCTCTCCAAACACGATGTCCATGGTGCCGATGATGGCGACCGCGTCGGCCAGCATGTGGCCCTTGGCCATTTCGTCGAGGGTGGCCAGGTGGGCAAAGCCCGGGGCGCGGATCTTCAGGCGGTAGGGCTTGTTGGCACCATCGCTCACCATGTAAATGCCAAACTCCCCCTTCGGGTGCTCGACGGCGGCATAGGCCTCGCCTTCGGGCACCTTGAAGCCTTCAGAGAAGAGCTTGAAGTGGTGGATCAGCGATTCCATGTTGGACTTCATGTCCTCGCGCTTAGGCGCGGCCACCTTGGCGGTGTCATTGATCACCGGGCCGGGGTTGGCGCGCAGCCAGGCCACGCACTGCTGGATGATCTTGTTGGACTCGCGCATTTCCTGCACGCGCACCAGGTAGCGGTCGTAGCTGTCGCCGGTCTTGCCCACGGGCACATCGAACTCGACCTTGTCGTAGGCATCGTAGGGCTGCTTCTTGCGCAGGTCCCAGGCGAAGCCGGAGCCGCGCAGCATGGGGCCGGTCATGCCCAGGTTCAGGGCGCGCTCGGGAGGCACCACACCGATACCCACGGTACGCTGTTTCCAGATGCGGTTGTCGGTCAGCAGGGTTTCGTACTCGTCCACGCAGCCAGGGAAGCGCTGGGTGAAATCGTCGATGAAGTCCAGCAGCGAGCCCTGGCGGTTGGCGTTGAAACGCTCGATGGCCTTGGCGTTCTTGACCTTGCTGACCTTGTGCTGCGGCATGCTGTCGGGCAGGTCGCGGTAGACGCCACCCGGACGGAAATACGCTGCGTGCATGCGGGCGCCGGAGACGGCTTCGTACATGTCAAACAGGTCTTCGCGCTCGCGGAAGCAGTAGATCAGGATGGTGGAGCTGCCACAGTCGTTGCCGTGCGAGCCCAGCCACATCAGGTGGTTCATGATGCGGGTGATCTCGGCGAACATCACGCGGATGTACTGCGCACGGATCGGCACCTCGATGCCCAGCATCTTTTCGATCGCCAGGCAGTAAGCGTGCTCGTTGGACATCATCGACACGTAGTCCAGGCGGTCCATATAGGGCAGCGCCTGGATGTAGGTCTTGTTCTCGGCCAGTTTTTCGGTGGCGCGGTGCAGCAGACCGATGTGCGGGTCGGCACGTTGCACGACTTCGCCATCGAGCTCAAGCACCAGACGCAGCACGCCGTGCGCGGCCGGGTGCTGCGGACCGAAGTTGAGGGTGTAGTTCTTGATTTCAGCCATGTTCATTCAACCGAAGCGGCGCTTCAGTTCAGGCCTCCGTAGTGTTCTTCGCGGATGACACGCGGCGTGATTTCGCGCGGCTCGATGCTCACGGGCTCATAGACCACGCGCTTGCGCTCGGCGTCGTAGCGCATTTCCACATGGCCCGACAGCGGGAAGTCCTTGCGGAAGGGGTGACCAATGAAGCCGTAGTCGGTCAGGATGCGGCGCAGGTCGTTGTGGCCTTCAAACACGATGCCGTACAGGTCGAAGGCTTCGCGCTCGTACCAGTTGGCCGAGTTCCAAAGGTCGTTGACGGAGTCGACCAGCGGCAGGTCGTCGTCAGGGCAAAGCACCTTGACGCGCACGCGCTGGTTCAGGCTAACGGACAGCAGGTGCACCGTCACGCCGAAACGGGGGCCGTCGGTGCCCACATCGCGGTAGGTGGAGTAGTCCACGCCGCACAGATCGATCAGTTGTTCGAACTTGCAGCCTTCGGCGGTCTTGAGGGTCTGCATCACACCGAGGTAGTTGGCGGCAGACACGTTCACGCTCACTTCGCCCAGGGCAATGGTGATGCTGCTGACGCGATCGCCTAAAGCGGCGGCCAGGGTGTTCTGCAGGTCTTCGGGACGGATGGCAAATTGGGTCATTCGTGTGCTCCCCTCAGACGCGCGCGATGGTGTTTTCGCGGCGGATCTTCTGCTGTAGCTGGATGATGCCGTAGATCAGGGCTTCGGCCGTGGGCGGGCAACCGGGCACGTACACGTCCACCGGCACCACGCGGTCGCAGCCGCGCACCACCGAGTAGCTGTAGTGGTAGTAGCCGCCGCCGTTGGCGCACGAACCCATGGAGATGACCCAGCGCGGCTCGGACATCTGGTCATAGACCTTGCGCAGGGCCGGGGCCATCTTGTTGCACAGCGTGCCAGCCACGATCATCAGGTCGGACTGGCGCGGGCTGGCACGGAACACTTCAGCGCCAAAGCGCGCCAGGTCGTAGCGCGCGGTGGCCGCATGCATCATCTCGACCGCGCAGCAGGCCAGACCAAAGGTCATGGGCCACAGCGATCCGGTTTTGGCCCAGTTCACCACCGAGTCGTAACTCGTGGTGATGAAGCCTTCCTTCATCACGCCTTCAATCATTTGAGGTCCTTTGCGGGTAGCTGCTTGTCCGAACGATCATTCCCAGTCCAGGGCGCCTTTTTTCCATTCGTAGACAAAGCCCACGACCAGAATGGCCAGGAAGATCACGGCCGCCACAAAGCCGGCCACCCCCACTTCACGCAGAGCTGCCGCCCAGGGGAAGAGGAACGCGATTTCCAGATCGAACAGGATGAAGAGGATGGCCACCAGGTAATAGCGGACATCGAATTTCATGCGGGCGTCTTCGAAGGCTTCGAAGCCGCATTCATAGGGGGAATTTTTCTCGGCATCCGGGCGGTTGGGGCCAAGGATGTAGGCCAGAGCCTGAGGGATCACGCCGACCGCAAGGCCAACGAGGATGAACAGGAGAATGGGGAGGTATTGGCCGAGGTTCATCTTGAGACTGACAGGTGACCTGAAGATGAACCCCGGCACAAGGCTGGGGTCCATCTGGTTTGTCTGGTGCCGTCGGCGAGACTCGAACTCGCACAGCTTTCGCCACTACCCCCTCAAGATAGCGTGTCTACCAATTTCACCACGACGGCGGGATGCTTTGTCTCGGATGGCTTGAGGGCCACTTTTGAAGGTGTTATCGCTCTCCGGACAATCCCGGATTCTACCCATAAAAGAAGGCCAATTCCCTTGCAGAACCCCTGAAATTTACAAAGGAAACCTCAAAGCTGAAGCGAATCTTACTTGGCCGGTACTGCAGGCGCAGAACCCTGGGGTGCAACAGGAGCATTGCCAGGAATCTGGGCTGCGGTGCTGTTGTCCACAGCGGGCGCGGGGGCCGTCACTGCGGCGTTTTCGAGCACGCTGCCCGAAGGCTGCTGGGCACGCGTGTTGCCAAAGTAGGCCAGCAGCAGCGTACAGGCAAAAAACACGGCGGCCAGCACGGCCGTGGTGCGCGACAGGAAGTTGGCACCGCCCGTGGCGCCGAACAGGCTGCCCGAAGAGCCGCTGCCAAAAGCCGCGCCCATGTCGGCGCCCTTGCCATGCTGCACCAGCACCAGGCCGATCATGGCTAGGGCCGACAGCATCTGCACCACCAGGATCAGGGTCATCAAAACGCTCATGTGTACTCCAAAGTTCAAAAATCGGCCGCTCAACGCGAGGCAGCACGCAAAATGGTCAAAAAGTCGTGGGCCTTGAGGGCCGCGCCACCGATCAGGCCGCCGTCCACATCGGGCTGGGCCAGCAGTTCGGCAGCGTTGGCGGCATTCATGCTGCCGCCGTAGAGGATGGCCACACGCTCATGGTGCGGTGTGGCTGCCTTGAGCTGGGCACGCAGCACGGCATGCACGGCCTGCGCCTGTTCGGGCGTGGCGGTGCGGCCGGTGCCAATGGCCCAGACGGGTTCGTAAGCCACCACGATCTCACTGATGCAGTGGCCGTTTTCGTGGATGACCGCCGCCAGCTGACGCTTGACCACCGCTTCGGTCTCGCCCGCATCGCGCTGCGCCAGCGTTTCGCCCACACACACGATGGGCGTGATGCCGCAGGCCAGTGCCTGCTTGACCTTGAGCGCCACGTCCACTTCGCTTTCGCGGTGGTATTGGCGACGCTCGGAATGGCCGACGATGCAGTAACGCACACCAAAGTCACGCAGCATGGCGGCCGATACCTCGCCGGTGTAGGCACCAGCGGCGTGGATAGACACATCCTGCGCGCCCAAGGCAATCGGTGTGCCGGCCAACAACAGCTGCACCTGGGCCAGATACGGCGCAGGCACACACACGCCAGCACGGCTGCGCACGGCACCCAGCCCGGTCTTGATCTCGTCGAGCAAGGCCTGGTTGGCCGACAAGCCGCCGTTCATCTTCCAGTTGCCAACGATCAGCTTTTGCTTGCTCATGGCTGGCCCCAGGTGATCACGATCTTGCCGACGTGTTGGTTCGACTCCATCAGCGCATGGGCGCGTGCGGCGCCGGATGGCATACCGTCCACCGGCGCACCAGCGTCAAACACGCTGTGGATCACTGGTTTGATGGCGCCGGACTCCAGCCAGGGCCAGACTGTCTTTTTCAGCGAGGCAGCAATCTGCCCCTTGAACTCGATGGGGCGCGGGCGCAGCGTGGAACCGGTGATGGTCAGGCGGCGGCGCAGCACCAGACCGGCATTGAAGCCGCTCTTGACGCCACCCTGCACCGCGATGATGACCAGACGGCCATCTTCGGCCAGGGCCTCGACCTCGCGCGCCACGTAGTCACCAGCCACCATGTCGAGCACCACGTCCACACCACGGCCATCGGTCAGGCGTTTGGCCTCTTCCACGAAGTCCTGGGTTTTGTAGTTGATCGCATGGTCGGCGCCCAGATTCAGGCTGGCCTGGCACTTGTCATCAGAGCCACCCGTGACGATCACGCGCGCACCGGCCGCCTTGGCCATCTGGATGGCCGTGACACCGATGCCGCTGGTGCCGCCCTGGATCAGCAGGGTTTCACCGGCCTGCAGGCGGCCACGGTCAAACACATTGCTCCAGACGGTGAAGAAGGTTTCGGGCAAGGAAGCCGCTTCGACGTCCGACAGGCCCGCAGGCACAGGCAGACACTGCAGCACAGGTGCCACGCACAGCTCGGCATAACCGCCACCGGCCACCAGCGCACACACGCGGTCGCCGACCTTGAAACCGGCCTGCGCCATCGCCTGGGCATCGCCCGATTCGATGGTGCCAGCCACTTCCAGGCCCGGCCACTCGGGCGCGCCCGGTGGCGGCGGGTATGCACCCGAACGCTGCAACACGTCCGGGCGGTTGATGCCGCTGGCGCGCACACGGATCAGCACCTCCCCTGCCCCGGCAACGGGGTCGGGGCGGGTGCCGGGCACCAGCACTTCGGGGCCACCGAAGTTGTGCAGGTCGATGATTTTCATGACAGCAAAACCAAGGTCATGCGCGCCAGGCGCGCGTCATCACTGCTGGGCCGGAGCCGGACGGTCCAGCAGGGCCTTCATGGACAGCTTGATGCGGCCCTTCTCGTCGGTCTCGAGCACCTTGACCTTGACGATCTGGCCTTCGCTCAGGTAGTCGGTGACCTTCTCGACGCGCTCGTGGGCGATCTGGCTGATGTGCAGCAGACCGTCCTTGCCGGGCAGCAGATTGACAAGGGCACCGAAGTCCAGGATCTTGGTGATCGGGCCTTCGTAGACCTTGCCGATTTCGACTTCAGCGGTGATCTGCTCGATGCGCTGCTTGGCGATGTCGGCCTTGGCAGACTCGGTCGCGGCAATGGTGATGGTGCCGTCTTCCTCGATGTTGATCTGGCAGCCGGTCTCTTCGGTCAGCGCGCGGATGGTGGCGCCGCCCTTGCCGATCACGTCACGAATCTTCTCGGGGTTGATCTTCATGGTGTAGAGCTTGGGCGCGAAGCTCGACACTTCGGTCTTGGCTTCGCCCATGGCGTCCTGCATCTTGCCCAGGATGTGCATGCGGGCTTCTTTGGCCTGGGCCAGCGCGACCTGCATGATTTCCTTGGTGATGCCCTGGATCTTGATGTCCATCTGCAGCGCGGTCACGCCGTTGGTGGTGCCGGCCACCTTGAAGTCCATGTCGCCGAGGTGGTCTTCGTCCCCGAGGATGTCGGTCAGCACTGCAAAGCGGTTGCCGTCCTTGATCAGGCCCATCGCGATACCCGCGACGTGCGCCTTCAGCGGCACGCCGGCATCCATCAGGGCGAGCGAG
>Ga0255240_1000031_pt1 | contig 17100 bp, 9 predicted proteins | sample ColtaT_23_FD_183712 | JGI IMG/M metagenome (GOLD analysis project Ga0255240, IMG submission 183712) | Metatranscriptome of freshwater microbial communities from Columbia River, Oregon, United States - Colum_Yuk_RepC_8d (Metagenome... | ecosystem: Environmental > Aquatic > Freshwater > River...
CGTTGCTGGAGGCGTTAGCTTGTGGGTTGAGGGTGATTGCTACGGATTTTGGGGGGCAATCGGAATTTTTAAAATGTATTAAAAATAACTATCACACCATAGCATACGAAATTCGCAAAGTAGATTCAAAAGAATGGAAATCAACCTATCCGCACAATGATGAAAATTATGGCGAATGGGCCTTTATCGACAAAAATATTTTATATAAAACAATAGTCACTTGCTTAAATGAAAAATTTATTCAACCTTGTCTAACAGATGCATTATTTATAAGAGGAGAGTTTTCATGGATGAGCGCAACCGACAAGCTACTTTTAAATTTAACTGAACATCATTCGATAAAATATTAAATCTCGAAATAGTCCAGAATTTAAATTTCAATCCCACACAATAAATCGGAAATCATAAATATAATTTTCATCGCATTTAATTAGAATGCACTAAACAACATCAATTTCTCACATAAAATTTATCATGCCTTTAGCCTCAATTATAATCCCAACCTATAATTCCGAAAAATTTATAGAGAGTGCAATTAAATCAGCGCAACAACAAACCGTAAGGGACATAGAAATTATCGTGAGCGACAATGCAAGTACTGATCAAACTATAAATATTGCACATGATATGAGTAAGCTTGACCAGAGAATAAGAGTATTTCAAAATCAAAAAAATATGGGGCCAGTTGCGAATTGGAAAACAGGAATTTCAAAAGCCACTTCTACGTACAGCAAACTTTTATTTAGCGATGATTTACTACATCCTGAGTTTCTGCAAAGCACATTACCAAGTTTACTTGACCCCAATTGCAGCATGGCAATTTCTCCTGCAGTAATTGGACATGAGCAATGGATTGGAAATACATATTACAATATATTTCTGAACGACACCAAAATTCGGAAATCGCAATTCTTATATATTACAACACAAATAGATCATATTACTCCCGTCTCTCCTTGTGCAATGATGTGCCGAACAGTCGACCTATTAAACGGCATGCACAACAATATAGATGGCTTTGAATCATCTGCCTACGAAGAAACGGGTGCAGGTGTTGATTGGCTTCTATTTCCATTGATTGCCTTAAAATATGACTACGTACACTATCTCGCAGAACCCAAAGTGTTCTTCCTGGCACATGATTCTAATTTATCTAATAATCCAAAAATTCAACAGTGCTATAGCAATGCGAAAATATTTATTAAAAAAAATTTACTAAGAAACGTCACTTGATTTAGCACTACAGAACTTTAAAACGTAAAATCATCCATTTATAAATCTGCACACCAGACTTTGCGACAAATACCACAGACCATTTCATTCCTAAGACATATCAAACGGAATCATCGAATTTAGCTTTCAGGCTTTGACAAGTAACTCTAAGAATTAACAATGCCAATAGTCACGCTTACATCCGGAGCAAAATTTAACGGCCTGATAGGCAGTTCACTATTGGAGGCTGCCGCCAAAGGAGGAGTGTTTTTTCCATATAGCTGCAAAAATGGACGTTGTAGTGCTTGTAAATGTAAACTACTTATTGGACAGACGCGTAAATTGCACCCTGAATCCGGATTAACTGAAGAAGAAAAAACTAATGGTTGGATTCTTGGCTGTGCACGCTCTGCTGAGTCTGATATAACACTGGAAGTTGATGATTTAGGTAGCACTCTATTGCCTACGGTTAAAACACTACCTTGTCGAATTAGTCAACTCAATTTTCTCGCTCCTGATGTGATTCAGGTGATGTTGCGACTACCGCCTACGGCAGATTTTAATTTTATTCCTGGTCAATACATCGATGTGATTGGTCAAAACGGTATTCGTCGCAGCTACTCTTTAGCCAATGCAGACTTTACTGATCGAATACTGGAGCTTCACATTCGCGCTGTCGAAGGTGGAGCAATGAGTGAATATTGGTTTAACCAAGCGAAGGTAAATGATTTACTTCGATTAAACGGTCCCTTAGGAACTTTCTTTTTACGCAACACTGGCAATATAGATCTCATCTTTTTAGCGACGGGTACAGGCATTGCTCCTGTAAAAGCTATGCTGGAATCACTTCACGCACGCCCTGCCGATCAAAGGCCCCGATCTGTAACCGTATTGTGGGGTGGGCGTATTACTACCGATTTATATTTCAATATTTCCAGTATAGCTGCCGATTTTGATTTTATTCCTGTACTATCGCGGGCCAATAAAATATGGTCAGGTGCTCAGGGTTATGTGCAAAATGCGCTTCTAGCAGTACGCACTGACCTAAAGCACGCCGCAGTCTATGCATGCGGTTCAGATGTAATGATTCAAAATGCCAAAAAAATACTATTAGAAAATGGTTTACCGGAAAAATGTTTTTACTCCGATGCCTTTGTATGCTCATCCTGAAAAATATTTTTAACTAAAAACATGATATGAAAGCAGTTATCCTTGCTGGCGGACTTGGAACAAGACTTAGCGAAGAAACTTCGGTTCGTCCAAAACCTATGGTTGAAATCGGAGGAAAACCGATTTTGTGGCATATTCTCAAGATGTATTCATATCACGGCGTTAACGACTTCGTGATCTGCTGCGGCTACAAAGGCTACATTATTAAAGAATATTTCGCCAACTACTTTCTGCACATGTCTGATGTCACTTTCGACATGCGGAGCAATCGAATGGATGTACACCATAAGCGCGCAGAGCCCTGGAACATCACTTTGGTGGACACGGGCGACGAGTCTATGACCGGTGGCAGACTTCGCCGCGTGGCCGATTACGTAAGGAATGAAGAATGTTTTTGCTTTACCTACGGAGACGGTGTAGGTGATGTCGACATCGGCGCCACGATTGATTTTCATAGAAATCATGATAAAGCTGCGACCTTGACTTCTACTTACCCTCCTGGGCGATTTGGTGCACTGGATATTCAGGGTGGCCAAGTTCGCAGCTTCAAGGAGAAACCCAAAGGCGACGGTGCGATGATAAACAGTGGATTCTTTGTGCTTAGTCCGCGCGTACTAGACTATCTATCCTGTGATGCTGACGTTTGGGAGCAAGAGCCGCTACAGCGCTTGGCCACCGAGGGCCAATTAATGGCCTATGAACACCACGGCTTCTGGCAACCCATGGATACCCTGCGCGACAAACACCTCCTAGAGGAGCTCTGGGCCTCGGGCAAAGCGCCCTGGAAAAAGTGGGATTGACCTGACCATGGAGCAGACCCGCGCAGAGTTTTGGCGTGCCAAGCGTGTTCTTCTTACTGGCCACACCGGCTTTAAAGGCAGCTGGTTAAGCCTTTGGTTGCAATCAATGGGTGCAACGTTGCGCGGCCTGTCTTTGACGCCACCGACGGAGCCATCACTGTTCAATGTTGCCCGTATCGCCGAAGGCATGCATCACCACATCGCCGACATTCGCGATTATGCAGCAGTCAAATCAGCGATGGATGATTTCCAGCCCGAGATTGTCATCCATATGGCGGCGCAGCCGCTGGTGCGACTGTCTTACCAACAACCGATTGAGACCTACGCCACCAACGTCATGGGTACCGTGCACGTGCTTGAGGCGGCACGCCATTCGGGTTCGGTCAGGGCGATTATCAACGTCACAACAGATAAGTGCTACGAGAATCGTGAGTGGGTTTGGGGTTACCGTGAAGAAGAGCCGATGGGAGGCCATGACCCTTACTCCAACAGCAAGGGCTGTGCTGAGTTAGTCAGTTCGGCTTACCGCAAGTCTTTTCTCAAAGACGCTGGAATCGCGATGGCCACAGTCCGTGCGGGCAATGTCATCGGGGGTGGAGACTGGGCGCTGGACCGTTTGATACCTGATGTACTTTGCGCATTGCAGGATAAGCAACCAGTGCTGATTCGAAACCCGCATGCCATCCGCCCATGGCAGCATGTGCTAGAGCCCCTTTCTGGCTACTTGCTACTTGCAGAACGTCTTTACAAAACTGGCCAAATCGATGCAGAGGGCTGGAACTTCGGACCGCACGATGATGATGCCCGGTCTGTGCAATGGATCGTTGAGCACCTGTGCGAAGCCTGGGGCGATGGCGCCTCATGGACCTTGCAACCGGGTGAACATCCGCATGAGGCAAGTTTTTTAAAGCTGGACATCTCAAAGGTGCGACAGCGGCTTCAATGGACACCTCGTTGGTCTCTTGAAACCGCTTTAAAGAGCATCACCGAGTGGCATCAAGCTTGGCTTAGCGGCCAAGACATGCAAGCCGTTTGCCTGAATCAAATCTCCCAATATCGAGCAGACATATGACCACAACGCCTGTGAATTTTCAGCCACAACTGGACAAGATCCGTAGCCAAATCAGTGATTTGGTCCAGCAGTATGCAGACATAGCATATGCGCCCAAGCCATTCGTTCCTGGTCAGACCGCCGTGCCAGTTTCCGGCAAAGTCATTGGCGCAGGTGAGCTCAAGATGATGGTTGATGCTTCACTAGATGGTTGGTTGACCACTGGTCGTTTCAATGCGATGTTTGAGCAACGCTTGGCTCAATTTTTGGGCATCAAATACTTGATTACGGTGAACTCTGGCTCGTCAGCCAACCTGGTGGCCTTCTCAACATTGACCAGCCCAAAACTTGGTGATCGTGCAATTAAGCAAGGCGATGAAGTCATCGGCGTAGCGGCCGGATTTCCGACGACAGTCAACCCGATTCTGCAATTCGGAGCCGTCCCTGTTTTCGTGGACGTCAACCTCGCCACGCACAACATCGACGCCAGCAAGATCGAAGCAGCAATCACGCCTAAGACCAAAGCCATCATGCTGGCTCACAGCTTGGGAAATCCATTCAACCTGGACGTGGTCACTGCACTTTGTAAGAAGTACAACTTGTGGTTAGTGGAAGACTGTTGTGACGCCCTCGGCGCCACCTACAACGGCCAGCTGGTTGGCACATTTGGTGACATCGCTACCTTGAGTTTCTATCCTGCGCACCATATCACCATGGGTGAAGGCGGCGCGGTATTCACCAACAATGCAGAGCTCAAGCTAATCGCTGAATCTTTCCGCGATTGGGGTCGCGACTGCTACTGCCCGCCTGGTAAAGACAACACCTGCGACAAACGCTTCTGTTGGACAAAAAAGGAACTGGGCGGCGATCTCCCCGACGGCTATGATCACAAGTACACTTATAGCCACCTGGGTTACAACCTCAAGATCACTGACATGCAAGCCGCTTGTGCGTTGGCTCAGATGGATCGCCTCGAAGAGTTCATCGCCAAGCGCCGCGCGAACTTCACCTACCTTAAGAAGCGATTAGCCAGCGTTGAGCAGTTTTTGCATCTCCCGGAAGCCACGCCCAACAGCGAACCGTCGTGGTTTGGTTTCCCACTGATCGTGAAGCATAACGCAGGTGTCAAACGCACCGACCTGATCAATTTCCTTGAAGAGAACAAGATCGGCACCCGTCTTTTGTTTGCTGGCAACCTGACCAAGCAACCTTATATGTCCGGTCGCAACTTCCGTGTAAGCGGTGAGCTAACAAACACAGACATAGTCATGAACCAGACTTTCTGGCTTGGCACCTTCCCGGCTCTGGGAGAGGTCGAAATGGATTACATTGCAGTGAGGCTGGAAGAGTTTTTCGGCATCGGGTTTTAAGAGATCCCGGTTGTGAAGGTTTTGCTTACCGGTGGGAGTGGCTTTCTTGGGAGTGCACTCGCCCTACATCTGCACGCAAACGGAAGCGATGTAGCACTCCTGTTACGGCCTTCATCTCGATTGAATCGGCTTCACGGCTTGGAAACGACTCTAGATATAGGTCGCTGCGTGACCGATACTGATGTGGACAAGTTCGTTCAAAGGATTCAACCCGATGTCGTTATACACACCGCCTGCTCTTACGGACGAAATGGGGAAAGCCTTCTACAAATTAGCGACACTAACGTTAGGTTTGGACTACAGATTCTGCAATCGCTCAAGCGAATTGAACAATCAGTAACCTTTATCAACACCGGGACTGTCATCGCCCCGGAAGTGAACTTCTACGCGCTGACTAAACACCAGTTTGTGCAATGGTGTCGCGCTCTAACTGGACCACCATACAGCCAATTACGCTTTGTGAACGTGTTGCTGCAGCACATGTACGGTCCAGGGGACGACACTTCTAAATTCACCTCGCATGTGCTTCATTCATGTCACCGCAATGATCCTGTATTAAAACTGACGCCCGGTGAACAGAAGCGCGACTTTATTTACATAGACGATGTCTTGAGCGCTTTTTTGACTCTTGCGCAGCGTCGCCACGAGCTTGAGTCGAGTCTGGACATTGAGGTGGGCTCGGGCTTCGCGCCGACAGTGCGTGAATTCGTGGAGATTACCCATCGTTTGACGGCTTCGAGCACACAGCTACGATTCGGTGCTTTGCCGTATCGGATTAATGAGGCAATGCACTGTCAAGCGGACCTCGCTCGTATGATTAATCTGGGCTGGAAGCCCTTGTATGACCTTGAAACCGGATTGAAAAAAACTATAGAAATGGAGTTCTCCAAATGAGGCTACTGATAACAGGAGGTTGCGGATTCTTGGGGAGTAATCTTGCATCCGATGCAATTTCGCGCGGTGATGAACTCATCGTGCTTGATAATTTGTATCGCAATGGTTCACGCGAAAATCTCTCGTGGCTGCAGGCGCAGGGAAAATTTATATTCGAGCATGGTGATATCCGCAATCCGAACGACACGACACGTATTGTGCAGACTTTCAAGCCGGACGTGATTTTTCATCTGGCAGGTCAAGTCGCTATGACTACCTCGATCGCGAATCCACGAATGGACTTCGAGGTCAACATCATGGGAACGCACAACCTTTTGGAGGCAGTTCGTCAACATACGCCTGGTTCAGTCGTCGTCTATTCTTCAACGAATAAGGTTTACGGAGATCTTGAGCAGTACACCTATGAGGAGACTGACACGCGCTACCTCTGCATTGAGCATCCCAAAGGATTCGACGAGCATACTCAATTAGACTTTCATTCTCCTTATGGCTGTTCCAAAGGTGCGGCTGACCAGTACATGCTTGACTACTCCAGAATTTTCGGACTCCAGACTGTCGTCTTCAGACATTCTTCAATGTACGGTGGCCGACAGTTCGCCACTTATGATCAAGGTTGGGTAGGCTGGTTTTGCCAAAAAGCAGTCGAGACCAACCGTGGTCAACTGAAAGCGGCCTTCACTATTTCCGGTTCAGGCAAGCAAGTTCGAGATGTGCTTCATGCAGAAGACATGAAGCGACTGTATATGGCTGCCGTGAAAAATATCAATAAGGCGAAAGGGCAGGCCTTCAATGTCGGTGGTGGTATTGAGAACAGTCTTTCGATACTCGAACTTTTTGCGATTCTCGAAGATCAGCTGAGCATCAAACTCGATTACACACAGCTCCCAGTTCGGGAGAGCGATCAACGTGTGTTTGTGGCTGACATCACCAAAGCCCAGCGGTTGCTAGACTGGCGACCAAAAGTCTCGGCAGTTGACGGAGTGGCGTGTATGGTCGACTGGGTCAGCAAGCATCATTAATGGCGTTCTGCCTGATGGAGCAGCCACATTGAAGGGTAGTATTGAGTTTGAGGACCTAGCCCCTCAGCAATGGCCTTTCCCAGAATTGAGTTAATTAAATAGTCTACTTCTCATTAATCGCCTCATCCTTTACCTGCAACACAGGATAAAGCACATAACTCAAAACCGATCGCCTACCTACCAAAATCTCCGCAGAAACAGACATTCCCGGCATCAACCGCAGCGGGCGGTCTAAATTCTTTAGTTTGATTTCCTCAAGCCCCACCCGCCCCAAGTAATAAGCAGCGCCGCCCTTCACTGAATCATCTGTATTCACCGTGTCTTGACTGAGCTTATTCAATAATCCTTGAAGTACCCCGTGCTTCTGAAATGGAAATGCATCCAACTTGACCCTTACTGAGTCGCCTGTACTGACACTGGAAATCTCACCCGCATTGATGCGAATTTCAACCTCCAAGGGCGCATCCAGCGGCACCAAGGTGATGAAGGTTTCAGCCTCTCGAATCACCGACCCCTTGGACCGTTTCGCCACCTCCAACACCACCGAATCCACGGGCGCTTCAATGGCGATGAAGCGTGTCCGCCGATCTGCTTTCACAAGCTGCTCAGCCAAACTGTCACGTTCACGTTGAACGTTGACCAGTTCTTCCAAAGCCTTCTGCCGGGTCTCCTTGATAAAGGCCGACTTGTCAGCTTCGGCACCCGCCAACTCACGCTGCATTTCGTTGGCACGGTTTCGCGCACTGACCAGTTCGCGTTCCACTTCCAACCGTTTGTCCCGACTTTCCAACAAGGCTCGGCGTGACTGGAACTGTTTTTCCACCAGCTGTTCATTCATGCCTTCAATCTCTTTAAGCGATTGAACACGTCGCTCCAGACTGGTAATTTCAATGGCATTGCTGGTAATGGAAGACTTCAGTCGAGCAATATTTTCGTCAAAGCGCAAAATGCGCGCGCGCTGACCCGCTAACTTTTCCAGGTCCAGGCTGCCCTGCAAGCTTTCGTGGGCGTTGTTGCGCCCTCCGAAAGCACGACCATCCACCTCAGAGCGCAAGCGATCGATCTGGGCTTCCAAACTTTTCAGTCGGTCACGTACCTGGCTGACATCGGCGCCAATCACCGTAGGGTCTAAAGTGGCCAGCACTTGCCCCTTTTTGACGACTTGCCCCACGGTCACGTCCAGCGATTCGATTTGAGCAGTCTCGATCGGCTGAATCACAATATTGGGTGTGGTGGACACCAATCGCACTTTGGCAGACACCACCACATCCACTTCTGCCAGTGCAGCCCACAACACCATCAGCACAAACAGACTAAGCAGAGCGTACAGGGTGATGGGAATCCCCCGTGCGATAGGCGTGCGCTCAATCTCATCGGCGTCTGGCAGGAAATCCACGGCCTTGTCTTGCGGCTTTGGATTGAAAATTTGTTTCAACCAGGCTTTCATACGCGACCGATCTGCTGATTCCAAAGATGAGCGTAAGGCGCACATCGCTCAAGCAACTCCGGGTGGCGTGCCGCATCCAGAATCTGTCCACGCTGGAAGAACAAAATATGATCTGCGTTCACCAAAGTGGACAAGCGGTGGCTCACAATGATCACCGTTTTGCCCTCTGCAATTTTCGACAGGTTACGCATGAAAATCGCTTCGCTCTCAGGGTCCAGCGCACTGGAGGCCTCATCCAAAATCAAAATGCGCGGCAGCGGCAAAATGGCCCGTGCAATCGCCAAACGTTGCCGCTGACCGCCTGACAGGTTGGTGGCGCTTTCCTCGAGGACAGTGTCATAACCTTTGGGCAGTCGTTCAATGAACTCGTCGGCGCCGGCAGCTTGCGCAGCCGCCACAATTTGCTCGAATGACGCGTCCGGTTTGGTCATGGCGATGTTCTCGCGAATGGTGCCGCGGAACATGAAGTTTTCCTGGAGCACCACGCCGATGTTGCGGCGCAGGTAGGCCAAATCAATTTCCCGCAGATCCACACCGTCAAACCGGATCAAACCTTCCTGGACGGGATACAAGCTTTGAATCAGCTTGGTGAGGGTACTTTTGCCTGAACCACTGCGCCCCACCACACCAATCACTTGCCCTGGCGCAATGCTTAGGGAAATGCGATCCAGCGCTGCTACGGTGGAACCGGGGTAACGAAAGGTGACATCTTCAAAAGTAATACCCCCTTGCACGGGGGGACGCAAACCACCGCTGGACTGTCGCTCGGGCGGATGGTTCATCACCTCCCCCAGCATCTTGACAGACAGTCCGGTCTCCTGAATTTCATGCACCAGGCCCACGATCTGGACGAGCGGCCCAGTCACGCGGCCTGAAAGCATTTGAAAGGCGATCAAGGTGCCAACGGTCATTTCTTTGTCAATCACTTGCGCCGCGCCCAAACCCACCACGGCAATGGTCATGCCGCGCTGGAGCAACTGCGTGACCGTCTGCGCCGCCAAGGACATGCGCCCTACCCCAAAATTCATCATCACCACATCGGCAGAACGCTGCTCCCATATTTTGCGTTGCTTGGGCTCAATCGCCATGGACTTGATGGTGCGAATGCCATGAATGGATTCCACGAGCATCGACTGGCGTTGGCTTTCTGCGGCGTAAAGTGCTTGTAAGCGGCGGTTGAATGGATTGATCAGTGCCACGATGACCGCAGCCATCATCAACGCGATGACCAAGACGACCGAAGTCAATAAGACAGAGTAGCCAAACAGCACGGGTAAAAAAATGAAGAACGACAGCGACTCTAACAAGGTAAAAAACAAAGACCCTGTCAAAAAAGACCGAATGCTGGTGGTTTGTTGCATGTGCCGCACCAGCATGCCAGCGGTGTGACGCTCAAAAAAATCAATGGGCAGCGACAGCATGTGCGAGAACGTGCGTCGCATCAAGCGTATGTCTATTTTGTTGGTGGCGGCCAGCAACAAATACTGCCGCAAGAAAGTGAAACCACTCTCGAAAAGCACCATCAAAATGACACCCACAGTCAGCACAAAAAGCGTAGAGTAGCTTTCGTGCACCAGCACTTTGTCAATCACCAATTGCGTGAAAATTGGCAAGCCCAGCATCAAAGCGTTCAGCACCAACGTGGCAATGGCAATATCGCGAAATGCGTCACGCTGTTTTAAAACCTCGGGCACAAACCACATCAAGCCAAACGGTCTGTCCACATCGCTCAGGCGGTATTGGCGCTTGGTCAGAATGATTTCACCTGACCAATCTTTTTCAAAATCGGCTTGGCTGACGACATTGACTTTGCTCGCATCCACGGCGGGGTCCAGCACAGCAAAGCGCAGCTCACCAGATTCTGTCTTCTGTGCGCCCGCCACAATCACTGCTGATTGATTGTGCTTGCGGGCGATCAAAGGAAACACTCCTTTGAGCTCCGCGAATTCTGACAAGGCAATTCGACGGCTGCTGGATTTCAAACCTATCGATTCGGCAATTTTGATCAATTGCCGAGTGCTCAGCTCGGCATGGTCCAAATCATGGTCCTGCACCAGGCGTTCAGGCAAAGCCTGAATGCCATGATGCTGGGCGATGGCCGTCAGGCACTGAAGGGTAGTGTGCTGGGTCACTGGGTTACCAAGAAAGAGCTTGCGCCGAGTGTAATGAAAAAGCGCAAGCTCCTCTTGTCACTGTTGGTTGGAGCCAACAGGCTCAACCCTGACTGCTCCCCAAAATCGGTTGGGTCGGATCCTCTGCTTTCGCCAGCAGTTTCTGTGCTGACGATGACGTTGGATCCGAGGCCAACATCAGGCTGGCGGTCGCGTTGTAGGGTTGGCCATTCGCATCAAACTGTGCCAAGGCCTGCGCCATGGTGCTCACAGGCTGTGACAGGGGTGCCTGCAACGAGGCCGCAGCATCAGGCCCTTGTACTGGCGTCGCAGCCGATGCAAAGACATCCGCACTGCCCTCCAGCTCAGCCAGCGCTTGAGCCATTTGCGTGACATTTTTGCGCAGGTCTTCGGGTTTGACTTGCAGCCACACGTCTGCCATCGCATGCTGGGTGCCGTCGGTCGCTTGGTAGCTAGAGACCAATCCCAACAAGTTACCCTGATCGACCGCCGTTCCCACTTGCGCTTGCAAATTCAACGAGGCAATGTTCAAGTCGGTCAGGGACTTCAACTCGCCGGCGTCAGTGAATGCATCCGAATCACTGTCCACCCACACTTGCAACGAAGCAAATGCGGCGTCACGGCTGTCCAATACACCGTCGGCATTGTCATCGAGAGCCTTCAGCGCCTGGTAGCCATCTTGGGCAGTTTGCCCATCAGGCAACACAGTGGAGGAGCCGAACAACTCGCTGCCATCCTGGATGATGCCATCCTGGTTGAGGTCTCTGACCAACAAGCCGTCGGTCGGGGCCACCCATCCCACATGTTGCGGTGTGCCCTGCGCAGCCAGGTCAAATTGGGTTCCCGCATTCAGAGCCAAGGTCTGAATACCGTTACCGTTCAAGTCCAGCATGACAGGAGTCAACGCGTTACCACTGACGATCATCTTTTGGTTGGCACTCAAAGCACTGTTGCTGGCGGTCAAACCCTTTCCTGTGTAGATCGCCGTTTTTTGATCGCTGGTCAATCCCGTCAATTGATCGGTCGACAAGGCGCCAATTTGCGTCCACGACATGGCCACCACGTCGGCAGTTTCAATCGCGCGAAGCTGTGCTGTACTGAGCGCACCCAACTGCGCCACTGTGAGCTTGGAAACTTGAGTGGCCGTCAGAGCTTCAATGTCAACCGTCTCTATCGCAACGATCTGATCGGTGGTCAACGCCACCACCGTCGCCGTTGGCAACGAGCTGATCTGTTCTGTCGTCAATGCCACAACTTGCGCCGTGGTCAATGCCGCCACCTGATCTACAGTCACTTTTGCAACCGCCTCGGCGGTCAGGCTCTGCAGTTGTGCTGTGGTCAAGCTGACCAATTGACTGGTCGACAATGCCCTCAACTGCGCCGAAGTCACGTTCGGCAACTGTGTGGCACTCAATGCTCTCAAATCGGCAGTTTCCATTGCGCCAAATTGGGTCACCGTCAGGCTGCCGACCAAGGTAGGCGACAACGAGGCCACCTGAGCAGTGGTCAACGCCACCACTTGGTCAACGTTCAGGGAACGAATCTGGCTGGAAGAGAACGCTGCCAAATCTGCAGTTTCAAGCGCTTGCACACGATCGGTGGTCAATGCAGCCACTTGCACCAAGGTCAACCCCTCGACTTGGCTGGTCACCAACGCCGCAATGTTGGCCGTGGTCAGTGCATTCACCTGGCCTGCCGCCCAGCCCTTGAAGCTTTCGCTGCTCAGCGCCGGCATTTGTGCTGTGGTGATCACGGACACCTGGTCGGTGGTCATGGCACTCAGTTGCTTGGAAGTCAGCACCGCGATCAGGCCCGTCTGCAACGCCGCCACTTGGGCCGTGGTCAAACCACCCACTTGCTCACTTAGGCTCGCCACCATTTGCTCGGTGGTCAGCGCCTTGATTTGAGCCGTGGTCAACGCCGCAAACTGGTCCGTCGCGAGGGATCGGATTTGTTGGCTGGTCAAGACAGCAACATCACGGGTCTCAAGCGCAGGAACCTGGGTCAAACTCAAGGCCTGAACCTGCAGCACCTTCAGGCCTGCCACATGTTCAGTGCTCAAAGCCACAATCTGATCGGTGGTCAACGCTTTGACCTGGTCCGCCGTCAATGCTGTGACACGGGTCAATTCCAAAGCCGCAAGGTCAGCGGTTTCTAGTGCCGCCACTTGACTGGTGGCCAGTGCGGCAACCTGTACAGAGCTCAAGGCCAAGGCCTGCGCGGTGGTAAGAGCCACCACCTGGCTGGTGGTCAGTGCCTGGACCTGTGCTGGTAACCAGCCGGCCAAATCTGCCGTTTCAAGCACCTCAATTTGCGCAGGCTGCAAGGCGGCCACCTGGTCGGTGGTCATGCCCCGAAGTTGTTGCGAATTCAGGGCCACCACATCACGGGTTTCAAGCGACTGAATCTGTGCGGTACTCAAAGCACCCACTTGCGCAGAAGTCATGACCGCTACCTGATCGGTTTGCAGGGCAACCACCTGGGTCGTCGTCATGGCCTGAATTTGTGGCAAGGTCAACACCGGCAATTGATCGGTCGTCAGAGCCTGAACTCGAGCCTCCTCCAGAGCCGCCACCTGTGCCGTGGTCAAAGCCTTGAGCTGAACAGCGCTGAGTGTCACCACCTGGCGGGTCGTCAGAACGGCAATGTCACGGGTTTCCAAGGCAGCTACCTGCACGGAAGACAAGGCCACAATATGGTCTGTGATCAAGTTAGGAACCTGGTCGTTGGTCAGGGCCTCAATTTGGGCCGTCGTCAAGGCACGGATCTGCCCTGAGTCCATGGCCGCCAAATTGCGGGTTGTCAACGCCTGGATATCGGAGGTCTCAATGGCCTGAATCTGCAGGGTCTTGAAGGCTGCAACTTGCGCCGTGGTCAACACCTCAAACTGTGCCGAGCGCATGCCTGCCACTTGTTCGGTGGTCAAGGCGCGGATCTGATCAGAGCTGAGCGTGGTCAGGTTGGGGACATCCAGGGTCTGAACCTGTGTCACTTGCAAGCCTGTCACCTGGGCATTGGTCAACGCAGCCACTTGCTGGGTTGTCAAGCCCTGAATCTGGTCCGTGCTCATAGCACGGAGTTGATCCGAGCTCAAAGACGCCAGCTGAGCCGTGGTCAATGCTTTCACATCGTCAATTTCGATGGCGACCACTTGGTCAGTGGTCAGGCCCTTCAGCTGAACCACCTGCAAGGAGGCAACTTGACGCGTCGTCAACGCCACCACCTGCGCAGTGGTCAACGCAGACAACTGGGAGGATGTGATGCCGGACAACCCATCGGTTGACAAACTGGCCACTTGTTCCACCTTCAACGAAACCCATTGCGCAGTATCCAGCGCACGGGTTTGGGTAGAGGTCAGCACCTGAACCTGGCGCTCTTCCAGTGACCGCAACTGTGCCGTGGTGAGAGCCGCGACTTGCTTGGCACTGAAATTCGGTATCTGGGCCGTGGTCAAGCTGGGCCATTGGCTGGTCTTGACGGCCTGGATCTGGTCGGTGGTCAAGGCGAACAGCTGCCCTGAATTCATGGCGGCCAGGTCGTCGGCTTCAATGGCTGCAATTTGCTGCGTCAGCAAAGAGGCCACCTGCAGCGATGTCAGCGCATTCATCTGAGCGGTTGACAGCGCGATCACCTGATCGGTGGTCAAAGCTTTGACCTGATCAGATGTCAACGCCACCCACTGGGCTGTGGACAGATTGGCTTCTTGATCACCGGTCATGGCAGCAATTTGGGCCGTGGTCAGGGCACGTAGTTGGGCGCTGTCCATGACTGCCAGATCGCGCGGCTCAATGGCCGTGAACTGCTGTGTGGTGAAGGCAGGCACTTGTACCGGTTTCAGGCTGCTGACCTGAGCAGTGGTCATGGCCGCAATCCAATCGTTGGTCAAGGCCACCACCTGGCTGGTCGTCAAGCCAGGGATGTCCGCCGATTCAATCGCTTGCACCTGGCGGTCGGAGAGGCGCGCCAATTGTGCGGTGGTCAGGGCGCTCAGCTGCGCCGAGCTCAGGGCCACCATGTGGGCCGTGGTGAAGGACTCCACGTCACTGGCGTCCAGTGCGGGCAGTTGATCGCTCTTCATGGCTGCGATCTGATCGGTTCGCAATGCAGCCACCTGGTCAGCCACCATTGCCTTGATCTGTGCCGTGGTCAGCGCCATGATCTGCGCCGAGGACATCACCGCCATGTCCACTTTCTCCATCGACTCGATTTGCGAGGTCAACAGAGCGGACACCTGGGCCACCTTGAGTGCATACACTTGGGCCGTGGTCAAGGCAATCACCTGGTCATTGCTCAGGCTGACCAGCTGCTGTGTTGTCAGGCCCACCACATCGGCGGCTTCAATGGCTTGAATTTGTCGATCTGACAGTTGAGACAACTGGGCCGTCGACAGGGCGCTGAGTTGCAGGGAACTCAAGGCCACCATCTGTGCCGTGGTCAAGGATGAAATGTTGCCCGAGGTCAGCGCATTGACCTGGTCACTGCGCATTGCCACCACTTGATCGGTGGTCAAGGCGCCGACCTGATCGCCAACCAACGCATTGACCTGCGCAGTGCTCAAGCCGTACACCTGAGCCGAGGTCATGGCAGCCACATCCACTTTCTGCATGTTGGCAATTTGCGAAGTCAGCAGCGCGGCCACTTGGGCCACTTTCAGCGCAATCACCTGCCCCGTTTGCAGCCAAGTGACCTGGTCGTTGGTCAAGGCTTGCATTTGCTGGGTGGTCAATCCCGCCAAGTCGGTGGTCTCAATGGCTTGCAACTGCTTCTCGGAGAAGCGAGACAACTGTGCCGTGGTCAAGGCGCCAATTTGGACGGAGTTCAAAGCCACCACCTGGGCCGTGGTCAAGGATTCCATGTCACTGGAATCCAATGCCGCAAGCTGCTCACTGCGCAATGCCGTGATTTGCTCGGTCGTGAAGACAGCCACTTGCTCTGCCGTCAGTGCCTGCATGTGGGCAGTACTCAGACCTGCCAACTGGGTCGAATTCAAGACCGGCAGATCCACGCGTTCGATCGCAGCCACCTGCGCCGTGGTGAAGGATGCCAACTGGGTTGACTTCAGCGCAGCAAATTGTGCAGTGGTCAGCCAGCCCACCTGTTCATCACTCAGGCTTTGAATTTGGGTGGTGGTGAGGGCTGCCAGATCGACAGTTTCCAGGGCTTGCACATGCTTTTGCGCCAGTCTGGAAATTTGGGCCGTGGTCAACACACTGACTTGCACAGAACTCAGAGCCACCACGTTTTGCGTGGTCAGCGATTCGACATCACTGGAGTCCAGGGCAACCAATTGGTCGGTCCGCAAAGCAGCGACTTGCGCCGTCGTCAAGACACCTACCTGGTCTGCCGTCAGGGCCTTCGCCTGGGCGGTGGTCAGGTTGGCAACTTGAGCCGTGGTCAACACCGCTGTGTCCACGTTTTCCAGGTTGGCGATTTGCGTTGTGCTCATCGCTGCCACTTGGCCTGGCAACAAAGAGGGTACTTGGGCTGTCGTCAAGCCAATCACCTGGTCATTGCTCAGCGCTCGAATTTGATCGGTAGTCAGCGCCGCCAAATCCGATGTCTCCATGGACTTGATTTGGTTGTCCGTGATGCGGGTCAGCTGTTGCGTGGTCAATGCAGCCACCTGAGCCGTCCCCAAAGACACCACCTGGGCGGTCGTCAAGGTTTCGATCACGGCTGAATCAAGCGCTGCGACTTGATCGGTCCGCATCGACGCGACTTGCGCCGTGGTCAACACAGGCACTTGCGAGGCTGTCAATGCCCTTGACTGCGCTGTGCTCAGCGCAGCGATCCGAGCAGTTCCCAAAGCCACCACGTCGGCATTTTCCAAAGCGGCAACTTGGGCGGTACTGAGTCCGCTCAACTGCGAAGTGGCCAATGCAGCATATTGCGCTGTCGTCAGCTGTCCCACTTGGTCGTTGCTCAGTGAGCGAATTTGTGCTGTCGTGAGACTGGTCACGTCAACGGTTTCCATCGCCTGCAATTGTTTATCGCTGAAGCGAGAC
>Ga0255240_1000038_pt1 | contig 16264 bp, 15 predicted proteins | sample ColtaT_23_FD_183712 | JGI IMG/M metagenome (GOLD analysis project Ga0255240, IMG submission 183712) | Metatranscriptome of freshwater microbial communities from Columbia River, Oregon, United States - Colum_Yuk_RepC_8d (Metagenome... | ecosystem: Environmental > Aquatic > Freshwater > River...
GCCAGCGTGACCCGCAAGCTCAAAGACACCAAGAACCAGCCGGAGGTGGTGGCGGACATCACCCAACAACTCCAACGTTTGCTCGGAAAACGATTTGTGACAGACACGCCCGCCAGCCAGATTCAGCATGTGCCGCGCTACCTCAAGGGCATGGTGATGCGCCTGGACAAGCTGCGTGCCGATCCTGCGCGCGATGCCACCCGGCTTGCAGAGTTCAAACCCATGGAGCAACGCTATTGGCGTTTGATGGCGGAGCGCAAGGGCGTCCAGGATGAGCGCACGCGTGAGTTTCGGTGGTTGCTGGAGGAGTTGCGCATCAGCCTGTTTGCGCAAGAGCTGCGCACACCGCAGCCCGTCAGCGTGAAGCGTTTGGACAAAGCCTGGGCTCTGATCAACCACTAAGCGAGCTAGCTGTCAGAAGCTTCAGAGCTCGTAGTTTTCCGTGCGACCTTCCAAAGCCTTGGTGATCAGGTCGCGGTCCAGCCTCTCGCTGAGCAAGCCCGCAAAATCGAGCACAAAATTGCGCAAATAGCTGCCGCGTTTGAAGGCCACGCGGGCCATGTTTTTGCCAAACAAATTGCCGCCGGGGCGTACCACCAAATCGGTGTCGGTTGCGTCTCGCACAGCCATTTCCGCCACAATGCCCACGCCCATGCCCAGTCGTACGTAAGTCTTGATCACGTCGGAGTCAATCGCCTCGAGCGCAATGCGGGGCGTCAACTTCTTTTGGGCAAAGGCCGTGTCGATGCGGGTGCGACCGGTGAACGACGGGTGGTAGGTGACCAAGGGCCATTGCGCCAAGTCTTCCAGGGTGATGCGTGATTGCTGCGCCAGCGGATGGTCGATGGGCAAGACCAACACGTGCTGCCATTCATAACAGGGCAGGGTGATCAGGTCGGGATAGTTGGACAGCGATTCGGTGGCAATGCCAATTTCAGCGGTTTCATCCAAAACCATGCGCGCCACCTGATCGGGTGCGCCCTGGTGCAAGCTGACATTAACTTTGGGGTAGGCCTTGCGCAGGCTGGCTACTGGAACCGGCAACACATAACGCGCTTGTGTGTGGGTGGTGGCGATGGACAAGGTGCCGCTGTCTTGGGTGCTGAACTGGTCGCCGATGCGCTTGAGGTTGTTGATCTCCCGCAGGATGACCTCGATGCTCTTGAGCACATGTTGTCCCGGCTCGGTGATGCGTTTGAGGCGTTTGCCGTGGCGGGCAAAGATTTCAATGCCCAATTCCTCTTCCAGCTCAATGATGGCTTTGGAGACGCCAGGTTGGGACGTGTGCAGCGCCTTGGCGGCCTCGGTCAGGTTGAGGTTGCGGCGCGCCGCCTCTTGGACAAATCTGAATTGGTGAAGATTCATAACCAAATAGATATAAAGATTGGCTCCATTATGCCAAACCAAAGTCTATTCAGTGCGTGTCTCCGAGCGCCAAATCGCTCATCAAGCCAATCAAGGCGGGGTGCTCGCCCACGGAAGGCAGCACCTCGATCCTCAATTCGGGATGACTTTGCCGTAACTCGGCAATCAGGATGGGCAGGTCTTCGCGCGCATGTTTGCCGATCCCCAGAAACATCGGCAGGATGCGCAGCGATGTGCATCCCTTTTGGAGCAAGCCCTCAACGCATGAGGGCAAATCGGGCGTTGTCAATTCCAGATAGGCGCATTCCACCAGGGTTTGCGGTGAGCGTGTTCGGATGCTCTCGGCCACCGCCTGAATCGGGCGGTGCCACAAAGGGTCACGGGATCCGTGGGCAAACAAAACAATGGCTTGCATCAGCGCCTCAAAACAAGCCACCCAAAGGCGACCAGTGATAAAAATGTGTAAATCAGCCCTGGCGCTGCAGCGGCCAGCCAGGGCGCCCATTGTTGCAGGTTACCCACGTAACCGAACACGTTGTTGAGCAAAAAGAAACTGATGCCGATCAGCACGCCAATGAACACAAAGGTGGCGATGCTCCCACTGCGGAAATGCAGGTAGGCAAAAGGCAGCGCCAGCACCATCATGACCAGGCAGCTGATGGGGTAAAACACTTTTTTCCAGAACTCAATTTCATAACGTTGCGCGGACTGGGCGTTTTGTTCCAGGTGGCGGATGTACTGGAAAAGGTCCAGGGTTTTCATGCGGTCAGGCTTGAGTAGGGCCACAGACACCATTTCTGCGCTGATGCCCGTGGGCCAGCGCAGGCTGGGCATTTGCAGGCGTTTGACGGCGTCGCGCTCGCGGCCTGAGTGTTGAAACTCATCGCGTTGAACCTGAGACAAAAGCCAGGCCTCGTTGTCTTGTGAAAAGGTGCCGGATTCGGCTTGGGTCAAGGAAAGCAACAGGCCCGCGCGATCAAATTCATAAATGCGAACACCTTGCATGTCGCCCTCGGGTGTCAGGGCCAGCACATTGACGGCATGCTGGGTGTAAGCCTGCCGTTCTTTCAGCCAGGCACCGGTTTGTCCCACCGTGATTTGCCCCAGATAGCGAGACTTCAGCAACTGCGCTTGGCGATCACAGAAGGGCGAAAGGTAATCGCCCACGGCGAAGGTCAGCAGCACAAAGGCCAGGCCCAGCCAAAGCAAGTGTCGCAAGGCCATGAAGGGCCCCAGGCCACTGGTGCGCAAGATGGTGAATTCTGAACTTTGGGCCATCCGTGCCATGACAAAGATGGTGCCAATCAACACCGCGATGGGCAGCAATTCGTAAACATGGCTGGGAATCATCAAGGTGACATAGGACAGGGCATGGGTCACTTGGTAGCCCCCGCGGGCGCCTTTGCCCACCCACTGCAACTCGTCAATCAAATCAAAGAAAAAAAACAGCCCCAAAAAGCCAAGGGCCACAAAGCCGACGGCGGAGAAAACTTCCCCGTAAATCAGGCGACGAAGCGTTTTCATGTCGGCGCACTTTCAATGCGACCTTGGCCGCGTTTGCGCAAGGGCCAGGCCCAGCGCAGGTCATGGTGCCTTGCCAGCAACAAGCCCAGGCTGATGGTCAGGGCGCCACCATGCAAGCTCAGCATCAAGCCGCCAAAACTCGCGCGCCCACTGGAAATCCAGTTTTGGCCCAGGTTGATGAGGTTGTAGTAAACGATGAAAGTAAACAGCGCCAACAGCATGTGGCCGCCACGCGCCCCCCTGGGATTGATGCGGGCCATCGCCAAGGCCATGATGATCAAATTGAAGGCTGCCAAGCCCAGCCCCAAGCGCCAAGCCAATTCCGCCAAGTTCTGCCGGCTGGGGTTTTGCACCAAGACCCAGGAGTGGGTGGCTTTGGCGCTGAAGGGAAGGGAATCCAGTGGTTGTGAACTGATGAGCGTGCCATATTCTTTGAATTCGCTCAATTTCAGCACATCACTGTCTTTGGATTGGTCCAGCCGTTGCCCCGCCGAGAGCATCAGGAAGCGGTCGTTCTCACGCTCTTTGATCTGACCATTGCGAGCGGTGGTCACCGTTCGGCCGTCTTTGTCTTGCGAGGCAATGAAGACATTCTTGCCCTGTTTGTCGCTGGCAACGTCCTTTTCAATGAAGAAAACGCGCTGGCCATTGGCGGACTCCTGAAACTGGCCGGGCGCGACGCGCTCGAGGTCGCCGCGTTTTTCAAATCTGTCTTTCAGTTCCTGGGTTTGCTGGTGTGTCCATGGCCAAACAACCAGTGCAAGCAAAAATATCAGCAGCAAGAGCGGCCATGAAAAGCGAAGCAAGGGCCCCAAAAAGCTCAGCAAGCCATTGCCACTCGACAGCCAAATGACCATTTCGCTGTCCCGGTACATGCGCGACAGCGTACCAACCGTGGCGATGAAGACACTCATGGTGAGGATGGTTGGCAGATGCCCCAACACGGTGTAACCCAGCACCAGGCTGACTTCCGAAGGGTTGACGCTCCCGCGCGAGGCTTGGCCCAACGTGCGGATCAGCATCATGGTCATCACAATGGTGACGAGCACCACCAGGGTCGCGCCAAAACTGCGAACCAGGTCCTGTCGGAGGGAAGAATGGAATAACATTGCTGGGAACCAAAACCTGAATTATGAACTTCCAACTCAAACCCCTGACACTGGCCCAGGCCTCCAGCTTCAAAACCGATGCTCTGGTGGTCTTGGTCCCCTCGACCTTGCCCCGAGACAGCTCGGCCTTGGGCACCCTGATCGCCCAGGCGGTTCGCTGCGGCGACCTGGATCTGGCCAAGCCGGCGAAAATGCTCTCCATGTGGCGCGTCCCCGGCATTTTGGCATCCCGGCTCGTGCTGGTGACCTTGGGCGAGGGACAACCCAAGCATTGGCGACAGGCTGTCACGGCAGCCATGGGAGCCCTCAAGAGCGCGCAAGCAAAAGACCTGGCCCTGGTGTTGCCTTCTTCGCCCACAGAGCAGGTTTGCGCTTTGGCTCAGGCGATTGCGGACGCCAGCTATGTTTACACCGCCACCAAGCCCAGTGCGGAGGCGGCCAAGCTGAAAAATGTGACGCTGGGTGTGCCTGACGTGAAGTCAGCGCAGGGTGCTTTGGCGCAGGCCAACGCGCGGGTGGCAGGCATCACGCTGGCGCGCGAGTGGGGCAACCGCCCCGCCAACCACGCCACGCCTGATCACTTGGCCAAGGTTGCGCAGTCCCTGACGCGCCTGGGCCCCATTCAGTGCCAGGTCCTGGGTCCCAAAGAGGTCAAACGCCTGGGCATGGGCTCTTTTGAAGCCGTGGCGCAAGGCGCTGAAACCTCGTTGCGTTTCATCGTTTTGCGCTACCAAGGTGCTGCCGCAAGTGTGGCCCCGACGGTCTTGGTGGGCAAGGGCATCACCTTTGACACGGGCGGCATCTCCCTGAAACCCGGCGCGGGCATGGACGAAATGAAATTTGACATGTGTGGCGCCGCCAGCGTGCTGGGAACCTTCCGCGCTTTGGCCGATTTGCGCCCTGCGGTCAACGTTGTCGGCCTGATTCCCGCCTGCGAAAACATGCCCGATGGCCGCGCCTTGAAGCCAGGCGATGTGGTCACCAGCATGAGCGGGCAGACCATTGAAGTCCTGAACACCGACGCCGAGGGCCGTCTCATTTTGTGCGACGCCTTGACCTATGCCGAGCGCTTCAAGCCAGCCGCAGTGATTGACATCGCCACCTTGACTGGCGCTTGCGTGATTGCCTTGGGCAGCGTGCGCAGCGGCATGTTTGCCACCCAGGATGATTTGGCCCAAGCCTTGATGCTTGCCGGTGAGCAATCCCTCGATTTGTGCTGGCGCATGCCCCTGGACGACGAATACGCCGATGGCCTGAAGTCCAATTTTGCCGACGTGGCCAATGTGGGCGATCGATCAGCAGGCGCTGTCACGGCCGCGAAATTCTTACAACGCTTTGCCGGCAAATTTCCCTGGGCACACCTGGACATCGCTGGCACGGCCTGGAAGAGCGGGGGCGCCAAAGGTGCCACCGGCCGGCCTGTGGGCTTGCTGCTCAGTTACCTCTTAAGCCTGCAAGCGTCCGTCACGCCCGCCAAGAAATCCGTGGCACGTCGCGCCAAGGCATGACCGAAGTCGCTTTTCATTTCAACGCGCCCGACAAACTGGGCTACGCCTGCCGCCTGTTGCGCAAGGCCTTCAACGCCCAAGCGAAGGTGGTGGTGCTGGCCAATGCCAACGATTTGGCCACGCTGGATGCGCAGTTGTGGACCTTCTCCGCTTTGGAGTTCATTCCGCACTGTCACGCGCAGGCGCAAGCCGAATTGATTCAGGCATCCCCCATTGTGTTGACCTCTTCTTTAGAGAATTCTGCTGAGTTGCCACACCATCAAGTGCTGGTGAATTTGGACGTGGACTTGCCCATCGGCTTTGAAAAATTTGAGCGGGTGGTGGAAGTGGTGACGCTGGACGAGGCGGAGCGACAGCAGGCCAGGCGGCGCTGGAAACACTACGCCGACAGGGGATATCCCATTGTCCGGCATGATCTTGCTTTGAAGGAATCTGCATGACATCCGAAGCGCGTGTGCCACCGCATGTGCCCACTTTGACCGAAGTGGTGTCCTGGTCCGACAAGGCCACACCGACTGCTTGGAGCGGCCCCGAGGCATTGACGCCTGATTTGGCTCGGGAAGTCGAGGCCCGTGTGTTGCACCAAATTCAGCAAATGTTGCCTTCTTTGGTGGCTCAGGCATTGAAAGAGTCTGTGCAAAATGCCGCTCCCAAGGCGGCAGACAATTGACTACACTTCGATTTTTTAACCCCTCTCAGGAGTACTGCATGAACATGAAAAAGACATTGGTTGCCAGCCTTGCTTGGGTGGCCTGCGCTGCTTTTGCGCAGGACATGGTCGTCAAGATCGGCCATGTGGGCCCCATCAGTGGCGCCATCGCCCACCTGGGGAAAGACAACGAATATGGCGCCCGCCTGGCCGTGGAAGATCTGAACGCCAAAGGCGTGACGATTGGTGGCAAAAAGGTCAAATTTGAGTTGATCGCCGAAGACGATGCTGCCGACCCCAAACAAGGCACGGCGGTGGCGCAAAAACTCGTGGACCAGAAGGTCAGCGGTGTGGTGGGGCACCTGAACTCCGGCACGACCATTCCGGCCTCCAAAATTTACAGCGATGCGGGCATTCCCCAGATTTCGCCCTCGGCCACCAATCCCAAGTACACCCGCCAAGGCTACAAAACGGCCTTCCGTGTGGTGGCCGATGACGTGCACTTGGGCGGCACCCTGGGACGCTACGCCATCAAGGAACTGCAAGGCAAAGCCATTGCGGTGATTGACGATCGCACAGCTTACGGTCAAGGCGTGGCCGATGAATTTGAAAAAGCAGTCAAGGCTGGCGGTGGCAAGGTGGTGGGGCGCGAGTTCACCAACGACAAGGCCACCGACTTCATGCCCATCCTGACCACCCTCAAAGGCAAGAAGCCCGATGTGATCTTCTTTGGCGGCATGGACGCTGTGGCCGGCCCCATGCTCAAGCAGATGAAGTCACTGGGCATCCAAGCCAAGTTTGTGGGTGGCGACGGCATTTGCACCACCGAGATGGCCAAGTTGGCGGGCGATGCTTTGGGCAACGGTCAAGTGGTGTGCGCTGAAGCCGGTGGCGTGGAGGGCGCTCAGAAGAAAAGCATGGACGAATTCAATGCCCGCTTCAAGAAGCGCTTCAATGAAGATGTGAAACTGTATTCGCCCTATGTTTACGACGCGCTGAATGTGATGGTCGACGCCATGGTCAAGAGCAATTCGGCCGACCCGGCCAAGTATTTGCCCACGCTGGCCAAAACCACGGGCTACAAAGGCGTGACAGGCACCATCAGCTTTGATGAAAAGGGCGATGTGAAAAACGGCGCCCTGACCCTGTTCACCTTCAAGGACGGCAAGCGCGACCAAATCGCCGTTGTCCGATAAGCTCAAAGTCGATGCTTGGAAATAAAAAATGCCCCGTGAGGGGCATTTTTGTTGGCGTTTGGCGGAGAGGGCGGGATTCGAACCCGCGGTGGGCTATTAACCCACACACGCTTTCCAGGCGTGCGACTTAAACCGCTCATCCACCTCTCCGAAGTCTGTCATTGTAACAAAGCATGAAGGGGGTACACTTCGCCTTCCTTTTTTTATTCCTGCCCCAGCCGGAGTGCGCGCATGAAATTTCGCTTTCCCATTGTCATCATCGATGAGGACTTCCGCTCCGAGAACACCTCGGGCTTGGGCATTCGTGCTTTGGCGCAGGCCATTGAGGGCGAGGGCTATGAGGTCATGGGTGTCACCAGCTACGGCGACCTGAGCCAGTTCGCACAGCAGCAGTCGCGTGCCAGCGCCTTCATCTTGTCGATCGACGACGAAGAGTTCACGCCTGGCCCGGACCTGGACCCGGCCGTGCTCAGCTTGCGCACCTTTATTGAAGAGGTTCGCTTCAAGAACGCCGATGTGCCGATTTACATCTATGGCGAGACCAAGACTTCCCGCCATTTGCCCAACGACATCTTGCGCGAGTTGCATGGCTTCATTCACATGTTTGAAGACACGCCGGAGTTTGTGGCTCGCCACATCATTCGCGAAGCCAAGACCTACCTGGAAGGCTTGCAGCCGCCGTTCTTCAAGGCTTTGCTGGATTACGCCGAAGACGGTTCTTATTCATGGCATTGCCCGGGGCACTCCGGTGGCGTGGCCTTTTTGAAAAGCCCCGTGGGGCAAATGTTCCATCAGTTCTTTGGCGAAAACATGTTGCGTGCCGACGTCTGCAATGCGGTGGACGAGTTGGGACAACTGTTGGACCACACCGGACCGGTGGCAGCCTCTGAGCGCAACGCCGCGCGTATTTTCAATGCCGACCATTGCTTCTTTGTAACCAATGGCACCAGCACCAGCAACAAGATGGTGTGGCACCACACGGTGGCGCCGGGCGATGTGGTGGTGGTCGATCGCAATTGCCACAAATCGATACTGCACGCCATCATCATGACCGGCGCGATTCCTGTCTTTTTGAAGCCCACGCGCAATCACTTTGGCATCATCGGCCCCATTCCCAAAAGCGAGTTTGAACAGGCCAGCATTCAGGCCAAGATCAAGGCCAATCCTTTGCTGAAAGGCGTGGACCCGAAGAAAGTGAAGCCGCGCGTGATGACGCTCACGCAGTCGACCTACGACGGCGTGCTGTACAACACCGAAACCATCAAGAACATGCTCGATGGCTATGTGGCCAACCTGCACTTTGACGAGGCCTGGTTGCCGCACGCGGCATTCCACCCGTTCTATGGCCCTTACCATGCCATGGGCAAGAAGCGTGAGCGGCCCAAGCATTCGGTGGTGTATGCCACCCAGTCGATTCACAAATTGTTGGCGGGCATCAGCCAGGCCAGCCATGTGCTGGTGCAAGACTCGCAGAACACAAAGCTGGACCGTCACCTTTTCAATGAGGCCTACCTGATGCACACCAGCACCAGCCCGCAGTACGCCATCATTGCCAGCTGTGACGTGGCCGCGGCCATGATGGAACCTCCTGGCGGTACCGCCCTGGTCGAGGAAAGCATCGCCGAGGCCCTGGACTTCCGCCGTGCCATGCGCAAGGTGGACGAGGAATACGGCAAAGACTGGTGGTTCAAAGTCTGGGGGCCGGACAAGCTGGTGGACGAGGGCATTGGCCGCGCCGACAACTGGATCATCAAGGGCGGTGGCCGGGGTTCCAAGTGGCATGGCTTTGGCGATTTGGCCGATGGCTTCAACATGCTGGACCCCATCAAGTCCACCATCGTGACCCCTGGTCTGGACCTGAATGGCAAATTTGCCAAAACCGGTATTCCAGCCAGCATCGTCACCAAATTTTTGGCCGAACATGGCGTGATCGTCGAGAAGACGGGCTTGTACAGCTTCTTCATCATGTTCACCATTGGCATCACCAAAGGCCGCTGGAACACCCTGTTGACTGCTTTGCAACAGTTCAAGGACGACTACGCCAAGAACCAGCCGATGTGGCGCATCCTGCCGGAGTTCTGCGCCCAGCACCCGCGTTACGAAAAAATGGGCTTGCGTGACCTCTGCCAGCATGTGCACGAGCTGTACGCCCGCTATGACATCGCCCGCTTGACCACCGACATGTATTTGAGCGAGTTGACGCCGGCCATGAAGCCCAGCGATGCCTATGCGCAAATTGCTCACCGCAACACCGAGCGCGTGGGCATTGATCACCTGGAAGGTCGCATCACGACCAGCTTGGTCACGCCTTACCCACCCGGCATTCCCTTGTTGATTCCGGGCGAGGTGTTCAACCGCAAGATCGTGGATTACTTGAAGTTCTCACGCGAGTTCAACGCGCAGTGCCCGGGCTTTGAGACCGACATCCATGGCCTGGTGGAAGAGGTGGATGCGGAAGGCCGCACCCATTATTTTGCAGATTGCGTGAAGCAATAAGCAGCGGGGGGGTTACTCCGCTGCCGGCTCCTCAATCCCGCCCACCACTTGGCTGAAGCCACCATCGACATAGGTGATCTCCGCCGTCACGCCAGCAGCCAGGTCGCTCAGCAAAAAAAGCAGCCACATTGCCGACATCCTCAATGGTGATGTTGCGCCGGATGGGCGAGGCTTCGGCCACCACGCTCAGAATCTTGCCAAAGCCCTTGATGCCGCTGGCCGCCAGGGTTTTGATGGGGCCGGCGCTGATGCCGTTGGCGCGCAGGCCACGGCCTCGACGGCCCAGGGAGTCAGCGAGGTAGCGAACCGAGGCTTCCAGCGAGGCTTTGGCCAGGCCCATGGTGTTGTAGTTGGGCACCGTGCGAATCGCGCCCAAATAGGTCAGGGTCAGCACGGCCGCGTTGTCGTTCAAGTAAGGCAGGGCCGCTTTGGCCATGGCCGGGAAACTGTAGGCGCTGATGTCGTGCGCAATTTTGTAACCCTCGCGGCTGAGACCGTCCAGGAAGTCACCCGCAATCGCCTCACGCGGTGCATAGCCGATGCTGTGCACAAACCCATCAAAGCGTGGCCAGTGCACGGCCAGGTCGCTGAAGAGTTTTTCAATTTGCGCGTCGTCGCCGACGTCACAATCAAAAATCAGTTTGGAGTCAAAGTCGGCGGCAAATTCGGTGATGCGGTCCTTGAAACGCTCGCCCACGTAGCTGAAGGCCAACTCTGCACCTTGCGCATGACAGGCCTTGGCAATGCCATAGGCAATGGACCGGTTGGACAAGACGCCGGTGATCAAAAGTTTTTTTCCAGCCAAAAAGCCAGTCTTTGCGTTCATGTGTGATGCTCCATCCAAAAATCTTGCAGAATTGTCGCATGCGCATCCTGTGTTTCTGTCTGGCTGTCCTGATGAGCGCCCCAAGCTGGGCAGGCCATGCCTATGGCCAATTTGGCGACATCAAATACCCCGCGGGATTCAGCCATTTCGATTACGTGAACCCGCAGGCCCCCAAAGGCGGTGAAATCGCCTTGGTCGCGCCCACGCGTGCCACCAGTTTTGACAAGTACAACCCCTTCACCCTCAAGGGTTCCGCGCCCCCCGCCTTGAACAACCTGGTGTTCGAGACCTTGTTGGTCGGCACTTTGGACGAGCCCACCACGGCTTATGGCTTGCTGGCCGAGGATGTCACCGTGGCTGCGGACAAGCGCTCGGTGACCTTCCGATTGCGTCCTGAAGCACGCTTTCATGACGGCAGCCCCGTGTTGGCGGCGGACGTGAAGCATTCCTTTGACAAACTCACCAGCAAAGAGGCCGCACCGCAGTTCCGCACCATTTTTGGCGAAGTGCAGGGCGCCGTGGTGGTGGCCGACCGTACCGTGCGCTTTGATTTCAAACGCGTGAATGCCGAGTTGCCCCTGATGGTGGGCGGCATGCCGGTGTTCAGTCGCGCCTGGGGCGGCGGCAAGCCCCTGGACAAAATCATCACCGATGTGCCTTTGGGTTCGGGGCCTTACAAAATTGGCAAAGTCGATTTTGGCCGCGACATTCAATACGAACGCGACCCCAGCTACTGGGGCCAGGACCTCAACGTTCGCCGCGGCATGTTCAATTTCGATCGCATCATTTACAAGCTCTACAAAGACAACACCGCCCAACTCGAGGCCTTCAAGGCAGGTGAGTTCGATTACATCCAAGCCTTCATCGCCCGTGAATGGGCCCGGGCCTACACCGGCAAGCCGTTTGACTCGGGCCGTCTCATCAAGAAGGAATTGCAGCATGGCAATGCCGGCGATTTTCAGGGCTTTTTGATGAACGTACGGCTTGAGAAATTCAAGGATGTGCGGGTCCGACAGGCCATTGGCCTGGCCATGGATTACGAGTGGATGAACCGGCAGTTGTTCTACAAGGCCTACACCCGCGTGCGCGGCTACTTTGTGGGCAGCGACTTCGAGGCCAAAGGCCTGCCGCAAGGTGAAGAGCTGGCCTTGCTGAATTCATTGCAAGACAAATTGCGTCCCCAAGTGTTGTCGCAAGAGGTGCCCCTGCCGCCGGTGACACAGTTGGACCCGGCGTCCGGCGCCACCTTGCGGGACCATTTGCGCCAAGCCAAAGCCTTGCTCGCGGAGGCGGGTTGGACCTACCGAGACGGTGCCTTGCGCAATGCCAAAGGTCAAGCCTTCACCCTGGAGTTTCTGGACAACTCTGGCTCCATGGGGCGGGTGGTCACGCCTTACGCCAAAAACCTGGAGAAGCTGGGCTTTCAGGTGAACTACAAGGTGATTGACTTTGCCATCCTGCAAAAGCGTTTGGATGTGTTCGATTTTGAAATCATCAGCAACCGCTGGGTGGGCAGCGAGTCGCCGGGCACCGAATTGCTGGAGCGCTTTGGCAGCAAGTCTGCCGCCATGGAAGGCTCGGGCAACCTGATGGGCGTGCAAGATCCCGCCGTCGATGCCTTGCTGGACAAAGTCTTGTCGGCTGAAACCCGCCCGCAATTGACCGTGGCCTTGCGCGCGCTGGATCGCGTGCTGCGCCATGGGCACTACGTGGTGCCGCACTGGTACGGCAGCGTGCACCGCGTGGCCTGGCGAGCCGGGCGGTTTGAGCAGCCCGCTGTGACCCCGCGCTACTACCAGCCAGAGTATTGGATCACCGCCACCTGGTGGGCCTCCGCGGCCAATTTGAAGGGGGAGCGCTGACATGGCGGCTTATGTCTTGAAGCGTTTGTTGCTGATGGTGCCCACCTTGTTGGGCGTGCTGTTGCTGACCTTCGTGGTGATTCAGTTTGTGCCGGGCGGCCCGGTCGAGCAAATGGTGTCCCAGTTGCAGGGCCGTGACACGGGGGGCGAGGGCGCGGCTGCGGCGGGTGCAGGCTACCGGGGCCGCCAAGGCGTGGATGCGGCACGCATTGCCGAGATTCGCACCCTTTACGGTTTTGACAAACCGCCGCATGAGCGGTTTTGGCAAATGCTCAAGCAGTTTGCCCAATTCGACCTGGGCCGCAGCTTCTTTTACCCCAAGGATGTGTGGCAATTGGTCAAAGAAAAGTTGCCCGTGTCCATCAGCTTGGGCTTGTGGACTTTTTTTCTTGAGTTACCTCATCTCTGTGCCCTTGGGCATTGCCAAGGCGGTGCGCGCGGGCACACGTTTTGACACCCTCACCAGCCTCCTGGTGTTGACGGGCTATGCCATTCCAGGCTTTGTGTTGGGCGTGGCTTTGTTGGTGGTGTTCGGTGGCCAGCTTCAATGGTTTCCCTTGCGCGGGCTGACCTCCAGCAACTGGGAGCAGCTGAGTTGGGGCGCACGTGTGGTTGACTACCTTTGGCACATTGCCTTGCCCATCACCGCCAGCGTCTTGGGCGCGTTTGCAGTGACCACGATGCTGACCAAAAACGCTTTTCTGGAAGAAATTCGCAAACAGTACGTGTTGACGGCGCGTGCCAAAGGCTTGTCGGAGCGTCGGGTGCTCTGGAAGCATGTGATGCGCAACGCCATGATCCCCTTGGTCACGGGTTTTCCGGCGGCCTTCATTGGCGCTTTTTTCACCGGCTCCTTGTTGATCGAAACCCTGTTTTCGCTGGATGGCCTGGGTTTGCTGAGTTACGAAAGCGTGATGCGCCGCGATTACCCCGTGGTGCTGGGCACGCTTTACCTTTTCACACTGATTGGCTTGGTGACCAAGCTGATCAGTGACCTTTGCTATGTGTGGGTCGACCCACGCGTGAAGTTCGACTGATGCGCGCCTACACCGCCTCACTCTCGCCCGGTCGTCGCGCCTGGCTTCGCTTTCGCCAGCACCGTCTGGGCTTTGGCAGCTTGTTGATTTTTTTGACGTTGTTTGTGCTGAGCCTGGGGGCCGAGTTGGTGTCCAACGACAAGCCGCTTTTGGTGCGCTACAACGGCCAATGGCTTTCACCGATCCTGAGCAACCCGCCGGAAACGGCATTTGGGGGCGATTTTCAAACCCCCACCGATTACTTGGACCCTTTCATTCAGCAGCAATTTCAACAGCCCGGCAATTGGGCGCTTTACCCAGTCAATCCTTACCACCACAGCACGCTGAATTACTTTGCCAAAGAGCCCAACCCGGCAGCGCCATCCAGCGACAACTGGCTGGGCACCGATGACCGGGGGCGGGATGTGGTGGCCAGGCTGTTGTACGGTTTTCGGGTGTCGGTACTGTTTGCCCTGGCCCTGACCCTGACCGGGACCTTGTTGGGCGTTCTCACTGGCGCGTTACAGGGTTTTTTTGGCGGCAAGACCGACCTGGCCTTTCAGCGCTTCATCGAGATCTGGAGCGCCATGCCAGAGCTGTATTTGCTCATCATTTTTTCGGCGGTGTTCGACCCCAGCGTCAGCCTGTTGCTGATCCTGCTCAGCCTGTTCGGATGGATGGGCCTGTCGGACTATGTGCGCGCAGAGTTTTTGCGCAACCGGCAACTGGACTATGTGCGCGCGGCCCGTGCCTTGGGCTTGAGCAATGCGGCCATCATCTGGCGCCATGTGTTGCCCAACAGCTTGACACCGGTGGTGACCTTTTTGCCCTTCCGCATGAGTGCGGCCATTTTGGCGCTGACCAGTCTGGACTTTTTAGGCCTGGGCGTTCCCCCAGGCACGCCCAGTTTGGGCGAACTCTTGGCGCAAGGCAAAAACAACATCGACGCCTGGTGGATTTCTTTGTCCACCTTTGCCGTCCTGGTCGTCACCTTGTTGTTGTTGACCTTCATGGGAGACGCTTTGCGCGACGCCCTGGACCCCAGACGCACCGACGGGGAGGGCGCATGAGCCAGGCCTTGCTGTCGCTTGAAAAATTGTCGGTCAGTTTCCAGGGCCGGGAGGTGGTGCATGGCATCGACCTGCAGGTGGCGCGCGGCGAGCGCGTGGCCTTGGTGGGGGAATCAGGGTCTGGCAAAACCGTCACGGCCCTGAGCATCTTGCGCCTGGCCCAGGGCGCGCGCTGGGGTGGCCGTTGCGTGTTTGAAGGCCGCGACTTGTTGCAATTGCCCTTGCCCGAATTGCGAGCCGTGCGTGGCGCCGACATTGCCATGATTTTTCAGGAACCCATGACGGCCCTGAACCCCTTGTTTACCATCGGCGACCAGATTGCCGAAGTGCTTGAGCTCAAGCAGGGCTTGACCCGGCAAGCGGCCTGGTCACAAGCCATTCAATTGCTGGAGGACACGGGCATTCCCGAACCGGCTCGTCGGGCGGGTTCCTTTCCGCATCAGTTGTCCGGCGGACAACGCCAACGCGCGATGATCGCCATGGCCTTGGCCTGCCGGCCCAAACTGTTGCTGGCCGATGAGCCCACCACGGCCTTGGATGTCACCTTGCGTAGCCAGATCCTGGACTTGCTGACAGACTTACAACAACGCCATGGCATGGCGGTATTGATGATCACCCACGATCTGCCCCTGGTCCGGCGCTTCGCAGACCGGGTCGCCGTCATGGAAAATGGCCACTTGGTGGAAAGCGGGGCTGTGGCCCAAGTGTTGCAGTCCCCTTCGCACCCCTACACCCAAAGGCTGGTGGACAGTCTGCCCACGCGGGACGTGCGTGCGCCATCCCCAGACGACGCCGTCATTTTGTCGGCCCGCGATGTGTGCGTGGCTTATCCGCAAGCCTTGCCGGGGCTGCGCGGTTGGTTCACACAAGGACGCTTTGTCGCGGTGGACCAAGCGGCATTCTCGTTGCGCGCTGGGCAGACCCTGGGCGTGGTGGGGGAGTCGGGTTCTGGCAAGTCCACTTTGGCGCTGGCCGCTTTGGGTTTGCAAGCCTTCAGCGGTGACTTGCAATTGGCGGGGCAGCAATGGGGGCAAAGCGCTGCATCGGATCGTTCTTTGCGGCGCGCGGTCCAGGTTGTGTTTCAAGACCCGTTTTCATCGCTTTCGCCCCGCATGACCGTCGAAGCCTTGGTGGGAGAGGGCCTGCAGGTGCATGCGCCGGATCTGTCCTTGCAACAGCGGCAGTCGCGTGTCCTTCAAGCCTTGCAGGCGGTGGGGCTGGACGAAACCCAGTTTCCGGGCTTGCTGGACCGGTATCCGCATGAGTTTTCCGGGGGACAGCGGCAACGCCTGGCCATTGCGCGGGCCCTGATTGTGGAGCCCCGAGTGCTGGTGCTGGACGAGCCCACCAGCGCCTTGGATGTCTCCATTCAGAAACAAGTTCTCACTTTGCTGCAACGGCTGCAGCGGGAGCGGGGTCTGAGTTATCTGTTGATCACCCATGACATAGCTGTCATTCGGGCCATGGCCCATGAGGTGATCGTGATGAAAGCCGGCCAGATTCTGGAGTCCGGCCCGGTTTCGCAGGTCTTGGACCAGCCGACACACCTGTATACACAGCAATTGGTGGCCGCCGCCCGCTAAGTTTTTGATAAATCCTTTGCGAATCAAGGATTTACGCGCTAGAATATAGGCTTCACGACC
>Ga0255240_1000056_pt1 | contig 14728 bp, 13 predicted proteins | sample ColtaT_23_FD_183712 | JGI IMG/M metagenome (GOLD analysis project Ga0255240, IMG submission 183712) | Metatranscriptome of freshwater microbial communities from Columbia River, Oregon, United States - Colum_Yuk_RepC_8d (Metagenome... | ecosystem: Environmental > Aquatic > Freshwater > River...
CAAGTCTTGACGTATAGTACCAATCATCATAATTAATGCGATACCGGCTAGACTTAAATTTAGTGCGGTTTCGCCTAGAATACCTACTTGGGCATAACTTAGCTCAAAATCTCTGCCAAACATACCTTGCAGCACAATACTCATGGCAACAAATAGTGCACTTAATCCCAGATACCATAGTGGTGTAACGTGCCAACTAGGTAAATTACGATTTTGTAGGGCAATGTAAAAGCACCCATAAATACAGTACTGCAAGCTAAAAAATTTATTAGCAGCTGGATGCTTAACAAGAAGTCAATTGTGGCAGTAATCACACTATTCCCCACCCTTTTTTACTTGATTGATAACTTGTACAATGTCTTTGTTTTGATTCTTTATAAGAAAATTAGCTATCATACCTAATACTGTATATGCTAAAAATCCCACACAAAAACCAGACATTAGTTGAGTTTCCCAATTATCGGCTATGCCAGCAGCAGCTAGTAGTGGTTGGGCAAACACCATTGCGCTGCCAACACTCATGCCGCCACGCATAAATGCTTCGGCAACTGTTTTGGGTTTAATAAAAGTCAGGATGGCAAATCCGCCAAAAAGACCACCTATCATACTAGAAACTTTTGCTAGTAAAAAACCTGTTGGGTCCGACATATGATCTCCTTGTTAGGCTTCGTCATCATCTACTGTATCGTTGTCGTCGCCTTCTTCTGTTATGTCAAGTTCACTAAACACAGTCACTAAAATATCACGATATTCCTCTGCTACAAGATGCAAGTCTAGTAAGTAAACTTCTAGGTGTCCATTGCGTAGCAGCTGAGCATGATACATGTACTGGCCAAATGCCACATCGTCCTCTGGAATATACTCCCGGGCATAGTCCTCAATCATTTGGGCAGCTACACGCAACAACATGTCGGGCACAATGCTTTTTGAAATATTTAGCAATTTAATGGCTTTGCTTTCGCGCTCGCGCATGATTTGATTGCGCTTGGCAGTACTCCAGCTATAGCCACCATCACCGCCCCATAAATCCCAAGCAACACGACCTTTAGTAGGAAAGCCTTCTTCACCACTATTAAATCCTGTTGCCTGCTTGTCTACTTCATGACGGCTAAAAAAGCTGTACATTCTGAGCACTGTGCTTGCGCTTAGTGGTTCACGATCTTTTAATTGGTTAGCCCTGGCCAAACCTACCAGTGTACCTCCGGGTTTGCCATCGGCTTTCCAAGCCAGTGCGCGTTTTGCAGCACTGGCCATACCCGAAGTGGGCTTGTATGTCTTAGCCATAAGTTCTCCTTAATCATTATACGCTAGTATGACTTGTTTACACATTTCACTGCGTACTATATCACTGTCTAAAAAACGTACCACTGCTACCGAGTTCAGTGGTTCCAATCGCTGCACTGCATCCAGCAAGCCGCTGTTGGGAATATCTACTTGTTTGGGATCGCCACTGAGTACAATAGTACAGTTTCTACCTATTCTGGTTAACAACATTTTCAACTCAGTTTTTGTAAGATTTTGTGCCTCGTCTACCAGCACTATACTATCTTCAAAATTACTGCCACGCATAAAACCAATTGGTTTGGGGTCAATAGTACCGGATTTTAAAGCATACTGATAAAATCCTGTACCTAAGCAGTGTGTAAATACACTTTCAAAAGGCTGTAAATACGGTGCGTACTTTTCGTCCAGCTCACCTGGTAAAAATCCCATACCAAGGCCCGTCTCTACACTGGGTCTGGTAATAATGATTTTTTGTATTCGTCTGTAGTACAGTTGTTGTGCAGCATAACTAGCTGCCACAAAAGTTTTGCCTGTACCAGCGCTGCCTATACCAAAAACAATTGATTTTGACGCAATAGCATCCAAGTAACTTTGTTGAATATAATTTAGTGCTCGTACTTCACGAAACTGCACAGTATAATCGTTACGTTGTTTTTTGCCAGAAGATCTCATGCGACTCCTTGAGGTAGGTATACGGCCTCGGCTTGTCTGCGTCTGACTAAGCCTGGCAGCCGGCGGCCACCGCCCATTACCCATTTGTTTAGTTCCAACTTGGCTGCAGCCCACTGCTGTGCATCAATTCTGCGCTTTAGGGTTGAACTGCGATAGCGTGCTACACCAAGATTATATGCAAAATCTGCAATGGCGCCCAGTGCTTGAGGATACTGCAACAGCACTGGGCTTGCAACCATTACTCCTAACATGTATTTATTTTTTAATTCTGTTACTAGCCAAGCTTCGGCAGTTTGCAAACTAATGGCTGGATGTTCCATGGTGACTTTGGTACCGTCTGGTTTATAGACGGTACCGTAGCCAATAGTTGGATAGCCTGCTGGACATATATAAGGTTTTGAGCTAAAACCTTCGAAATGTTTGCACAGTGGTACGGCTACTTCTAGTGCTTTACTTACTGCCAGTTCGTTCATATACACGACCTACAAACCAGAAAGTTAAAATCATATTTAGCACAGCCATGTCTTGTGCAGACCAAATTTCTGTGAGTACATGATTCCACATTCCACCTTGTTCAACTGCAATGGTATAAGCAGCCACTTTTACCAGTAAGTAGATACCAGCAAAAATATAAGTAATGACGGGACGTACCAGTGCCGATACCGCAGCTACAAACCAACCAGCAGACTTAGCAGTTTCAGCTTGTTCACGAAATGCCATGCTCATGGCATCTACTTCGGCTAATGTAAGTTTGGTCTCCGACTCACGCAAATTCAGCTCGGCCTTGCGCTCGGCAAAACTCATTTCACGTTCTAACAAACTCAGTTCGTGCTGACGTTCATTTTTGCGGTCCAACAGCTTTAGCACTTCTGGCGCTAAACGGAGTATGCCGCCAAATACTCCGCCAAATAGGGTTTCTAGTACCATGGTTTATCCAAAGAAAAGTAAGAATTTGCGAGATATATCCAAGACTGCTTCAACAGCTTCGGCATATCGATTTTTAAACTTGCTGGGTTGTTGGAATATCTGGCCTGGATTACGAGACATTTCAAGAATTTCTGCAGAGTTTAATGCACGACGCCAAGTAGCACTCAGATATACAAAAATAGTATCATGATTTTGAGGAGATGCATGATTACCCAACGCAAGTACGTATCCACCACCACCGCCGGTTTCTTGGATATCAAAAGGCAACAAGCTAGAGTTCATAGTATTACTATAACCTACCAACTTTCCATCCATGTATAGTGATACATCATTGGGCGTTACAGAAACTGCAACCGCAACTAATTTACGAAGTGGTACTCTTACAACTCCAGGAAAACTACCAACCCCTCTATTATAATAAGCATAATCTAGATGGATGGCGCCCCATTTGCCCAATCGCAAATGTAAACTATTTGCAAATCCTGTTCCCATTAATCCCCTGTCTCCAGCTTGAATTGGATAAGTATCCTGCTCAATACTTAAAAACTGCAACATAGTATAACTAGTCAGTTGAAGTCTAGGTGAGGGTGCTGGAAGTTTGGTAAAATACTGTGAGCGTCTAGAAGCCCACGGTTTCATTTTCCAAGCTAAACCATATCTGGAAAAAGTACCGATATTATAAGAATATGAAAAATCTACGCCTGTAGGCCCTTCCCACTGCATGTCTTGATGATAAGCATCACGTGTCCCATGTGCCGGAGTAGTGCAGTAAAGCATCTTATATGCTAGCGGATGTGCTTTGTTAACGGGCACATACGATCTTGGTAACTTGGCATAATTTACATATGCTGGTTGCTCGGTGTAAGGTGTCCAACGACCATTAGCGTCAGTTTCAACGTACTTGTACTGACCTTGTAGTATTTTGTGATTAGTTGTATCTGGACGCTTAAACAGTTTAAGTGGGTCTTGACTTAATAGTTGAATTTCAATATCCGACAAGGCACGATACCAACCACAACTCATATAGATCAGCCAAGGTCTCCATGCGCTAGGAGGTCCTGCACTATCACTATAGGACATGTATCTTGGATTAAAAGCTGTAGGAGTATTATATGCAGTTACCACACTAGCTTGCAACTGACCATTCATATACAACTTAGTGCCAGCTGGGGTACCAACTAGCATTGCTGTGGTTAACTTACGCAGCGGAACTACATCCTTTGAAACTAAAACATAGTTATTATACTGGCCAAAACTCAAGTATCCTGCATCAGTAGACATTAATTTTGGAATGCTGTTATCACCCCAACTTGGTCCTGTTAAAAAGTAACCTGCAGGAATTTCTGCATGACTATTGGTTTCCAATGAAAACACGCAAAACAGTGTCCAATTTGCACTATTCTTTTTGTCTTTGGTCACAACGTCAACATCATGATACCGATTCATATTCCAAGCTAGTCCACCACGTCCCGTTAAAAATCTTAGCTCTAAATCATTGCCCAATAAAATTTCTGAATCGGAATTTACAGCATCTCTGTTACTGTGCACAGGAGTACCTGCAAACGCAATGTCCTTGCTTAGTGGATTTGACCTGTCTACCAAGCTGGGTGTGCTAAGCGGAATATATCTGGTACTGGTGGTAGGCGTGTAGATTAGTGGATAATCTGCTGCAATACTCAACAGTTTTTCTGGAAGTGGATCTGTTAATTTACTTTCGAATATTTGCCAAGGGTTTTCGGAGATTTGCTGTACTTCGGCAAAGCTGAGTGCTCGAACCCAGCCACAAGCTAAGTATTGCTTACCATAAAGATTTGTATTTGGTATAGCATAACCAACTCTACGAGGTTGACCGGTTGTGTTTGTTCCTGCCGCAAATGTACTAAATCCTGCGTATTTTCCGTTTATATAAAGTGTAGTGCCTACTCCGGCTTCGACTACAGAAATAGCTACTCCAAGTTTACGCAGTGGAAATACTTCGTGACTACCAGTTAAATATCTGGGCTGTCCGGCATTATTCTGTATACCAACTCTTAGACGACCATTTGCATCAACACGAAATTGAAAACTGTTATTATCGCCCCAGTCTACGCCTAAATAGTCAGGATATGTTGCGCTACCATTAGGATATTCATCTAGTTCTATGCAGCCTATAAACATTAACGTATGCGAAGAACCACCCCCAACAATAGTATCGCTAGCACTTTGACTAAACCCAACTGCACCTGGTAAAAATGCTTCGCCAAATCTTGTCATTTGTCTGTAGCCGGGAATTTCACTATATCTGATTCTGGGATCTGCCGCATCACGATCGCCCCACGCTGGACCGCTTGCAAACTTTATGCCTCGTGTTAATGGATGTGCACGATTAACTGGTACAAACTTTCGTGGCATGTTTGCAGTTTGTACATAGCTGGAACGAGTAATTGCTTGAGGTACATCAAAGGTAAGAGATCTTAATAAGTTGTGTTTGTTGGTGTACGCGTCTTTGAAGAAATAACTGTATGGGTCTTTGCTAAGTTGAATAGCTTCATATTCTTCAAAAGCTTTATTTTGTATTGCACCATTGAAAAGGATAGTTCCAACATCTTCTCTAGATTTACTAATACCTGCCCAATATAGACTAGGCAGAAATCTCGTTGAATATGCTTGTGGATATACATTATTAACAGTAGTGGATTCACTTACCTTTTTACCATTAAGATAAACTTTTACTGGCAGCCCGTCCTTATACACCAGTACTAAACAATGCAATCCATTAGGAATATTTGGTATTTCAAATGGTGTTATATTTTTGCCGGAATCTGTGCCTACTAGTATTGCGCGTTCTCCAGCGTCATTCTTCCAATAGGCACCAATGCCGTCTAATCCTGCAGTATAAGGAGCCCCATCTCTATAGCTTCTTACGCCTAGTAATGAAGGTCGACGATTATTAGTTAATAGTTTGCCTACATTATGAAGATAAAATAACCCTACTAATGTCTGATTACTGCTATATTCAGTAGTGCCTGATATAGTTTTTCCATCCGTATTAAATTCGTAGTTATTGGTTTCATCTAAGCCGACACCATACGGTGTTTGATGTGCTTGCGAAACTCCTTCATAAACTCCTTTTTTATTGGAATGGTCAATACTAGACACATATACATTTCCATTTGGTAAAGTATACCAATATTTTATAGGATTTCTACTTAGAGCATTGGTGCCACCAGCAAGAGACTTGTTTGGAATCTTAGGAACAAACATCCCTCGGCTATCGCGATTAGGTATACGAATATTGGATAAACCTGGATATGTTGGTAATAAATCGGTAAAGTGAAACTGCTGCGATAACTTTTCGCGTATTGAAGTTTGCGTTTTAAATAACTGCCAAGGATTATTGTGCCAGCTTAGTGCATCTTCACTGGTCCAACCAGTATTAGCAGCAAAAGCTGTTAATATATCTATACCAACTGGAGAAAAATGTACTCGATCTAGACCAGCCGTATAAATTGCCTGAGTATTAGTTTGAGTTTGCAGTACGCCATTTACATAAAAACGAGTATTACCACTTTGCCACACAACAACAACGCTAACCCAACTACCTAAAGTCAGCGAATTATCGCTGGTAAGAAATACTCCTGCTGTCCAACTGGGATTTCTTACCTGCACAAATCCGTTTGAATCAACATATATCAGGTGATTCCAAGCGCCGCCGTTAGTGATCTGAAACATTTCGCTGCTAGTAGCAGCATTGCGGTATTTAAATACTATGCCCTGAGACCATACAGCTGCATTGCGAATAGGTCCGCTGTAGTTTAAGTAATTAGTCGATGCTATATCATATAATCGCCACGTAATTGCTCCTGTACTACTGGTAAAAAGTACTTTACCGCGATCGCTACTAGCAGTGGTTATTAATTGAGCATTAACTCCGCCGCCAACAAATATATTATTTGCAGAATCGTTAGCGCTATCAGCCCCAGACCATAAAAACGTAATATCTCGACCTAATCTATTGTTACGGTCTACATAACTTTTGCCTTGTGGCTGTTGTGTTAATACACGCATGGCAAGTCCTTATACGGCGATGCCAATTACCTCAGAAGTTTGCACACTAGCACTGGTAAGGGCAACACCTAGATCATTTTTAAATACCAACTTAGTAGCAGCGGGCAGTAAACCACCATATGCAGCAGCTAAACTAAATACCTTGCGATGCGTTGCTGTAGCTGAGTTTAGTGGAACCGACCCAACAAAGTGCAGGTCTGGTTCGTCAGTTGTTGTAGTACCAGACTCAGGTCCGCTGCCAAAGTTTGTGCCGTCTAAACTGCCTTTGGCAAAAATTACTAATTGCTTATTACCTGCCGGAGTATTGAGTGTAGCCACTGACACATCAATTAATACATCCAGCGGATCATTGGTTGAGTGAGTAAGGGTGGCACTAACGGCATATGTTGCACTAGCCAGAGTGCTTAAACCGGTCACAGTTAGCGCGGCTGGTGATTGTACTTCACTTTTAATAGTTGCCATATTAGTTCATTCCTAAGGCGTTGCGAACTTGTTGTTCTGTTACATAATCCAAACCAAGCACTTCGGCTCGGCTGGCTGATTGTAGTGCTAAATTTTTAATGGCATCACACTCGGCTTGTGTTAGTGTGCTGCCAACCAAGCTGTCCAAGAGCTGCTGTGTGCCTGAATAGCCAACATCAATACCGTCTGTGGTAACAAAGCGCATTGCCCACTTGACTGCACTGTTGGTTTGCGCTGCCATTTCCAGTTTGTCCAAAATTTCGGCACCGCCCGCTACCTCAGCTAAAACGGTTCTGGCTGTGACGAAACGGGTTTTGTGCTTTTGGTAAATGGGATCATTTAGTAAGTTGACTAGAATTCCAGGGCAATCAGGAATATATTGAGCATACCCCCGATTCAGCGGATCTGTGGTTAATTCTGTTTGTAGTGTACTCATAGTTATCCTATTGCGATTACATCCCACACAGTATCGGTTACATTATAAATACAGCCAATGTAGTGGGTTTTGTTAGGGGTGGTTGTGGTTGGCAGTGTGGTTTCTACCACACGGTAAACCGCATTCCAGGTTAGTGTTTGTGCTGTACCATTGTCGTGCAGTTTAATCAACAGTTTTTGATTGGGTTGTGGTGTGCCACTGGGTGCTGCAATAGTACAAGCCTCGGCTAGTGCTGTAACTTCATACACATCTGATAAGTTGGCGCTGGGAGTTACGGTTGCAGCACTGGCTATTGTATTGGTACGTTGTTGTACCAGATTTGTGGGTACTTTGGTAAGTGACATGTTACACCTTAACTATATGCATAATAAGTTGGACCACTAACCGGAGCACCACCGCCAGCCAAGTCAATATTAAAACCGGAGCCTGCAACTGCTACTTGACTAACTCCATTTAATGCACTGGTTTCATAGGCGACTACATATATTGCTTCAGTATCGTCTATCCAATCAATTGTATATGTGCCATTACCAATACGCGTAGTATACCCAACTTCTTGACCTGTATTAGTATTATACGCAATAATTTCAATAGTACCACCAGCACTACCACTAATTGTGCCACTAATAGGTTGTGTTATACTGTGATAAGTAATATATTGCTTGCTTTGCCAAAATGTGGCATTAGCAACAGTAGAGTCAAATCTAAAAGTTCTGCTGCTTTCTATATCTAATCGCTCTAGATCAGGGTCGTTGGGCCAGCGCTTGAACAAGCTACGGCTTCTGCAGTATACCACATTGGGTCCTACTTCTGCATCACTTAAATAAAAACTACTATAAATATCCAGCCAGCCTGCACCCTGACCTTCATTACTATTAACTTGAGCCAAGTATGCTAAACCCAAGTTACTGCTACCAGTGCCACTGGTTTGTAAATATATTTCAAATCCACTGTTGGTAAGCCAATACATGCTTTCTGGTATAATTGGAGTAGTGCTGGGCGTATATGTTAACTTGTTTACAGCGTTGCCGGTTGCATGCGGCCTGCTAATCCACTGCGTGGTATGGTTATGAGCACCATCACCTTGAGCAGCCTTGCTGCTGGTATAGTTTAAAAACAGCAGTGCACTAAAATTTGTACCAAGACTACCAGTAACTGCAGAATTAGAATAGTAATCTACAGTTATGGTATTACTACCACGTGCTAAAGTCATGCCGGCCACACCACCTGAGCTGCCAGAATCTATTCTACGCATTATTGTCATGCAACCGGATCTTACACTTGCAGGCTGTGTGTAAGTTCTGGCTGCTTGAGAACCGGTATTTAAAATAACGCCAACACCACCGGTATCACTATAAGTCATCATTACTGCAGATTGTTGCATGGTAATAGTGCCTGGTTCTTGTATGTAAATATTTCGCTGAAATCTGCTTTGGTTTGCTGAAGTACTACCGCCAGCAAATCCAGCTTCATCAATAATAGGCAGCTGTATGGAATTCATTATTGTAGTAGAAGCACTGTGGTCGTACTCATAGGTAACCACAATAACACCACTTAAACACGGAAAGTTGGAACCAGTATTGTCTACAGCAGCTTGTACATTGTGTGCATTATCAGTTGCAATACCAGTTAAGTTATCTATGCGTTTAATCCAGCGATCTGTTATCAGTGCGTCTTCGTAGATTGCACTGTTTAAAGTATTGGTATCGTCTAGTCGTAGGCTAAGTATAACGCCGTTAACATCACTGGTGGCATTGGTATGCCCATATGTTTCAAAAAATATATTTCTATAGACCTTGCTGCTTTCTGGTAAAAATGTGTCCAGTGCAGGAAATTGATTGGCTACTCCACCTAAGTTTGTTAGGGTAGTAGTTAAGTTGCCCGTATTACCCTCTACTGGAATCTTAACAGTTTTGATTCTGGTAGTTGCTGTACTATCTTCGTATTCGTATGTAATTATCAGCTTTGCCGTAGCATTATTGGTTGAGGGTCCTGTAACGGTAAGTCTGGCTCCACAAGCCATACTAGTACCAGTCCAGTTAGTGGTAAAATAACTGGTAACATCTCTGGTAAATATTACACTGTAATTTTCGCCGGAGTTAGCTATTGTTTGAGTAACTGTAGCATCATTTCTGCCTACAGCACCTAAGCTAATTCCCATCAAAACAGCTGTAGTACTAGCTGCAGTTGTTACATTGTCTGCAGCTGTACACTCCAATATTACACTTCTAAAAGTAGGTGATGCTTCTGGTATATACAGCGTAATACTGGTAAAATCTCTAGCAGTGGCGGTGGCTACCGAAGCTGTAGAAAATGGAAATGCATATTCAATGGTTTTTGTTCTTAAAGCCATATTATTCTCGTGGATCTATTAATGCATCTCTGCGTTTTGCCAAAATAGTAAACTTATCTTCCCAGCCATCATAGGTAACAGAAATTTTCCATTCTTCATTTAATATAAATCCACGCCAAACAGCATAACCTTCTGGCGTTTGAAGTGCCAAAGTCATAACCTCATTTATTTTATCGCCTAGTGGTGTCATATTAGCCTGCCTTTAATTGAACGTTCCAATCTGCAGCACTATTAACAGAACTTATATCCAACCTTAATAGATCGCCAACTGCAAGTGCAGTTGTTGGAGTACTAGTAACAATTCTATTACCAGTTGTTAGTGTTAGTGTTGTTACAGTTGTTGGAAATGTAACGCCGTTATCACTTGAGCGCATTACACTAACCACAAAACTGCCGCCGCTGGGAACAGTTTTAACCACTAAACTGGCTGCACTGCAAGTACCTGCAGACATTACACGTAAATAAGGTGTAACTGCGTTTCCTGTTGTAGGAGTTCCTGTTCCACCAAACGTATAAGTTACAGGTTCTACAACAATATCACCGCTGCCAAGCAGTGAAGTAGAGTTAACAGTTTTGATATTAGTACCACTTATCAACGTAGCTTGTACTGCAATATCACCGCTGCCTAATAAACTGGTGGAGTTAACAGTTTTAATACTTGTGCCACTGACCAGCGGCGTTTGTACTGCAATATCACCACTGCCTAATAAACTGGCGGAGTTAACAGTTTTAATACTTGTGCCACTTACTAAAATAGGTTGTACTGCAATATCACCACTGCCAAGCAGTGAAGTAGAATTAACTGTTTTGATACTTGTGCCACTAACCAGTGGTGTTTGTACTGCAATATCACCACTGCCAAGCAGTGAAGTAGAATTAACAGTTTTAATACTTGTGCCGCTTACCAGTGTTGCTTGTTTAGCGTCCAGAGCAGTTTGCAGATTTGTAATTGCAGCAATTGGATGTGCATCTGCATCGTTTCGGCCGGTTAGTACACTGTGTGAAGTAGCAGGTGCTGCAGCTACACTTGTTGTAGCTAATTTCGCTAGTATTTTTCTAATACCGCTTAGTTTAACTCTGGCAACATTATTTGTATTAGCAGTACTATATTGTACCACAATTTGATACATAAATACTTGTTCAGCAAAACTCAATCCGTATTCAGTAAAACTTTCAGCATATGCTTGATCTAGGGTATCGTTTAGCTGTCGACCTAGCACTAATTTAATCGCCCCTCTGCCTGGACGCATATCGTTAGTAGCTATTAACCAGTAGGTAATAAACTTATCTTGAGTAGCTGTGGCAAGAGACCCACTATTTGCTACTATGGAATTGTACTGTGCAACATTGCCACTGTGCAGCCAAGGTACAGTATTTGTAACAGTGCTTGTATACGCAGTTCCGCTTAAGTATACCACTTCAAATGAAGCAGCTCCAGTAAGTGTTTGCTCAAAATTATTTGTTGGCGTGGCGCTGTGAGTAATTGTATGTACTAAATCTTCGTCAGCTATTACAGTTGGGGTACCTACACCAATTTGAACCGCACTGTCAGAGTTTAATGTATAGCTGAGGTCTCCGCCACTTCGCCACACAGTACCCACGTTTTGATGTTGTGCACTATGCCAAGTAGTATCCCGCTTAGATCCGTGTCGTTCATCACCAACAATTACAGCTCTGCTTTCCGTGGCATTCCAGTAAATGTAACTTAAGTATACATTACTAGCGAAATCAGGAACGCTATGTTCATTTAAGTTTCCAGCAGCATCAATATAAATAAATTTTGCACCGCTGGTATTAGTAATTGTAATAGTTTTTGTACTAGATACTGTATATAGTGTACCAGTATGATAATAAGTCCAACTAGTGCTAACAGGACTTATTGTTAATTCTCGGGTAGTTTCATTAAACTGTACAGTTAGTGCTGTTCTGTCTACTATACCGTGTATATCACCAGTAGCAGTTGCCACTGTTACTAAAGTTTCTGCAGAAGTTTGATACTGAGCGTGTGGATCTGCAGCAGCTTCGTGTGTTGTAATTGCAGTAGTAATTTGTCCTGCAATATCTGGTGTTCCAGACAAATCTGTATAGGCACCGCTGGTAGCTACTGTAGCTAGTGTGGGTTTACCACTCAAATCTGCATAAGCACCACTGGTAGCCACTGCAGCAAAATTGGGTTTGTTAAGCAAGTCCACATAAGACCCGCTGGTCGCTACTGCGGCTAGTGTAGGCGTACCCGACAGATCACTGTACAGACCACTGGTAGCCACTGTGGCTAAACTAGGTTTACCGCTTAAATCTGCATAAGCTCCGCTAGTAGCTACTGTAGCAAAATTAGGTTTATTAAGCAAGTCCACATAAGAACCACTGGTAGCTACTGTGGCTAGTGTGGGAGTACCCGACAGATCACTGTATAAGCCACTGGTAGCCACTGTGGCATATGTTGGCTTGTTAAGCAAGTCTACATAAGAACCGCTGGTGGCTACTGTAGCTAGTGTGGGTTTGCCACTTAAATCAGCATAAGCACCACTGGTAGCCACTGTGGCAAATGCGGGTTTACCAGTAACACTTGTCCAAGCTATGGCACCTGCTGTATCCGCATAACCTGCAGTTGCTACATTTAAGTTTTCTACTCTGGTTGTAGAAGTTACTTGTAGTGGAGCAGTTCCTTGAGTAGCACCTGAAATTATTTGGCCATTTACAGTCAAACCTGTTAGTGTAAGGGCACTTGTCCAAGCAGTATCATAATCTGTAGCACTTTGTTTTACTAATACCGCGTCTTCGTTGCCACTTGCTGGTACACCTTGTGCTATTACGGCAGTGGCAATAATTAATACTTCAATATTACTGTTTGCTACAGGCGCTTCTATAAACGTTAGCGTAGTTCCACTAACTGTATATGCCGTATTGCGTTTTTGAGTAACACCATCTACTGTTACTATTGTGTTGTTAACAGATGCAGGCGCAGCAGTTAGTGTATATGTGGCATTTCCAGTACCTGTAAACTGATTTACAGTTAGGCTAACACCACCACCACCACCAGTACCACCACCAGCTCCACTAATTTCAGCAATAGTATTGTTGGCGGTTTTATAGAACAACTTGCCATCTGCATAGTTAAGTGCTAACTCACCGTATTCCAAGTCGCCGACAAGCGGAGTTTTTCCTAGTATCGACGACTTCTTTAATATTAATTTAGATGCCATAGTTGTTCCTAAAAAGGATTAGTATGTGCCACCGTCTAGTGTAACACCGTCTAGTGTCGTCAGGTTGGTTATAGAACCGCCTGTGATTATAACATTATTTGAATTTTGTGTAGCAATAGTGCCTAAACCAAGTGTTGTGCGTGCAGTAGCAGCATCCGCATCATCTAATAGTGATCTGGCAAATGCAGTAATAGTAGATATTGCGGCTGCTGCAGCGCCAGTAAAGTATGCAAAACTATCTGCTGTAGCAGTCAACCCACCAACAGCGGCTAGTGTGTTGCTCAAGCTCAGAGTAGGATTGCCTGCACTAGCGTCGCCATTAGCTACACTAATACCGGTTCCGCTGACTGCTATACTGCGTGCTGTAATTGTACCATCACTGGTTCGTGTAAATAAACCAGTCGTAGCTTGATTGTGCAAGCTTAGAGCTTGACCGGTTAAATTAATAGTATCGCCTACTCTGACTAATCCAGTACCTGCTGTAATAGTTCCTGCTGCAGTAAACATTGTAAAGTTTAGTGCACTTGTACCAAGTAAAATAGGATTTTGCGTAGTAAGTACAAAACCAGTGTTATCGTTAGTTGTACCGTTTTCTACAAAAGTAAACATGCCGCTGGTAACTTCACCACTTGGTGAGTTATCTGCATCACTACTCCTAGACCAATCCCCGCTGGCGACTACATAAATGCCATTCTCAGAACCAATAGTTTGATTTTTAACCAGTACTCGATCACCTACTAGTAATTCAACTCCGTCAACGGTTTGTGTACCTGATAACACAATATTTGTAGTAGTAGCAGCACGAACACTCTGTTTAACATCCAAGCCACTCCGTGCCGCATCTACATAACGCTTATTTGCAGCATCTGTATCAAGTATTGGATCTGCTAAATCAGTAATTTTAAAATTGCTAATACTTACTGAGCCGGTACCAAGTGGTGTTAGTACAATGCTGCCGTTGGCGTTTGTAGCGCTGATTGTATTGTCATTTAAATCTAAGTTATCAACTTTTAATTGATTTAACTTACTATTGCCGTCTACAATCAATGCTGAATTTGCAGTTAATGCACCAGCAGTATGATCCAGCATGTCAACAAAATATTTACCGCCGATTACATGAATATTTGCTGCTATTCCTGCAGTTTCATTGCCAGTACCAATCCACAACTTACCTAATGTATACCCGCCACCCTCATCCCAGCTATATGCTAGTTCACCTTGAGCAAGCTGTGCTGGTGAGTTATAGCCGCTGGATCGCTTTATTTTTAAAACTGAACTCATTGCCTATCCTTTAGAAAAATCCAGCATTTATTATTTGTTTTTCTAATAATTTGCTTGCCAGCC
>Ga0255240_1000063_pt1 | contig 13723 bp, 23 predicted proteins | sample ColtaT_23_FD_183712 | JGI IMG/M metagenome (GOLD analysis project Ga0255240, IMG submission 183712) | Metatranscriptome of freshwater microbial communities from Columbia River, Oregon, United States - Colum_Yuk_RepC_8d (Metagenome... | ecosystem: Environmental > Aquatic > Freshwater > River...
CAGGTTTTTCGTGTAAATCTCTACCAATCCCATGTCCTACCAATTCCCTTACAATTCCATATCCTTGTTTCTCACAATGCTCTTGAATGGCAAAAGCTAAATCTCCAATACGATTTCCCGATCGGGCTTTTTCTATCCCTTTGTATAACGCTTCTTTGGTTGTATCCAACAATTTCCTTACTTCTGGATCTATTTCGCCTACACCAAATGTATAAGCCATATCACCATGGTAACCATTATTGTAAACCCCACAATCAACAGATATTACATCTCCTTCTTTCAATTCGTAGCTGTTGGGAATCCCATGAACCACTGCATGATTTACAGAAATACAAAGTGAATTTGGAAAACCATCATAATTTAAAAATGAAGGAATTGCCTTTGAGTCCATTATATACTCATAAGCTATCTTATCCAAATCCAAAGTTTTTACACCTGGTCGTATTTTTTTTGCCACTTCTGCAATGGCCTTTCCTGCTATTAAAGAACTATTGCGGATTAATTCTATTTCCTCCGCGGTTTTAAATTTTATCATTAGCTTACTGGTACTCCAGCAGCTGATCTGCCTTGAATCCTTCCACTCTTCATTAATCCATCGTAATGACGCATTAATAAATGACTTTCTATTTGTTGAAGAGTATCTAAAATTACTCCCACCATAATCAATAATGATGTTCCTCCATAAAATCTAGCAAATTGTGAGTTGATACCCATAATGACAGCTAATGAAGGGAATATTGCAATAAATGCTAAAATTAATGCTCCTGGCAAAGTAATTCTAGACATAACATTGTCGATAAATTCTGAAGTTTTTTTACCTGGTTGAATACCTGGTATAAAACCATTGTTTCTTTTCATATCATCTGCCATCTGATTAGGGTTAATCGTAATTGCAGTATATAAATAAGTAAACAAAATAATCATTATTGCAAACAATGCATTATACGACCAAGAATTTGGATTTCCCAAATTTGGACCTAACCATTGAGCAATTGCAGAATCTGGTAAGAAATTAGCCAAAGTTCCTGGAATAAACATTAATGCCTGAGCAAAAATGATTGGCATAACACCTGCAGCATTAACCTTTAAAGGAATATACTGACGAGCACCGCCAAATTGTTTATTTCCAACTATTCTTTTAGCATATTCAACCGGAATTCTTCTAGTTCCTTGTACCAATAAAATAACAACTAAAATTACTCCAACTAAAGCGGCCAACTCAATAATGAAAGGAATTAAACCTCCACCATTAACCCCAATTCTTGAAGTAAATTCAGATAAAATTGCAAATGGTAAATTAGAAATAATTCCAGCCATAATAATAAGGGAGATACCATTTCCTAAACCTTTATCAGTAATTTTTTCTCCTAACCACATAACAAACATGGTCCCAGTTGTCAAAATAACTATTGACAAAATTGAGAATAAACCAGCATTCATAACTAAGGCCTCTGCTGGAATTTGAGTTCTAACATAACCTATAGCTTGTCCTGCAGTGATTGCAATTGTTAAATATCTTGTGATTTGGTTTAGTTTCTTTCTTCCACTTTCTCCTTCTTTTTGCATTTTTTGGAAATATGGGACAGCGATACCTAATAACTGCACAACTATAGATGCAGAAATATATGGCATAACTCCCAATGCAAAAATACTCGCACGAGAAAATGATCCACCTGCAAACATGTTTAATAATCCTAAAATTCCTTCTTTTTCTGGGGAATTAAAAATTACAGAAGGGTTAAGACCTGGAAGTACAATATAAGAACCAACCCTATAAATCAAAAGAAATAATAGGGTATTTAGAATTCTAGTTCTTAGATCTTCTATCTTAAATATGTTTGTAAGTGTATTGAAAAACTTTTTCATAAATGATTTAGTTCAATTATAGAACGACTACTTCACCACCTTTAGCTTCAATTGCTGCTTTTGCAGAAGCAGAGAAAGCATGGGCTTTAATTACCAATTTAGATTTAATTTCTCCTCTGCCTAATATTTTAACTAAGTCAGATTTAGAAATTAATCCATGTTCTTTTAAAATATCTACATTGATTTCCGATAAAGAATATTTTTCTGCAACTTCTTGAATTACGTCAAGGTTAATTCCATTATATTCTACACGATTAATGCTTTTAAATCCTACTTTAGGTAAACGTCTTTGTAATGGCATCTGACCACCTTCAAATCCAACTTTCGTTGAAGTACCTGAACGAGAATAAGCTCCTTTATGTCCTCTAGTAGAAGTTCCACCATGACCAGAACCAGTACCTCTACCAATTCTTTTTTCCGATTTTGTTGAACCTTCTGCCGGTTTTAAACTATTAAGTTTCATCCGATTAATTTTTTAAATGTTTTCTACTTTAACTAAATGATTCACTTTGTAAATCATTCCTACAATCTGAGGAGTTGCCTCTTTTTCTACACTAGAATTGATTTTTCTCAATCCCAAAGCACTCATTGTCTTTTTTTGGCGATCGCTTCTATCGATTACGCTTTTTATTTGAGTGATTTTAATTTTAGCCATGATTAAATTTGTATTAATTCGTCTCCGAATGTTATTAACCGTTAAATACTTTTTTCAATGAAACACCTCTATGTTGAGCAACAGTTAATGGATCACGCATTTTCGATAATGCATCGATAGTTGCTTTAACCACGTTATGAGGGTTCGATGAACCTTTTGATTTTGCCAATACATCTGTAACACCAGCACTTTCTAAAACTGCACGCATCGCACCACCAGCAATTACACCAGTTCCACTTGCCGCAGGCTTTAAGAATACAAATCCTCCAGAATATTTTCCATATTGTTCATGAGGCACAGTTCCTTTATTCAAAGGTACTTTTACCAAATTTTTCTTAGCATCATCAATACCTTTTGCAACTGCATCGGTAACCTCTAAAGCTTTTCCTAAACCGTATCCAACAACACCTTTTTCATCTCCTACAACTACGATGGCTGAAAAACTAAACGTTCTTCCTCCTTTAGTCACTTTAGCAACACGTTGTACGCTTACCAAACGATCTTTCAATTCGATTTCGCTGGACTTTACTTTTTTTACGCTTACTTCTGACATTTTATTTTTTTTTGCGTGTTTTTAATATTAGAACTGTAAACCACCTTCACGAGCACCTTCAGCTAATGATTTAATACGACCATGGTATAAATATCCATTTCTATCAAATACAACTTGAGTGATACCTGCTTCTACTGCTTTTTTAGCAATTAATTTACCAACCTCTTTAGATTGATCAATCTTTGGTGATTTTGCATCAACTGCACCTTTTAATGTTGAAGCCGATACAAGGGTTACTCTAGTTACATCATTGATGATTTGAGCATAAATTCCTTTGTTACTTCTGAAAACACTTAATCTTGGTCTTTCAGATGTTCCTGTAAGGTTTTTACGGATTCCCTTTTTTATTCTATCTCTTCTACTTAATTTAATTCTTGCCATAACTTTTGTTTTTAATTCCTAGAGATTTAAATTTGAATTAACCGCCCCTAGTACTTTTATTACTTCTTAGCTGCAGATTTACCAGCTTTTTTCCTTAATACTTCACCTTGGAACTTAATACCTTTACCTTTGTATGGCTCTGGTGCTCTTAAGGATCTTATTTTTGCAGCAACTTGTCCAATCAATTGTTTATCAATTGATTCTAAAATTACTTTTGGATTTTCCCCTTTTTCAGAAGTAGTAGTTACTTTAATCTCTTTTGGAAGATTAATTACATAATGGTGAGAATAACCTAAAGTCAAATCAAGTAATTGTCCTTGATTAGATGCTTTATATCCTACCCCTACTAATTCTTGCACAATTTTATATCCATCAGTCACCCCAACAACCATGTTGTTAACTAATGAACGATATAAACCGTGTAATGCTTTATGGCGTTTCTGATCAGTTGGTCTAATTACCGAAATCTCAGAATCTGATATATTCAATGTTATATCCCTATCCATTTCTTGGAAAAGTTCCCCTTTAGGGCCTTTTACTTTAACAATATTTGATTTATCTACTGTTACTTCAACTCCTTTTGGAAGGGCGATTGGTTTTTTACCTATTCTTGACATGCGTTTTCCTCCTAAATATTAATAAACGTAACATAATACCTCACCACCTACATTTAGGTTGCGAGCTTCTTTATCAGTCATAACCCCTTTGGAGGTTGAAAGGATAGCTACACCTAAACCATTCAATACTCTTGGCATTTTATCCATACCTGCGTATTTTCTAAGTCCTGGTTTACTAATTCTTTCTAATTTTTGAATCGCACTCACTTTGGTTACTGGGTGATACTTCAAAGCAATCTTAATTGTTCCTTGAACTTCTCCATCCTCAAATTTGTAATTTGCGATGTATCCTTTATCAAAAAGAATTTTTGTCATTTCCTTTTTGATATTAGATGCAGGAATTTCGACAACCCTATGGTTGGCCTTTATGGCATTCCTTACTCTTGTTAGATAATCTGCTATTGGATCTGTCATTTTACTTGACTTTTATTTATTTTATTAATTTACTCCACAATAAAAATTTGCGAGGGGCAAAGGTATGAATAATCTTTGTCCTACGCAAATTTTGAATACTTTATTTTACCAGCTTGCTTTTGTTACCCCTGGGATTTTGCCTGCTAGGGCCATATCTCTGAATAAAACCCTTGAAATTCCGAAGGTTCTAATATAACCTTTAGGTCTTCCAGTAATTTTACAACGGTTGTGTAAACGAACAGGACTTGCATTTTTTGGTAATTTATCCAAAGCAGCATAATCCCCTGCAGCTTTTAACTCCTCGCGCTTAGCAGCAAATTTTGCCACTAATCTTTGACGTTTTACTTCGCGAGCTTTTACTCCTTCTTTTGCCATTTTATTTAGTCTGGTTTTTAAACGGTAATCCGAATTCTTTTAATAATTCTAATGCCTCAGCATCAGATTTTGCAGACGTCACAAAAGTGATGTCCATACCAGTGATTTTATTCAATTTATCGATATTAATCTCTGGGAAAATGATTTGTTCAGAAACTCCTAACGTATAGTTACCGTGTCCATCAAATCCTTTTTCATTAATCCCTTTGAAATCACGGATACGTGGTAAAGCTACAGAAACCAAACGGTCTAAGAACTCATACATCGTATTATCTCTCAAAGTAACTCTAACTCCAATTGCTACGTTTTTACGTAATTTGAAGTTGGAAATATCTTTCTTTGACTTAGCTGCAACAGCTTTTTGTCCAGAAATCATTGTCAATTCCTCAATTGCATTTTCGATCAATTTCTTGTCTCCAACTGCATTACCAACTCCTTGGTTAATACAAATTTTTTGCAATTTGGGAACTTGCATAATGCTTTTATATGCAAATTTTTCTTTCAATGCAGGAACAATCTGCTCCTTATATTGACTTTTTAATCTTGGATTTGTCGACATTACTTAATTTCCTCCCCTGATTTTTTAGCGATTCTTACTAGTTTACCTTCAGCATTTTTTTTGCGACCTACTCTTGTTGGTTTACCAGATTTAGGATCAACTAACATTACGTTAGAAATTGCGATAGGTGCTTCTTTTTTAACAATACCACCTTGAGTATTTTGAGCACTTGGTTTGGTGTGACGACTAACAATGTTAACGCCCTCAATTAATACACGACGGGTTTCAACCAATACCTCTAATACTCTGCCTTGTGAACCTTTACTGTCGCCGGCAATCACCTTCACTGTATCACCTTTTTTGATGTTTAGTTTGGGTTGCGTATTACGTTTTCTTTCCATTTTATTTAACTATTTGCCTTTTTAAATTGGCTGATTTTACAATACTTCTGGCGCTAATGAAACAATTTTCATAAATTGTTTTTCACGCAATTCACGGGCTACTGGGCCGAAGATACGGGTACCACGTGGTTCATCTTGTGCGTTTAATAACACTGCTGCGTTATCGTCGAAACGGATATAAGATCCATCTTTTCTACGAATTTCTTTTTTAGTTCTTACAACTACCGCTTTGGAAACTGTTCCTTTTTTAACGTTTCCTGCTGGAAGCGCATGCTTTACCGTTACCACAATCTTATCTCCTACTGAAGCATATCTTTTTCCAGTTCCACCTAAAACGCGGATACATAATACTTCTTTAGCACCACTGTTATCGGCAACATTCAGCCTTGATTCTTGTTGTATCATTGCTTTTTCTTATTAATTATTAATTCCCTTTACAGGTACTAAATTATTTAGCTTTTTCTACGATTTGGATTAATCTCCATCTCTTACTTTTACTCAATGGACGAGTTTCCATGATGGATACTGTATCACCAATACCACACTCATTTTTCTCATCATGAGCCATAAATTTCGTAGTCTTTTTCAAGAACTTTCCATAAATAGGGTGCTTTACTTTTCTTTCTACAGCAACCACTATGGATTTATCCATTTTATTACTAACAACCAAGCCTATCCTGGTTTTTCTTAGATTTCTTTCTTCCATGACCTTTTAATTATTTTGTTTCAGTTTGGACATTTAATTCACGACTGCGAAGCTCAGTATTCAATTTTGCAATTGTTTTACGAGTTTCTTTAATCTTCATCGGATTTTCTATTGCAGACACAGCATGACTAAATTTCAATTTTGTGTACAATGCCTTTTCTTCTGCAATTCTGTCTTTTATTTCTTCAACAGAAAGGTCTCTTATTTCTGAATTTTTCATTTTTTTACCTTTTAATTATGCTCCTGCATAATCACGTCTAACAATAAATTTTGTTTTTACAGGTAGTTTTTGAGCAGCCAGTCTCAAAGCCTCCTTTGCGGTTTCTAATGGAACCCCTTCTGCTTCAAATAACACTCTTCCAGGTTTTACCGGTGCAACCCAATATTCTGGAGCTCCTTTTCCTTTACCCATACGAACTTCTAACGGTTTTTTCGTAATTGGCTTGTCAGGGAAAATTCTGATCCATACCTGTCCTTCACGTTTCATAAAACGAGTTACTGCAATCCTAGCGGCCTCAATCTGGCGTGCAGTAATCCAACATGGTTCCAAAGTCTTAATTCCAAAAGATCCGAAAGATAAAGTAGCACCTCTTTTGGTATTTCCTTCCATTCTTCCTTTTTGCGTCTTTCTGAATTTTGTTCTTTTTGGTTGTAACATCTCTATTTTAAATTATTCAAGTTTTAACTTGATGTAAAAATTAAGCTTTTTTATCTCTTCTTTGTCCTTGTCCCTGACCACCTCTTCTGTCTCCACCTTTTCCACCACCTCTATTATCTCTTCTATCGTTTCTTGTCTCTCCACCTCTATCTGGACGGTTCGATGAACCTTCTGGGCGATTTCCACCACCTTGAGTACTTACTCCAATGTTTGGAGATAAATCTCTTTTTCCGAATACTTCACCTTTACAAATCCATACCTTGATACCGATTTTACCATAAGTTGTTAATGCTTCACCTAAGGCGTAATCAATGTCTGCACGGAATGTATGCAATGGAACTCTTCCATCTTTATATTGTTCAGTTCTTGCCATTTCAGCTCCTCCCAATCTTCCTGAACACATAATTCTCACTCCTTCTGCACCCATTCTCATGGTTGAAGAAATCCCTGCTTTTAATGCTCTTCTGAAAGAAATTCTCGCCTCTAACTGACGTGCAACTCCATTTGCTACTAATTGTGCATCAAGTTCTGGACGTTTAATTTCAAAGATGTTAATTTGAATATCCTTTTTAGTGATTTTCTTTAACTCTTCTTTTATTTTATCAACTTCCGTTCCACCTTTACCAATTACGATTCCTGGACGTGCTGTATGAATAGTTACTGTGATTAATTTCAAGGTACGCTCGATCACAATTTTAGAAATTCCTCCTTTTGGAATACGAACTCCTAAATATTTTCTGATTCTTTCATCCTCCACTAACTTATCTGCATAGTTTTTTCCACCATACCAATTTGAATCCCATCCACGGATGATACCTAATCTATTACCTATAGGGTGTGCTTTTTGTCCCATTGTGTCTAATTATGCTGCGTTTTCTGAATTATTTTTACTATCAATTACTATGGTTACGTGGTTTGAACGCTTACGAATTCTATATCCACGACCTTGTGGTGCCGGACGCATACGTCTTAAAATTGATCCGCCATCTACATATGCCGTTTTAACATATAATGCTGCGTCTTCCATTTTAGCACCTTCGTTTTTTGCTTGCCAATTTGCTAAAGCCGACAATAAAAGTTTTTCTACTCTACTTGAAGCTTCTTTTGTATTGAACTTCAAAATATGCAAAGCATGATCTACCTTTTGCCCTCTAATTAGATCGATAACCAATCTCATTTTTCTAGGACTGGTAGGGCAGTTATTTAATTTTGCAATTGCTTCCATTTTCTTATTTCTTATCTATTTCCTGAATGAGATCTGAAGGTACGGGTTGGAGAAAATTCTCCTAATTTATGCCCTACCATGTTTTCAGTTACGTAAACAGGGATGAATTTATTACCATTATGTACAGCGAATGTATGTCCTACAAACTCTGGTGTTATCATAGATGCGCGTGACCAAGTTTTGATTACAGTCTTTTTACTGCTATCATTCATTGCTGTCACTTTCTTATCTAAGTGATGTGCAACATAAGGTCCTTTTTTTATCGAACGAGCCATTTTATTTTGATTCGGTTATTTGTTAATTATTTCTTTCTTCTTTCTACAATGTATTTATTAGATGCTTTTTTCAAGCTACGAGTTTTATACCCTTTTGCTAATAAACCTTTGCGTGATCTTGGATGACCTCCTGATGCTCTTCCTTCACCACCTCCCATAGGGTGATCTACTGGATTCATCGCTACCCCTCTTACTCTTGGTCTTCTTCCTAAATGACGTTTTCTACCTGCTTTTCCTAACATCTCATTTTGATGATCACTGTTAGAAACTTTACCGATAGTAGCTAAACAAGTAGCTAAAATCATTCTTGATTCACCTGAAGGTAATTTAATAACTGCATATTTACCATCTCTTGCTGCTAATTGTGCATAAGATCCAGCACTTCTTGCCAATGAACCACCTCTTCCTGGGTTTAATTCAATATTATGAATTAAAGCTCCCAATGGAATATCTGATAATGGTAATGCGTTTCCAATTTCTGGAGCAGAACCAGCACCACTTACAATTTTTTGTCCAACTTGTAATCCTTCTGGACAAATGATATAAGCCTTTTCACCATCAGCATAAAATACTAAGGCAATTCTAGCTGTACGATATGGATCGTACTCAATTGTTTTTACTGTTGCAGGAATTCCAAATTTTGTTCTTTTGAAATCGATAATTCTGTATAACTGTTTTGATCCACCACCAATGTAGCGCATAGTCATTTTACCAGAATTGTTTCTTCCTCCACTTCCTTTTTTAGCTTTAGAAATCAACGACTTTTCAGGCTCATTTGTAGTGATCTCTGAATAATCTGCTGAAATTCTAAATCTTGTTCCCGGGGTTACGGGTTTAAACTTCTTAAGTCCCATTTTACTTTTTAGTTATTAATGATCTCGGAATGCCGAATTCCACACCATTAAATTTATTAAACATTACCATAAAAATCAATTGTACTACCCTCGGCTAGAGTAACAATTGCCTTCTTAAACTTATTTGTTCTTCCAATAGCTACACCTTTTGTAGTGTTTCTAGATTTGAACTTACCTTGATAAATCATAGTGTTTACATCTTCTACAGATACACCATACATTTTCTCAATAGCTTGTTTAATTTGGATTTTATTTGCTTTATTGTCCACGATGAATCCAAAACGGTTGCCTTTTGCACCAATTTTAGTCATTTTCTCCGTAAGGACAGGTCTTTTTAACACTTCCATTTTCTTATTTGCTAAAAGATTCTTCCATAAACTTTACAGCTCCAGTAGTCAAAACTAATGTACCTGCATTTAACACGTCGTATGTATTGATACCTGAAACTGGAACTACTTTAGTCTTTTGGATATTACGACTAGCTAAGTAAACGTTCGCGTTTTGAGCTCCCAATACAATTAGGGATTTTTTGCCATCCAATTTCAAATTGTTCACTAGGCTAACAAATTGTTTTGTTTTTGGAGTTTCAAAGTTGAAATCTTCTAAAACAACAATCATGTTTTCTTTTGCTTTATATGACAATGCTGATTGACGAGCAACTGCTTTTAATTTTTTATTTAATTTAAAGCTATAATCTCTTGGTTGAGGACCGAATACTCTTCCTCCACCTCTAAATACTGGAGATTTAATGCTACCCTTACGAGCTCCACCAGTACCTTTTTGACGGTGTAGTTTCTTAGTTGAACCAGAAACTTCATTTCTTTGTTTTGCTTTATGTGTACCTTGACGTTGATTTGCAAGATATTGTTTCACATCTAAATATATGGCATGGTCGTTCGGTTCAATTCCGAAAATTGCCTCAGGCAAACTGATTTTCTTACCAGTTTCTTTACCTTCTATGTTTAATACTTTAACTTCCATGGCTTATTTCTCAATTATCACGTAAGAACCTTTTGCACCTGGGATAGATCCAGATACAACTAATAAATTTTGTTCAGGATAGATTTTAACAATTTCTAAGTTTTGAACTTTTACTCTGTTACCACCCATTCTTCCTGCCATACGCATTCCTTTGAATACTCTTGATGGCCATGAAGAAGCTCCTAATGAACCTGGTGCTCTTAAACGGTTATGTTGACCGTGAGTTTGCATACCAACCCCACTGAATCCGTGACGCTTTACTACACCTTGGAAACCTTTACCTTTAGAAGTTCCTACAACTTCTACAAAATCTCCTTCATTAAATACTGTTACATCAATCGTAGCTCCTAATTCTTTTACTTCTTCAAAAGTTTCAAATTCAACAACTTTTCTTTTTGGTGTTGTTGAAGCCTTTTTGAAGTGACCTCTTAACGGATACGTTGTGTTTTTCTCTTTTTTCTCATCATAAGATAATTGTAAAGATGCATATCCATCCTTTTCAATTGTCTTAACTTGAGTAACTACGCATGGTCCTGCTTCAACAACTGTACAAGGAATATTTTTTCCTTCTTCGTTGAAGATACTGGTCATACCTACTTTTTTACCAATTATACCTGACATTTTATTTTTATTTAACAGATCCGGAATTACCTGATCGCTGTGTGATTTACTAATTTAATTTACTAAAACTTTTACTATCAAACTTTGATTTCAACTTCAACTCCACTAGGTAATTCTAGTTTCATTAAAGCATCAACAGTTTTAGAATTTGAACTATGAATATCTAATAGACGCTTATAAGAGCATAATTGAAACTGCTCTCTAGCTTTTTTATTAACGTGCGGTGAACGTAAAACAGTGAAGATTTTCTTTTCGGTTGGAAGTGGAATAGGACCACTAACTACAGCACCTGTTGGTTTTACGATTTTAACGATTTTCTCAGCTGACTTGTCAACTAAATTAAAATCATAAGATTTTAATTTTATTCTAATTTTTTGGCTCATATTATTTTTATTAGGGAGTCGAAAGTTAGAGCTATTATCAACTTTCGACTCCGAATTTTTTTACTTATGCGTTAATTGTCTTTCCTTTTGCTTTAGCAACCACCTCGTCTGCAACGTTTTTAGGTGCTTCAGCATAGTGAGAGAACTCCATAGTAGAAGATGCTCTACCAGAACTCAAGGTACGTAATTGTGTTACGTAACCGAACATTTCTGACAATGGAACTTTTGCTTTAATTACTTGAACTCCAGCACGAGTATCCATTCCTTCTAATTGTCCTCTTCTTCTGTTTAAGTCTCCCATTACATCTCCCATGTTTTCTTCCGGTGTAAGAACCTCAATTTTCATGATTGGCTCTAATAAAACTGGACGACATTTAGGTAATGCTTCACGGAATGCTGTACGAGCACAGATTTCGAATGATAATGCATCAGAGTCAACTGCGTGGAATGAACCATCAATTAATCTAACTTTCATATCATTTAATTGATATCCTGCTAATACACCATTAGCCATTGCTGATGCGAATCCTTTCTCTACAGAAGGGATAAATTCTCTTGGAATAGATCCTCCTACAATTTCATTCATAAATTGTAAGCCTTCTTTTCCTTCATCAACTGGGCTGATAACCACTTTAATATCAGCGAATTTACCACGACCACCCGTTTGCTTCTTGTAAACCTCACGGTGCTCAATGGTACCAGTGATAGCCTCTTTGTAAGCAACCTGAGGAGCTCCTTGGTTACATTCAACTTTAAACTCTCTTTTTAAACGGTCTACGATAATTTCTAAGTGTAATTCACCCATTCCAGAAATTACAGTTTGACCAGTTTCCTCATCTGTATGTACTTTGAAAGTTGGATCTTCTTCAGCCAATTTACCTAAAGCCATACCTAATTTATCTACGTCAGCTTGAGTTTTTGGCTCGATCGCTAAACCAATAACTGGTTCAGGGAATGACATAGACTCAAGAACGATAGGGAATTTTTCATCACATAATGTATCACCAGTACGGATATCTTTAAATCCTACAGCAGCTCCAATATCACCCGCTTCGATAAAATCGATAGGGTTTTGTTTGTTAGCATGCATTTGCATGATACGTGAAATTCTTTCTTTTTTACCTGTACGAGCGTTTAACACGTAAGATCCACCATCTAATCTTCCAGAATAAACTCTAAAGAAAGCTAAACGACCTACGAATGGGTCAGTAGCAATTTTAAATGCTAATGCAGCAAAATGATCTTTAGCATCTGGTTTACGAATTTCTTCTTGCTCAGTATCAGGATTTATACCAGATACAGAAGCAACATCTAATGGTGAAGGTAAATATGTAGTAACTGCATCCAACATTGTTTGAACACCTTTGTTCTTAAATGCTGAACCGCACATTACTGGAGTAATCTTCATAGCAATAGTCGCCTTACGAATAGCAGCCATTAATTCTGCTTCAGTAATTGAATCTGGATTATCGAAGAATTTCTCCATCAAATTATCATCAAATTCAGCAACAGCTTCAACTAATTTTTCTCTGTATTCAGCAACAGTATCTAATAAATCATCTGGAATTGGAATTTCAGTGAAAGTCATACCTTGAGTTGCATCATCCCAAACCATCGCTTTGTTGTTAATCAAATCAACAACACCTTTGAAAGAATCTTCAGAACCGATTGGAACTTGAAGAGGAATTGGGTTTCCAGATAATCTTTCTCCAATTTGTTTAACAACATTGAAGAAATCTGCTCCTGCACGGTCCATTTTATTAACGAAACCAATACGTGGAACATGATATTTATTCATTTGTCTCCAAACTGTTTCAGATTGAGGTTCAACACCACCAACCGCACAGAATAAAGCAACAGCACCATCTAATACACGTAAAGAACGCTCTACCTCTACAGTAAAGTCAACGTGACCTGGAGTGTCAATAATATTAATTTTATATTTGTTACCTCTGTACGTCCAAAAAGTTGTAGTAGCAGCAGAAGTAATTGTGATACCACGCTCTTGCTCCTGAACCATCCAGTCCATAGTAGCAGCTCCATCATGTACCTCTCCAATTTTGTGATTAATACCCGTATAATACAATACCCTTTCAGTTGTTGTTGTTTTACCGGCATCAATGTGAGCGCTAATTCCGATGTTCCGTGTGAATGTTAAATCCATTCTGTTTTTCCTTTATTTTTAAATATTAAAATCTGAACTGAGCGAAAGCCTTGTTAGCTTCAGCCATTTTATGCGTATCCTCTTTCTTCTTAACA
>Ga0255240_1000072_pt1 | contig 13248 bp, 1 predicted proteins | sample ColtaT_23_FD_183712 | JGI IMG/M metagenome (GOLD analysis project Ga0255240, IMG submission 183712) | Metatranscriptome of freshwater microbial communities from Columbia River, Oregon, United States - Colum_Yuk_RepC_8d (Metagenome... | ecosystem: Environmental > Aquatic > Freshwater > River...
ACAAAGTATATTTTTCGCCTTCAGTGGAAATTATACGGCTCTATCAGAGTTTTTAAACCATTATTTCTTGGATGAAAAATGCATTTATTTTCCTCTTACTATTAATTGGGTTTAAGGCCAGTTCGCAGACATGCCAGATGAGCTTTACGAACCCGACCTACAACTCGGGAACCGGAAAATTCCGTGCCACGCTGACCATTTCGTCGACAAGTGGTAACAATGCCTGGGAATTGGGGAATATGAACCTCAGGTTCAATTATCCTATTAGTGCTTTGTCAACTCCCGTAATTGCTGTGAACCACTTGTCTGGTTCAGGTTTTAGTTACGGATCGCCGACAACAACAGGTTCAAACCTGACAACCGGTGTAATGAGTTACAATATTACACTTCCATCAGGTACTGCCGGAAAGCCAATACCGACTACGGGATTTGACATTCTCACCATTGAGTGGAACGTTACCAATGCCGCAGGTTTGAGTAGTACTTCCAACAAGTTGGAATGGCGAGCAGGTTCTACTTTCACAAATCCAAGGCTGGCGATTGTTACTTCAACGCAGACTGTTGGATGTCCCGCAGGTTGTGGATTCTCCTTTCCCCCATCTTCAGCTTTGATTTTGTCCCCGTTGATTCAGGCAGCAACGCCTCTTTCTGTGTCGATTGCTAAAACTGACCAGACAAGCTGTTCAGCCCCTAACGGTACCGCTACAGCAACTGCAGCGGGTGGTACTTCACCATACACTTACTTGTGGAGCAATGGTGCCACTTCTGCATCAATTTCAAATCTCAGTGCAGGTAGTTACTCGGTAACCGTTACAGATAACGCTGCCGGTACGGCAACGGCCAGTGCCACTATTTCCGGTCCTGCGGCGATATCAGGTACAGCTTCTTCAATTACGTCTCCTTCCTGTATTGGAAGTTTGAATGGTAGCGTGGTCATTACGCCCTCTGGCGGTACGGCACCCTACACTATAGTGCCTGCGCAGACTGGACTTGCTGCAGGCTCTTATCAGTTTACCATTACTGGTGCGAATGGTTGTACGGGTACGGTATCTGCCAACATCCCTAATCCAACCCCTGTGACAGCAACGATTACTGCGCTGAATAATGTTTCCTGTTTTGGAAGTATGAATGGTAGTGTTACCATAACTGCTTCCGGTGGAACTGGCCCTTACAGCATTTCTCCTGCACAGTCAGGATTAGGTGCCGGGTTGTATACATTTACGGTAACTGATTCTAAAGGATGTACTACAACTGTTTCTGCTACTGTATCACAGCCATCACAAGTTAGTGCGACCATTACCGGTCAGACCAATGTGACCTGTTTTGGTAGTATGAATGGTAGTGTGAGCATAACTGCTTCCGGAGGTACAGCACCTTACAGTATTTCTCCGGCACAGACCGGTCTTGCTGCAGGATCTTATACCTTTACTGTTACTGATGCAAAGGGTTGCAGCACAACTGTTTCCGCCACGATTTCACAGCCATCACAAGTTAGTGCGTCCATTACTGGTCAGACCAATGCGACCTGTTTTGGTAGTATGAATGGTAGTGTGAGTATAACCGCTTCAGGTGGAACAGCGCCGTATGCTATTTCGCCAGCACAGACTGGTCTTGCGGCGGGGGCCTACACATTCACCATAACAGACTCAAATGGTTGCAGTACGACAGTAACAGCTATCATATCACAGCCTTCAGCTATGGTGGCAACTGTCACTGGGCAGACCGATGCAAATTGTGGCCAAGCTGTAGGTTCAGTAACCATAAGTGTAACAGGCGGTGCATCACCTTACTCAATAGCTCCGGCACAAACCGGACTTGCTGCCGGTCCGTACACTTTCACAGTTACTGATGCAAATGGTTGTACAACGACAGTAAGTGCGGTGATCAATTCATCTGCAGGTCTTACTGTTTCAGCTGTAGCTCAGCATGTGTCGTGTTTTGGCGGTGCCGATGGTTCGGTCAATGTGAGCGTATCCGGAGGAGCAGCTCCTTACTCCATCATTCCTGCTCAGACAGGACTGAGCGCTGGAAACTATACTTTCACAATAACTGATGCTACCGGTTGTAGTGCAACTGCGTCAGCTACGGTCGATCAACCTGCTCAACTAACAGCGCAGGTTATTTCGCAGGTGAATGTTTCCTGTTTTGGAAGCACGAACGGCAGTGTGAGCATTAATGCTGTAGGTGGTACTGCACCATACTCCATTTCGCCAGCACAGTCTGGTTTGGGTGCAGGTTCATATGCCTTCACAGTTACTGATGCAAAGGGTTGCTCAACAACTGTATCTGCTACAATTACAGAACCGGCTCAACTTGCCGCAGTCATATCAGCACAGTCTAATGCAAGTTGTTTTGGAAGCATGAACGGCAGTGTGAGTATTTCCGCATCGGGTGGAACTGCTCCTTACAGTATTTCGCCTTCGCAGACCGGCCTAGGCGCGGGTTCTTACACCTTTACCATAACTGATGCAAATGGTTGTAATACAACTGTATCTGCCACTATTTCACAGCCAGACGCATTAGCTGCAACTGTCACTGGTCAGACAAATGCAAATTGCGGACAAAACGTTGGTTCCGTCAGCATCGGTGTTACCGGTGGTACAGCTCCTTACAGCATTGCTCCTGTACAAACAGGTCTTGGTGCGGGCTCTTACAGCTTTACCGTAACTGATGCCAGTGGTTGTACTACAACTGTTAATGCTACAGTTAATTCAACTAGCGGATTGATTGCGAATGCGACTGCACAAAATACATCTTGCTTTGGCGGGTCTGATGGTTCTGTCACTGTAAATGTATCGGGAGGTACGGCACCATATAGTGTTGTGCCTGCACAGACCGGCCTTAGTGCGGGTGCTTATACTTTCACCGTAACAGATGCAACAGGTTGTAGCGTTACAACCTCTGCTACTGTTGGTCAGCCGACTGCAGTAACTGCTGTCGTTAGCGGACAAACTAATGCAGCTTGTTTTGGAAGCTTAAATGGTAGTGTAACCATCAGTGCAACTGGTGGAACAGCACCTTATACAATTACCCCTTCACAGACAGGTCTCGGAGCAGGATCTTACACATTTACTGTTACTGATTTCGCAGGTTGTACAACAACTGTTTCTGCAACAATTACTCAGCCTTCTCAGATGGTATCTGACATTGCATCGCAGACCAATGTAACCTGTAATGGTGGAAACAACGGAAGTGTTTCTTTCAATACCACCGGAGGTGTTCCTCCTTATTCCGTAGCACCTTCTACCTCAGGTCTTGCTGCGGGAGCATATCAGTATACCATTACTGATGCCAATGGTTGTACCAATACAGTTCAGGTGAACATTACTCAGCCTGCTGCAATTTCTGCTTCAGTAATTACCGAGACTCCGGTGAATTGTGCCGGCGGATCCGATGGCTCGGTTACATTGGCAATTTCTGGAGGCTCTGCACCATATGCGTTGAGTTCTAACGCAGGTACTGTAAACGGAAATACTGTTTCGGGACTTGCAGCAGGCCAATATACTTTTACCATCACAGACGTAAATGGTTGCGTAGGCTCTGCAACCGTTGGTATTACATCTAATAACATTATTATCAATGCAAATGCAGGAGCTGACGTTACGTTGAACTGTCAAACCACTAGTGCTACGCTAACGGCAACAGGTGGTGCATCTTACCTATGGAGCAATGGTGAGACAACTGCAAGCATAACAGTGAGTCCCTCAATAACCACTACCTATTCGGTAACGGTAACCGGAGCAACCGGTTGTACAGGAACGGATGAGGTAGTTGTTACTGTCGATACAGGTGTTTCTGCCAACGCGGGACCTGATGTAACACTAAACTGTATTACCACAAGTACTACGTTGACTGCTACAGGTGCGGGCACTTTTATGTGGAGTACAGGTGAAACTACTGCTTCAATCACAGTTTCTCCTTCGACAACCACTACTTATATCGTTACTGTAACAGCAGGAAACGGATGTATTGCGTCTGATGCAGTTATAGTAACTGTTGACAATGCTGCTCCAAACGGTTCTGCTGGTCCCGATGGAGTAATCAATTGTGTGATTTCTTCAGCTACGCTTAACGCCACCGGAGGTGCTACATATGCATGGAGTAATGGTGCCACAACGGCGTCAATCACCGTTATACCAACAGTATCAACTGACTACAGTGTCACGATTACAGGTGCAAATGGATGTACATCAATAGATGTAGCTACTGTCGTAGTTGACAAAACACCTCCAAATGCGAATGCTGGACCTGACGTGATAGTAACATCTTCTAATCCAACTGCTACACTTGTAGCTTCAGGTGGTGTTTCTTACCAGTGGAGCAATGGTGTGACAACTGCTACCAATGTTGTAACTCCAACTCAAACTACCAGTTATGCGGTTACTGTAACCGGAGCAAACGGCTGTAAGTCTACAGATATCGTTTTGGTCACTGTGGAGAGAAAAGTCAACCTATCCTTTGGTAATCCTCAGATAATTGGCAATAAATTCAGATTTACGATTAGATTGAGCTCTACCGATCCTTTCGGTATCGGTTCTTCAAATTTCCGTTTTAATTACAATCAGAATGCGTTGTCGGGACTGACTATTGTTTCAGATGTTTTCCCTTCACCTGATTTCGGAAATACCACATTGGTTGGTACAAGTCAGACCACAGGGATTGCGAGTGTAAATACTGCTTATACCGGCGCAACGAATTCCGGTCTTGTCATGATAAATTCTGCAGGTGTCGACGTTGCAACACTTGAATTTACCATTACTAACCCGTTGTCAACTGCCAATTTGATTTGGCGTACGACTACAACACCTAAAACTGCCATCGTAGACGATGACAAAATCTCAAGTATAACACTTGATCAGGTTACAAATTTGAACTATCCACTTTCAACAGTGAGTATCTCAGCGTTAAACAGTACCAATAATGCTTGTTTCGGAGCAATGAATGGTACTGCACAGGTTACTGCCGTAGGTGGTCTTCAACCATATTCCTATCGTTGGAGCAACGGAGCAACAACCGCATCTGTTAGCAACCTTGCCGCAGGAGTTTACACGGTTTCGGTTACAGATGCTGTACCTGTTACTGTTTCACAAAGTGTAACCATTACTGAGCCATCAGAGATAATAGCAACCTACACTGCCAGCAACGCAACCTGTTTCGGTAGCTTGAATGGTAGTGTGACCTTCGCCGTCAGCGGTGGAGTAGCTCCATACAGCATTGTTCCTGCTCAAACTGGTCTTGCTGCAGGAAACTACGTCTTTACAGTTACTGACGCAAACAACTGTTCCAAGACAGTACCTGTAAACATTCAGCAACCTCAAGCATTAACTGCATCTGTAACAAGCACAACCAATGTGACCTGTTTTGGAGCACTTAATGGAAGTGTTGTTGTAACAGCTACAGGAGGTACCACTCCATACAGCATTGTTCCTGCTCAAACAGGTCTTGCTGCTGGAACATATACTTTTACCGTAACTGATGCCAACGGTTGTACTACCACTACAACAGCAACAGTACAACAACCGGCTGCTTTAGCGGCTGCATTCACTCAAAAGAATGTAACTTGTTTGGGCGGTAATGATGGTGCTGTCACATTCACTCCTGACGGAGGAACTGCGCCTTACACTGTTACGCCATCGCAGTCAGGTTTGAGCGCAGGAAATTACAATTTCACCATTACAGATGCAAATGGTTGTTCAACAACTCAGCAAGTAACGATACTTGATGGCTATCAGGCAACTGTTAATGCTGGCGCAGATGTTACTGTAAACTGTGCCAATCCAAGTGCCACCCTAAGTACCACTGAATCAGGCAGCTATATGTGGAGCAATGGCTCTACGACTGCCAGCACAACAGTTACACCATCTGTGACTACAACTTATACTCTTTCATTTACGGATGTAAATGGTTGTAAAGCTACCGATGATGTTAAAGTTACCGTTGATAATACTGCTCCAATTGCAAATGCCGGAGCTGATGTCACTGTTAATTGTACAAACCCTTCAACTGTACTCAATGCTACAGGTGGTGTTTCCTACATCTGGAACAATGGTACACTGCAGGGTGAATCTGTCAGTCCGTCTGTAACCACCATTTACACTGTAACTGTTACTGGTGCAAATGGTTGTACTGCCACTGCAATCAAAAAAGTTACAGCCGATAAGACTGCTCCTCTTGCAAATGCAGGACCAGATGTTACTGTAACATGTACAACCCCATCGACAGTACTGAGTGCTACAGGTGGTGTTTCCTACATATGGAACAATGGAACACAACAAGGTGGATCTGTAACTCCGTTGGTAACTACTACATATACAGTCACGGTGACAGGTGCAAATGGTTGTACTGCTGTTGATGACAAAGTAGTTGTGGCCGATAAAGTAACAATCGCTAATGCCGGACCAGATGTCACTACCAACTGTACCAATCCAACAGCTACACTAACTGCGACCGGAGGTACCAGTTTCGTTTGGAGTTCTGGTTCTCTTTCTTCAACTATCACGGTCAATCCGCTAACGACAACCACTTATTCTGTTACTGTTACAGGTGCTAATGGTTGTAAAGGGACTGATGAAGTAGTTGTAACTGTTGACAAAGCTACGCCAAGTGGTTCTGCAGGTCCGAACGGACTTGTTAACTGTAATATTTCATCTGCAACTTTAACTGCATCAGGTGGAGTATCTTACCTATGGAATACAGGTGCTACAACAGCAAGCATTACTGCAAGTCCTACTGTAACAACAAACTATACCGTAATTGTTACCGGTGCAAATACCTGTACCACATCAGCAATTGCATCTATTATTGTAGATAAAGCACCTCCTGCAGCCAATGCCGGACCGGATTTGACCTTCAATGCCGCCAATCCGACCGTTACGCTTGTGGCCTCCGGTGGTGTATCTTATTTGTGGAGCAACGGTGTTACGACAGCCTCCAATACAGTAACACCTACACAGGCAGGAACCTATACTGTGACTGTTACGGGAGTGAATGGCTGTACAGCATCTGACAATGCTTTGGTTACTTTTGGAAGAACTGTTAATCTTGCTTTTGTTCAGCCACAAATTATTGGCAACAAATTTAGGGTCACGCTCAGGTTATCTGCGCCTGAGACTTTCGGTATCGGATCATCAAACTTCCGCTTCAACTACAATAATGCCGCTCTATCAGGTCTTACGGTTGTATCAGAGATATTCCCTTCACCAGCATTTGGTGCCACTTCATTGACAGGGACTTCTCAAAGTACAGGTATTGCGAGTGTGAATACAGCATATACAGGTGCTAGTGATGCGAATTTAGTAACGATAACACCGGCTGGTGTTGACGTTGCAGTTCTTGAATTCACCATTACCAACCCTGCCCTAAGCAGTAACCTGCTTTGGAGAGTTAGTACAACCCCAAGAACGTCAATTGTTGATGATGACAAGTTATCAAATCTGATAATAGATCAGTTGGTTAATCTGAATTTCCCACTGACACCATTCCAGATTACATCATTAACCAAAACTGATAATTTGTGTTTTGGAGCATCAAATGGTACAGCACAGGTAACTGTCCAAAATGGTCTAGCTCCGTACAGCTACCTTTGGAGTAATGGCGCAACAACAGCTGCCGTCTCTGGTCTTGCTGCAGGTACATATACCGTGTCTGTAACAGATGCTTCTCCAAATACAATTTCACAAAGTATCACGATTACTGAGCCTTTAGCTTTGACGGCTACCCATACTCAGAGTAATGTTACATGTAATGGATTGAGCAATGGTAGCGTATCCATTATTGCGACTGGTGGAGTAGCTCCATATACAATTGTCCCTGCTCAGACAGGACTTGCCGCAGGAAGCTATACTTTCACTGTAACAGATGCCAATGGATGTACAACTACACTTTCGGTTGACATTCAGCAGCCTGATGCATTGACTGCCTCTTTAACACAAAGCAATGTGACTTGTAACGGAGGTAACAACGGTAGTGTATCTGTCACAGTTAACGGCGGATCGGCACCGTACAGTATCGCTCCTGCTCAAACGGGTCTTGTTGCAGGAAGCTACACTTTCACTGTAACAGATGCCAATGGATGTAGTACTTCATTGAATGCTACTATTACTGAACCTGCTGCACTGACGGCTACATTTACCCAAACAAATGTAAGTTGTGCTGGTGGCAGCAACGGTAGTGTAGATTTCGCTGTTGCAGGTGGTACAGCTCCATATTCTATAAGTCCAGCTCAAAACAACCTTCCAGCAGGCTCATATACCTTCACAATAACCGACAGCAATGGATGTTCAATTACGCAGCAAGTTGCAATTCTGGATGGATTTAGCAATTCAGTTAACGCAGGGCCTGATGTAACAGTAAATTGTATTACGCCTTCTGCTACACTGACTGCAACTGGTGGATCCGGGTCTTACCTTTGGAGCAATGGTGAAACTTCAGCTACCATTTCTGTAAGTCCGGTCACAACGACTACCTATTCTGTCACTGTTACCAGTGTAAATGGGTGTACTGCCACTGATGAGGTAGTTGTAACAGCTGATAAAACAGCTCCAACAGCTGACGCAGGTGTTGATGTAACGATTACATGTACCAATCCTACAGCTGTATTGACAGCGACAGGTCAGGGCTCTTATTCTTGGAGCAATGGTGAAAGCAATGCAAGTATATCTGTTAGTCCTTCGGTGACAACCACGTATACAGTTGTTGTGACTGCACCAAATGGTTGTTCGTCTTCAGATGATATTGTTGTTACAGTTGATAAGGATGCCCCTCAGGTCAATGCTGGTACTGATGTAACCATTACATGTGCCAACCCTACAACTGTTCTAACTGCAACAGGTGGTGTAACATATACATGGAGTACAGGAGAGAGTACCGCAAGTATTACTGTTGCGCCTGCTGTAATGACAACTTACTCTGTCACTGCAACTGGTGCAAATGGTTGTAAGGCAAGTGATAATGTCGTTGTTTCTGTTGATAAAACCGCACCGATAGCCAATGCAGGTTTAGATGTAACTATTGCATATGGTGGTAGTGCCAACCTAACAGCAACTGGCGGTGTTTCATATGCTTGGAGTAATGGTGCGAATACAGCAACGACAACAGTATCACCAGTAAACCGTACAATTTATTCTGTTACCGTTACGGGTGCCAATGGATGTAAGGCAAGTGATGATGTCATCGTTTCTGTAGAGAAGAGATACAGTCTTTCTTTTGTAAACTCTTCTATCATAGGTAATAAGTTCAGATTTACCATTAGAATGAGTACCAACACTCCTTTCTGCGTTGGAAGTAACAACCTTCGCTTTAACTTTAATAAGAATGCGCTTAATGGACTAACGATAATTTCTGATGCATATCCGCATCCGGCTTATGGTAATGTTACTACACTGGGAACAAGTTACACATCCGGTATTGCGAGTGTTAACGTTGCATATACAGGTCCGGCTTCAGCCTGTTTGGTGCCAATTACTTCTGCAGGTACAGACTTGGTAACCTGTGAGTTCACAATTATTAACCCAGCTCTGAGTACTCAATTCGTTTGGAGAAGCACTACAAACCCTGCAATTTCAGTTGTTGCTGATGACAAGTTAACTGTTTGTTTACCCGATGTACTTACTGGCTTGAACGCGCCGCTCACTCCAATGACACTGACAGGAGCAACCAAGCAGGATGTATTCTGTTATGGTTCTGCTTCAGGTTCAGCTTCTGTAACGGTAAGTGGTGGTTTACTGCCATATACCTACTTGTGGAGTAATGGTGCTACCACACAGAGCATTAGTAATGTTGTAGCAGGAACTTATGGTGTTACAGTTAATGATGCCTTTGGCAATACTGTCAGTACAAGTGTAACCATCAATACCCCTGCAGCATCCGTTTTTGCAACTTCCACACAAACCAACGTAACCTGTAACGGTGGAAATAATGGTAGTGTAGTAATCACCGCTACAGGTGGTACAACGCCTTATACAATTACACCTGCTCAGACCGGCCTTTCTGCCGGAACCTACACTTTCACGGTAACTGACGCGTCAGGTTGTACTACAAGCGTAACTACAACCATTACAGAACCTTCTGCGGTAGTTGCTTCGCTAACACAAACCAATGTGACCTGTAATGGTGGAAACAATGGTAGTGTTGTAGTATCTGCAACGGGAGGAGTGCCTCCATACACGATTGCACCTGCACAGACGGGTCTGAATGCCGGTACATATACATTCACTGTAACTGATGCGAGCGGTTGTACGGGTACTGTTTCTACAACCATAACAGAGCCCGCTGCGATTGCGCTCAATGTAACTGCAAATAATGTTACTTGTAACGGAGCGCTTAACGGTTCACTTGATATAAACTCATCAGGAGGTACCGGAGCACTTGAAACGTTCATCCTCCCTGTAAGGAGCACTGATGTAATTGATGTAAATGGTATCCCTGCGGGAAGTGCTGCAGGATGTGGTCAGTTTTGTGCAAACAATAACTGTATTATTTGTATAAATCTTGCTAACCGTATTTGTATTTGTCTGGGATCATTTTCCAATTCGAATACTTCTTTAGCAAGAACCAATCTTGCTGCAGGAGATTATACCGTATTTGTTGTTGATGATAATGGATGCGTGAAATATCAGGGTATAACCATTTCACAGCCATCACCTTTGACCGCAGGTATCAGCCAGACGAATGTCTCTTGTAACGGTGGTAGCAATGGTAGCGTGACAGTAACTGCAAATGGTGGAACTGCTCCATATTCTGTTGCACCTTTACAAAGCGGATTGTCAGCTGGTTCATACACATTTACTGTTACAGATGCCAATGGTTGTTCTACAACTGTTTCTGCAACGATTACAGAACCTGCTGTACTTACTTCCAGTACAGCTAAGACGGATGTGCTTTGTTACCAGGGCTCAACTGGTGCAATTGACTTAAGCGTAGCTGGTGGTGTGACTCCATACGCATATTCATGGAGTAATGGTGCCAACAGTGAGGACATCAGCGATCTGACCGGAGGCACATATATGGTAACTGTTACAGATGCCAATGGTTGTTCTACCACCAACGAAGTACAAATAAACACTCCATCTGCACCATTCACAACCAATGCAGGTGCTGATGTAACCATCAATTGTTCTAATCCATCAACTGTGCTAACGGCAATCGGTGGTGATTCATTTGTTTGGGATAATGGTGCAACGCAGGGTGGCTCGGTTTCTCCGACTACTACCACAACTTACACTGTTACTGCTACATTATTTGGTATTTGTACAGCTACTGACCAGGTAACAGTTTATGCTGATTTTGAGGCTCCGATAGCAAATGCAGGTCCTGATCAGACATTAGATTGTTCACCTTCTTATACTCTGAATGCAACCGGCAATGGAACTTACCTCTGGAGCACAGGAGAGACAACTGCTACAATCGTTGTAGACCCTACTGCAGAAACGGTATATTCCGTTACTGTAACGGCTGCTAATGGTTGTACCGATGTTGATGAGATGGCATTTATTGATGACACTCCTCCTGTATTTGCATCAACATTCCCTGTTGATCTTACCATCAATTGTCATGATGCTTCTAATCTTCCAGGTATTGATGATGTAGTCATTGACATTGTTGATGATTGTAATGTTTTTGTAGTCGGTGATGAGGTTTCTACCAGAACAGCCAGTGGATGTGGTTCTACATCTTATGTTATTACGCGCACTTGGACTGCTTATGACGCAAGTGGAAATTCATCTACAAGGTCTCAGAACATAACCGTAATTGACGTTACTGCGCCTACATTTACAAGTTTCCCTCCTGCAAGTGGTGGAAACTACACCAACGAAACTACTCCTCGTCCTGCTGTTCTCACAGCAGTTGACAACTGTAGTGCTGTTACGATCGTGCTGGATTCAGTTGTTGTTAAAAATCCATTGAATGGTTGTCAGAGTTACAACAATACGGTAACACGCAGATGGACTGCGTATGACGCCTGTGGTAACAGTACAGAGGTTACACAGACATTCAATACTGCAGGTCTGATATTATTGACTTGTCCTGCGGATAAAACATTGAGCACCAATTCAGACGGATCAAATAATTACAACTGTTCTACATTGGTGTTGGCGTCTGATAACCTAAGACCTAACTTTGCTGACCTTTGTGATATCTCAAATGTATTGAAGTTCAGTGTTGGTGGAGCGACAATACTTAGTGGTAATGGCTCTATCAATGGTAACAGCTTGAATAGGGGTGTAAATAATGTTACTTATACTATCAATAGTGTTTCAGGTAATCAATCATGTTCATTCAAAGTAACCGTGGTAGATAATGAGCGTCCAAAGTTCAACACTCCACCGAACGTTATTCTGGATGCATGTGTATTCCCTGCGACGTTCCCTGTGAGTACTAACCCTGTGGCATTTGACAACTGTGCTACTCCTACGCTTTCAGTAGTAAGTGATGTAACGGCTGATGAGTCATCTTCATGTGCTTCTAGGCCTGCCGCTTCCAAGTATATTAGGTCATTGACCCGTACATGGATGGCTACAGATGCAAGTGGAAATACGGCTACTGTTGTTCAGAAGATATTCTTGCGTGATCAAATTGCTCCTGTTGCAAGTTGTAAGACAGGTGTGATCATCAACATATCATCAACGAATATAACAGTTCCGGCATCTACTTTCAACAACACAAGTTCTGACAACTGTACGCCTGCTGCATCTCTTCAGTTCCTGGCATGTAGAGGTACTGCATGTACCTCTTTTGCTCCAACAGTTACATTTAGTCCGTCACTGATTCCAACAGGTTCTACGCAGATTATTATTCCTGTTTCAATGAGAGTGATAGACGCATGTGGAAACGCAAGTGTTTGTACAGTCAATATGACCCTCAGGAGATCCACTAACAAGTTGGAGAACAGTAACAACCTTGGTAATAAAGTAGTAGATACTCAGGATACAGAAAAGAGTATTACCTCCGGCACAACCATTCCTTCAGAAGTGGTGTCCGGTCATGGTGAAATGAAGTGTTTCCCTAATCCGTTTAGTGATGATTTGAATATCCAGTACAGCCTTACTAATGACGAGGCTCAGGTGGTCATGAAGGTTTATGACAACCAGGGTAAAGTTGTAAAGCTTATGGATATGTCAACTCAGTACAAAGGATTGTATTCCGTCCGCTGGAACCTTTCTGATCTTGATTCAGGGATGTACCATGTATGTTTGGAATTGGGAGGAAAATGTACCAGAGTAGAAAGAGTTGTTTTGATGAAATAATAAA
>Ga0255240_1000084_pt1 | contig 12917 bp, 9 predicted proteins | sample ColtaT_23_FD_183712 | JGI IMG/M metagenome (GOLD analysis project Ga0255240, IMG submission 183712) | Metatranscriptome of freshwater microbial communities from Columbia River, Oregon, United States - Colum_Yuk_RepC_8d (Metagenome... | ecosystem: Environmental > Aquatic > Freshwater > River...
CTCCAGCAGCCCATTGGCCAACTTGTTTTTCAGATCCGTCAGGCATTTTTACTAAAACGGTGCCATCATTTTCAACGCGACCGTAATCGGTTGAACTAGTACTGGTGGTCATCGGGCTAGTTTTTCGCCGGCATCGGCGCTGCCAAAGCGGCGGCGACTTCGGCTTCGGAGCGGCGTGCTTCGATCACGACATGGTCGCGGTCTGCGGCGATGCCCTTGACCTTGCGGGTCGCGCCACCGGTGCCGGCCGGGATCAGACGGCCAACGATGACGTTCTCTTTCAGACCGACCAGTTTGTCGCGCTTGCCCTGCACCGAAGCTTCGGTAAGGACCCGCGTGGTTTCCTGGAACGATGCCGCCGAGATGAAGCTGCGGGTCTGCAGCGACGCCTTGGTGATACCCAGCAAGATCGGCTCTGCCGTGGCAAGACGCATCCCGTGCGAAGCGGCTTTGTCGTTCGCTTCGTCCAGTTCGTGCTTGTCGACGTTTTCGCCTTTCAGCAGCGTGGTTTCGCCCGAGTCGAGAATTTCGAACTTTTGCAGCATCTGGCGAACGATCACCTCGATGTGCTTGTCGTTGATCTTCACGCCTTGCAGACGATACACGTCCTGAACTTCGTCGATCATGTAGTTCGCCAGCGCTTCGACACCCAAAATACGCAGGATGTCATGCGGCGCGGGGTTGCCGTCCATGATGTAGTCGCCCTTCTGGACGAAATCGCCTTCTTGCACCGGAATGTGTTTCCCTTTCGGGATCATGTATTCCATCGCCTGCAGCGTTTCGTCGACCGGTTCGACCGTGATGCGACGCTTGTTCTTATAGTCCTTGCCGAAGCGCACATACCCATCGGCTTCCGCGATGATCGCGTGGTCTTTCGGGCGACGGGCTTCGAACAATTCTGCCACGCGAGGAAGACCCCCGGTGATGTCCTTGGTCTTGGCACCTTCGCGCGGAATACGCGCCACAACGTCACCCGGCTGCACGTCCTGCTGGTCTTCGACCGACAGAATGGCATCGACCGACATCGGGTAGGTGATCGGGTTGCCTGCCTCGTTGCGCACCGGTTCGCCCGTTGCCGGGTTAACGATGATCACTTCCGGCTTCAGATCATTGCCCTTCGGCGCAGAACGCCAATCGGACACGATCTTTTGGGTCATACCCGTGGCTTCGTCGGTGTCTTCGCGCACGGAAATACCGGACACGAGGTCAACAAACTTAACCATACCGCCTTTTTCAGCGATGATCGGCAGGGTGTAGGGGTCCCATTCGAACAGCTTGGTGCCACGTTTCACCATGGTGCCGTCTTTGGCGTGCAGTTTCGCACCGTAAGACAGCTTGTGAACCGCGCGATCCTGACCGGCTTCGTCCACGATGGCGATCGACATGTTCCGGCCAATCACAATCTGCTCGCCGTTTGCGTTCGACAGCAGGTTTGCGTTGCGGAACTCGATCTTGCCTTCTTGGCTGGCTTCGAGGAACGACTGTTGGCCCCCCTGAGCAATACCGCCGATGTGGAACGTCCGCATCGTCAGCTGGGTGCCCGGTTCACCGATGGACTGTGCGGCAATGATACCCACCGCTTCGCCTTGGTTCACCAGCGTACCGCGTGCAAGGTCGCGGCCATAGCACATGGCGCAAACGCCCTCTTCCGCGTCACAGGTCAGCGGGCTACGGATACGAGCCGAAGCCACGCCAGCCTGATGGATCGCATCAGCCTTGCGTTCGTCGATCAGTTCGCCGCGCGCCACCAGCACTTCGCCGGTGCCCGGAACCACGATGTCATCGGCAGCCACACGGCCCAGCACACGCTCGGCCAAGGATTGCACGACTTCGCCATCGTTCACAGCCACGTCAGCGGTGATGCCGCGATCGGTGCCGCAATCATGCGACCGCACGATGCAGTCTTGCGCCACGTCAACCAGACGACGGGTCAGGTAACCCGAGTTCGCGGTCTTCAACGCGGTGTCCGCGAGGCCCTTACGAGCGCCGTGGGTCGAGTTGAAGTATTCAAGAACCGTCAGGCCTTCTTTGAAGTTCGAGATGATCGGCGTTTCGATGATCTCGCCGTTCGGCTTGGCCATCAGACCACGCATACCGCCCAGCTGCTTCATCTGAGCCGGCGAACCCCGCGCCCCAGAGTGCGACATCATGTAGACCGAGTTCGGCTCTTTTTCAGCGCCAAGCGAGTCGTAGTGAACCGCCGAGATCGACGCCATCATGTCGGCAGCGACCTTATCCGAGCACTTCGACCAAGCGTCGACAACCTTGTTGTACTTTTCGCCCTGAGTGATCAGGCCGTCCATGTACTGTTGTTCGAACTCTTTCACCTGATCGCGGACTTCGTTGACGATCGGCCACTTGGTGTCGGGGATCAGCATGTCGTCCTTACCGAACGAAATACCGGCCTTGAACGCCTCGCGGAAGCCCAGACCCATGATCTGGTCACAGAAGATCACCGACTCTTTCTGGCCGCAGTAGCGGTAGACGGTATCGATGACGGTCTGCACGTCTTTTTTCCGCAGCAGGCGGTTCACCAGATCGAACGGCGCTTTTGCGTTCAGCGGCAACAGGTTGCCAAGACGCAGACGGCCGGGCGTGGTTTCGTAACGCTTCCAGACGATGTTGCCGTGTTCGTCAACCTGACGCAGACGGCCCTGGATCTTGGCGTGCAGGTGCACCGCACCGGCGGCCAAAGCATGCTCGACCTCTTCCATGTCAGCGAAAGCCATGCCTTCACCAACCATGCCCTTACGTTCCATGGTGGTGTAGTACAGGCCCAACACCATATCCTGCGACGGAACGATGATAGGCGCACCGTTGGCAGGCGACAGCACGTTGTTGGTCGACATCATCAACACGCGGGCTTCCAGCTGGGCTTCCAGCGAAAGCGGCACGTGAACAGCCATCTGGTCGCCGTCGAAGTCAGCGTTGAACGCCGAGCAGACCAGCGGGTGCAGCTGAATAGCCTTACCTTCGATCAGGATCGGTTCGAACGCCTGAATGCCCAGACGGTGCAGCGTCGGCGCGCGGTTCAGCAGAACCGGGTGTTCGCGGATGACTTCATCCAAGATATCCCAAACTTCGGGACGCTCTTTTTCAACCAGCTTCTTGGCTTGCTTGACGGTCGAAGACAGACCCTTGGCTTCCAGACGCGAGTAGATGAACGGCTTGAACAGTTCCAAGGCCATCTTCTTCGGCAGACCGCACTGGTGCAGCTTCAGTTCCGGGCCGGTCACGATAACCGAACGACCCGAGAAGTCGACGCGCTTGCCCAGCAAGTTCTGACGGAAGCGGCCCTGTTTGCCTTTCAGCATGTCGGACAGCGATTTCAGCGGGCGCTTGTTGGTGCCGGTGATGACACGGCCACGACGGCCGTTGTCGAACAGGGCATCGACAGCTTCTTGCAGCATGCGCTTTTCGTTACGCACGATGATGTCGGGCGCACGCAGTTCGATCAGACGCTTCAGACGGTTGTTGCGGTTGATGACGCGACGATACAGGTCGTTCAGGTCAGAGGTCGCAAAACGGCCGCCATCCAGCGGAACCAGCGGGCGCAGCTCCGGCGGAATAACCGGAAGAACGGTCAGAACCATCCACTCCGGGCGGTTGCCGGATTCCAGGAAGCTTTCGACGATCTTCAGACGCTTGATGATCTTCTTCGGCTTCAATTCGCCGGTGGCTTCTTTCAGGTCAGCGCGCAGTTGTTCTGCTGTTGCTTCCAGATCAATAGCCGCCAGCATTTCGCGGATTGCTTCAGCGCCGATGTTGGCGGTGAAAGCGTCAGCGCCATACTGGTCCTGCGCGTCAAGATATTCTTCTTCGGTCAGCTGTTGCTGATAGGTCAGGTCGGTCAGACCCGGTTCGATCACAACGTAGTTTTCGAAATACAGCACGCGTTCCAGATCGCGCAGCGTCATGTCCAGCATCAGGCCGATCCGCGACGGCAGCGATTTCAGGAACCAGATGTGGGCAACCGGCGACGCCAGTTCGATGTGGCCCATACGTTCGCGACGCACTTTTTGCAGCGTAACTTCAACGCCGCATTTTTCGCAGACAACGCCGCGATATTTCATGCGTTTGTATTTGCCGCACAGGCATTCGTAATCCTTGATCGGGCCAAAGATACGCGCGCAGAACAGGCCGTCACGTTCCGGCTTGAACGTGCGGTAGTTGATGGTTTCGGGCTTTTTGATCTCGCCATAAGACCACGAGAGAATCCGCTCGGGCGAAGCCAAGCTGATCTTGATCTCGTCAAAGGTCTTGACGGGGGCAACCGGATTGAACGGGTTGGTCGAGAGTTCCTGGTTCATTTCATACCTTATGAATGGGGGCGGCGGGGGAAGGTTTGGTGCGGCGGGGTAACCCCCGCCAGACCGTCTGGGCGCAGGTCGGGGCTAGCCCCGACACACGCTCACTCTTCCTCCGCATCCAGGAGTTCCATGTTGAGGCCAAGGCCACGGACCTCTTTGACAAGGACGTTGAACGATTCCGGCACGCCGGCTTCGAAGTTGTCCTCGCCCTTGACGATCGATTCGTAGACCTTGGTCCGGCCTGCCACGTCGTCCGACTTCACCGTCAGCATTTCCTGCAGGGTGTAGGCGGCGCCGTAAGCTTCCAGAGCCCAGACTTCCATTTCGCCAAGACGCTGACCACCGAACTGCGCCTTACCACCCAGCGGCTGCTGCGTGACAAGCGAGTACGGGCCGGTCGAACGTGCGTGCAGCTTGTCGTCCACCAAGTGGTGAAGTTTCAGCATGTACTTCACGCCAACCGTGACCTTGCGGGCGAACTGTTCGCCGGTCCGACCGTCGAACACCACCGACTGGCCCGAAGTATCGAAGCCTGCGCGACGCAAGGCGTCGTTCACGTCCGATTCCTTGGCACCGTCGAACACCGGCGATGCAATCGGCACGCCTTTGGTGACATTGCCAGCCAGTTCAAGGAAGTCAGCCTCGGTGCGATCCGAGAATGCCTCTTCGTAGGTGTCGTCGCCGTAAGCGTAACGCACGGCTTCACGCACCGGGGTCATGTCGCCCGAACGACGGAACTCTTTCAGAGCCTCGTCAATACGGATGCCCAAGCCACGCGCAGCCCAACCCATGTGGGTTTCAAGGATCTGACCGACGTTCATACGCGACGGCACGCCCAGCGGGTTCAGAACCAGGTCAACAGCGGTGCCATCGGCCAAGAACGGCATGTCTTCGACGGGAACAACCTTCGAAACCACACCTTTGTTGCCGTGACGGCCTGCCATCTTATCGCCCGGCTGCAGCTTGCGCTTCACCGCGACGAAGACTTTGACCATCTTCATCACGCCCGGAGGCAGATCGTCGCCGCGACGGACCTTTTCGACCTTGTCGTCGAACCGGTTGTCCAAGGCACGCTTCTGCGCTTCGAACTGGTCGTGCAGAGCTTCGACGTCTTTCGCGTCAGCTTCGCCTTCCAGCGCCAGCTGCCACCACTGGCCGCGCGACAGCGTGCCCAGCAATTCAGCGTCGATGGTCGAACCAGCCTTGATGCCTTTCGGGCCTTTCACAGCGGTTTTGCCAGTGATCAGGGCCTTCAGACGCGAGTAGATGTTACGCTCAAGGATCGCCAATTCGTCGTCGCGGTCGCGCGACAGACGTTCGACTTCTTCACGCTCGATCTGCAGCGCGCGTTCGTCTTTATCAACGCCGTGACGGTTGAACACCCGCACTTCAACGATCGTGCCGAAAGCGCCCGGCGGCAGACGCAGCGAGGTATCGCGCACGTCAGATGCCTTTTCGCCGAAGATGGCGCGCAGAAGTTTTTCTTCCGGCGTCATCGGCGATTCACCTTTCGGGGTGATCTTGCCGACAAGAATGTCGCCCGGAGCCACTTCGGCGCCGATGTAAACGATGCCAGCCTCGTCGAGGTTGCGCAGCGCTTCCTCACCGACATTCGGAATGTCACGGGTGATTTCTTCTGGCCCCAGCTTCGTATCGCGTGCCGCGACTTCGTATTCTTCGATGTGAATCGAGGTGAACACGTCGTCTTTCAGAATGCGTTCCGAAATCAGGATCGAGTCTTCATAGTTGTAGCCGTTCCACGGCATGAACGCGACGACGACGTTCCGGCCCAAGGCCAGTTCGCCCATGTCGGTGCAGGGGCCATCGGCGATGACTTCGCTGCGCAGAACGGTGTCGCCCACCTTCACCAGCGGACGCTGGTTGATGCAGGACGATTGGTTCGACCGCTTGAATTTGCGCAGACGATAGATGTCAACGCCCGGCTCGCCCGGTTCCAGCATTTCGGTGGCGCGCACAACGATACGCGTCGCGTCAACCTGGTCGATCACGCCAGCGCGGCGGGCCATGATGGCCGCACCAGAGTCGCGCGCAACCACAGCTTCAATACCGGTGCCCACGAACGGAGCATCAGCTTGCAGCAGCGGAACGGCCTGACGTTGCATGTTCGAACCCATCAGGGCGCGGTTAGCGTCGTCGTTTTCAAGGAACGGGATCAGCGATGCTGCAACCGAAACCAACTGTTTCGGCGACACGTCGATCAGGTCGATGGCTTCTGGCGGGTTCAGCATGAATTCGCCCGCTTTACGCGACGAAATCAGGTCATCGGTGAAACGGCCATCGGCGTCTTGGGCGGCGTTCGCCTGAGCAACCGTGTGGCGCATCTCTTCGGTGGCCGACATGTAGATGACTTCGTCGGTCACCTTGTTGTCGATCACTTTGCGATACGGCGTTTCGATGAAGCCATATTTGTTGACGCGCGCGAAAGTCGCCAACGAGTTGATCAGACCAATGTTCTGACCTTCGGGCGTTTCAATCGGGCACATCCGGCCATAGTGGGTCGGGTGAACGTCGCGGACTTCGAAGCCTGCGCGTTCGCGGGTCAAACCGCCTGGCCCCAGTGCCGACAGACGGCGCTTGTGGGTGACTTCCGACAGCGGGTTGGTTTGGTCCATGAACTGCGACAGCTGCGAAGAGCCGAAGAATTCACGCACAGCCGCTGCGGCCGGTTTGGCGTTGATCAGGTCTTGCGGCATGATCGTGTCGATCTCGACGGAAGACATCCGCTCTTTGATCGCGCGTTCCATACGCAGCAGGCCAACGCGGTACTGGTTTTCCATCAGTTCGCCAACCGAGCGAACGCGACGGTTGCCAAGGTGGTCGATGTCGTCGATTTCGCCCTTGCCATCGCGCAGTTCGGTCAGGGCTTTGATGCAGGCAACGATATCGTCACGGTCCAGCGTGCGCTGGGTGTCGGGCTTGCCCAGATCAAGACGCATGTTCATCTTGACGCGACCAACGGCCGACAGGTCATAACGCTCGCTATCGAAGAACAGCGTGTCGAACAGTTGCGACGCGGCTTCGACGGTCGGCGGTTCACCCGGACGCATCACGCGATAGATGTCCATGAGCGCGGTGTCGCGGCCCATGTTCTTGTCCATCGCCATGGTGTTGCGCATGTAGGGACCGACGTTGATATTGTCGATGTCCAGCACCGGAATGTCGGTGATGCCCTGATCCAGCAGAAGCTTGAGCGTGCCGCCCTTCACTTCGCCGTCACGGTCGTATTCCATCGTCAATTCGTCGCCAGCTTCGACCCAGATCTCGCCGGTTTCTTCGTTGATGATGTCTTTCGACACATAGCGGCCAACGATGTGATCGAACGGCAGCAAAAGTTCGGTGACTTTGCCGGTCTTGATCAGTTCGTTTGCCATGCGCGGCGTCATCTTGTCGCCGGCTTTGCAGATCACGTCGCCGGTTGCGGCGTCGACGATGTCATAGGTCGGACGGGTGCCGCGCACGCGTTCCGGGAAGAACTTGGTGACCCAGCCCTTGTTCTTCACATGCTTGAACATCACGGTGTCATAGTAGGCATCCATGATGCCTTCCTGATCCATGCCAAGCGCATAAAGCAGCGTCGTCACCGGCAGTTTGCGGCGACGGTCGATACGCGAGAACACGATGTCTTTCGCGTCGAATTCAAAGTCAAGCCACGAGCCGCGGTAGGGAATGATCCGGCAAGCGAACAGCAGTTTACCCGACGAGTGGGTCTTGCCCTTGTCGTGGTCGAAGAACACGCCCGGCGAACGGTGCATCTGCGAAACGATAACCCGTTCGGTGCCGTTCACGATGAACGTGCCGTTCGAGGTCATCAGGGGCATGTCGCCCATGTAGACGTCTTGTTCCTTGATGTCCTTGACCGACCGCGCCCCGGTGGTTTCATCAACATCAAACACGATCAGACGCAGGGTGACTTTCAGCGGTGCGGCATAGGTCATGTCGCGCGACTGGCACTCGTCCACGTCGTATTTCGGCTTTTCCAGCTCGTATTTGACGAACTCGAGAACCGCAGTCTCGTTGAAGTCCTTGATCGGGAAAACCGACTGGAACGTGCCTTGGATGCCTTCGCCGTCCAGCGGCTTTTCGCTATCGCCAGACCGCAGGAACAGGTCGTAGGAAGATTTCTGAACCTCGATCAGGTTCGGCATTTCCAGAACTTCGCGGATTTTGCCGAAATACCGGCGGATCCGCTTCTGGCCAACGTAAGCTTGCGCCATGCTCGTCGTAACCTTTCATCATTTTCGCCGGCGTGCGTTCCGTCGGGCCACGGAAAGCGCGCCGATTGGCGAGAGGGGGGTAAGGTTCTATTCATGCCACCCGTCCCTTAGGGTGGCTCCCGAACCTTAACCGCGCCTTGGAACCGGCTTTCGCAAAAGCAAGTGCCAAGAAGCGGCCTTAAGACGCGTTAAGCTGGGCCGGGGAAACCCCCGACCCAGCCAACAAATTCTATCCGAGGCGCAAAGGCCCCGGAGAAGAATTACTTCAGCTCGACCTTGGCGCCAGCCTCTTCGAGCTTCTTCTTCATCGCTTCAGCGTCGGCTTTGCCAACAGCTTCTTTGACTTTGCCGCCAGCTTCAACGAGGTCCTTGGCTTCTTTCAGGCCCAGACCGGTGATGGTGCGCACTTCTTTGATCACGTTGATCTTGTTTGCGCCTGCATCGGTCAGAACGACGTCGAATTCGGTTTGCTCTTCAGCCGGAGCTGCAGCAGCAGCCGGGCCAGCAGCCATCATGACAGCGCCACCAGCAGCCGGCTCGATGCCGTAGGTGTCTTTCAGGATGGTTTTCAGCTCTTGTGCCTGCAGCAGGGTCAAGCCAACGATTTGCTCGGCGAGTTTGTTCAGATCAGACATTTCATGTTCCGTTCAGTTTAAGATGGTTCCAACGAGGTGGGGCAACGCCCCACGCGAGTCGAGAATTAGGCCGCGGCCTTTTCCTCGATGGTCGACAGGATGCTCGCGATGTTCGAAGCAGGCGCACCAATTGCACCAGCGATGGCAGAGGCGGGCGCACCGATGCACGAAACGATCTGAGCGATAAGCTCGTCACGCGACGGCATAGCAGCCACGGCTTTGACACCGGCCTGGTCCAGAACCGTGTCGCCCATAGCCCCGCCAATGATAACGAACTTGTCGTTCGTCTTGGCGTAAGCTTCGCAGACCTTGGCAGCAGCCACAGGATCTTCCGAATAGGACAACATGGTCATGCCCGCCAGCAGAGAGCCCATCTTTTCAGAAGGCTTCCCACCGAGGGCGATTTTGGCGAGCGTGTTCTTGGCAACGCGTACGGACCCACCAACGTCGCGCATTTTTGCGCGCAGGTCCTGCATCTGTGCAACCGTCATACCCGCGTAGTGGGCGACCACTACAACGCCAGAGCTTGCGAAGATTTGGCCGAGTTCGTCGACCACTTTCTCTTTCTGGGCTCTATCCACAGTTTCACTCCAAGGTTGGGGGTTTCCCCCCGGCTCAATTAAGCCCGTCTCGCGACAGGCGTTCGGGTCCTGGTTACGGGTCCCGAGCCAAAATCCCCCGAAGGCGACATCATCTCGTTCCCCATCTCGGGCAGGATATTAAGGCGTTTGCGCGCCACCGGCCGTCTCGGACAGGATGGGGCTAAGGACTTGCGTCTTTTCGCCCCACCATCCCTTTGCCAAGGCATCGGGAATTTCAGGTGCAAGGTGGGGCGAACCCCACCTGCAAATCAGTTCGCGGTGGCCGACGACAGGTCCAGCGACACGCCCGGACCCATGGTCGAGGACAGCGAAACCTTTTTCAGGTACGCGCCCTTGGCACCGGTCGGCTTGGCGCGGCTAACCGCATCCACAAACGCGCGCACGTTCTGCGCCAGTTTGTCGTCCGAGAACGAGATCTTGCCGATACCAGCGTGGATAACGCCAGCTTTTTCGACTTTGAACTGAACTTCGCCACCTTTGGCAGCTTCAACGGCCGTTTTCACGTCCATCGTCACCGTGCCGACCTTCGGGTTCGGCATCAAGTTGCGCGGGCCCAAGATTTTGCCAAGGCGACCAACCAGCGGCATCATGTCCGGCGTTGCGATGCAACGGTCGAATTCGATTTTGCCAGCCTGGATGGTTTCCATCAGGTCTTCTGCGCCAACGATGTCTGCGCCAGCAGCCTTGGCTTCATCAGCCTTGGCGCCACGTGCGAACACGGCAACGCGAACGGTTTTACCGGTGCCGTTCGGCAGCGCGACAACACCGCGAACCATCTGGTCAGCGTGACGCGGGTCAACGCCCAGGTTCATCGCGATTTCCAGGGTTTCGTCGAACTTGGCAGAAGCAGCGCCTTTGATCAGCGCAACAGCTTCTTCAACCGAGATCAGGTCTTTGCCATCAAAGGCCTTCCGCGCAGCGGCGGTACGTTTTGCAACCTTGGCCATGACTTACCCTTTCACTTCGATGCCGCAGGACTTCGCCGAGCCCATGATAACCTGCATCGCGGCCTCGACGGAGTTCGCGTTCAGGTCTTTCATTTTGGTCTCTGCGATCGCGCGGATCTGAGCAACCGACACAGCACCAGCAACGGCGTGGCCCGGCTTAACCGAACCTTTGGCGCGGTTACGCTTGCCAACCGGCGGCAGGCCAGCAGCTTTTTTCAGCAAGAAGGAAGCCGGGGCGGTCTTCAGCTCGAGGCTGAACGACTTGTCCTGGTAGTAGGTGATGATGACCGGAGTCGGGGTGCCCGGCTCGATGTCAGCGGTCTTCGCGTTGAATTCCTTCACGAAGGCCATGATGTTCAAGCCGCGCTGACCCAGCGCCGGACCGACCGGCGGGGACGGGTTGGCTTGGCCCGCTTTAACTTGCAGCTTCAGGCTGCCGATAATCTTCTTGGCCATGTGGCCTCTCCTCTACTCACAGCGCCCGTCCGGTATTGGACGAATGGCGCGGTTTAGTGGTTCGGTTCGTCACCCTGTTACGGGCGCTCACCTCCCACGCGATGCACTCAGATCCCTTTGGAAACCTGAGTGAATTCCAATTCCACCGGCGTCGCCCGACCAAAGATCGAGACAGACACTTTCAGGCGGCTGTTTGCTTCATCCACATCCTCGACCATGCCGTCGAAGCCTTCGAACGGACCGTCGGTGACCTTCACCTTCTCGCCGGTTTCGAAGCGGATCAGGTTGCGCGGTGCGATTTCGCCCTCTTCAACCCGGTTCAGAATCTGGTTCACTTCGGCGTCACGCATCGGCATCGGTTTGCCTTGCGGACCAAGGAAGCCGGTGACGCGGTTGATCGACGAAATCAGGTGGTAGCCGCGCGACGACATTTCCATGCGCACCAGCACATAGCCCGGCATAAAGCGACGTTCCGACGTCACTTTCTTGCCGCGACGCACCTCGATCACCTCTTCGGTGGGCACCAAGACTTCGTCAATTTCATCGCCAAGACCAGCTTCGGCCACGGCAGTCTTGATCTGCTCGGCAACTTTCTTCTCGAAGTTCGAGAGAACGCTCACCGAATACCAACGCTTGGCCATGCCAGTTCCACCTTGTCTGCCCGGCCGCCGTTGCGTCCGAAAATTCTATGTTTTCCAGTGGTTAACCCACCGTGTCCCGTTTGGGATCCGAACAAAAAACAGCGCGCAACACGAATCGCTGCGCGCCGGTTTTCCATTGGATTTGCGCGGAATACCCCCGCGCAGCCCTAATTTCAAGGGAATTCCACCATCTGACCCGTTAAGAGCCAGATCGGCGCAATTCAGAAGCCGGTGACGATCGTGGTCAGGCCGAAACGGATGGCCATGTCGACAAGGCTGAAGAAGGTCGCGGTCAGGGCGGCCATGATGAAGACCATGACGGTCGTCAGCACAACTTCGCGGCGGGACGGCCAAGCAACCTTGGCAACCTCGGAGCGAACCTGCTGCATGAACTGGACGGGGTTGGTCTTGGTCATTTTCGGGTTCCGCGCGTTTCTTGTTCTAGGAATCTATGGCGCAGATACGCGTATCGCGCGCCGAATTCAAGCGGCCTAGCGTTCCTCGACCTGATCAAGGTAGGCGCCATAGCCTTCGGCCTGCATGTCGTCACGATGCACAAAGCGCAGCGACGCCGAATTGATGCAATAGCGCAGGCCGCCCCGGTCGCGCGGGCCATCGGGAAACACATGCCCCAAGTGGCTGTCGCCATGGGTTGACCGCACTTCGATCCGCAGCATGCCAAGCGTGGTGTCGCGCAGTTCGGCAACATGCGCCGGTTCAATCGGCTTGGTAAAGCTGGGCCAGCCGCAATGGCTGTCAAACTTGTCAGCCGAGGCAAACAGCGGTTCGCCCGACACGATGTCTACATAGATACCGGGTTCGTCATTGTGCAGATAGGCGCCGGTGCCGGGCCGTTCGGTGCCGTTTTGCTGCGTTACCCGAAACTGTTCGGGCGACAGGGCGGCGATGGCATCGGCAGATTTTTGATAGGGTTTCATCGCGGGCTCTCCGGTCTGGATGTCAGCGCCGAATATGGGGCGGGCTGGTCGGTTTGACCAGTCACGTCACATCACGATTCTTGGGGATAGACCTGGCAGGAGTTGGGGGACTCGAACCCACGACCCTCGGTTTTGGAGACCGATGCTCTACCA
>Ga0255240_1000085_pt1 | contig 12842 bp, 8 predicted proteins | sample ColtaT_23_FD_183712 | JGI IMG/M metagenome (GOLD analysis project Ga0255240, IMG submission 183712) | Metatranscriptome of freshwater microbial communities from Columbia River, Oregon, United States - Colum_Yuk_RepC_8d (Metagenome... | ecosystem: Environmental > Aquatic > Freshwater > River...
CTTTTTTCGATGCCATTAATTTATCGTATTCTTCTTGCGATCCTACAATTATTCTTTCAAAGGCTCTGTTTCCAGTACCTGCAGGGATTAAATGTCCAACGATAACGTTTTCTTTCAAACCTAACAATCTATCCGTTTTACCATTTATGGATGCTTCGTTCAATACTTTAGTTGTTTCCTGGAAGGATGCTGCTGAAATAAAGCTTTGAGTTCCTAATGATGCACGTGTGATACCTTGTAATAATGGTCTCGCAGTTGCTGGATCAGCTTCCTTAGCCTCAATTAACTTCATATCCTTTCTCTTCAATAACGAATTCTCGTCACGTAGTTTTCTAGCACTAATTAATTGACCTTTTTTTACAGTTGCTGAATCTCCTGGATCTTTTACTAACATCATGTCGAATAATTTATCATTTTCCTCCATGAATTCAAATCTATCCACTGCCTCATTTTCTAAGAACATCGTATCTCCTGGATCAGTGATAACCACTTTTTGCATCATTTGGCGAACAATTACCTCGAAGTGTTTATCGTTGATTTTCACACCTTGTAATCTGTAAACCTCCTGAACTCCATTTACTAAATACTCTTGAACGGCTCCAGGACCTTTGATTGACAAAATATCAGTAGGTGTAATTGAACCATCCGACAATGGCATACCTGCTTTTACAAAGTCATTATCCTGTACCAAGATATGTTTAGATAATTGAACCAAATATTTCTTTTGTTGGCTTCCATCTTTTGATTCAATCATGATTTCACGATTTCCTCTTTTCACACCACCCAAAGTTACAACTCCATCAATTTCTGTAACAACAGCTGGATTTGAAGGATTTCTTGCCTCGAATAATTCAGTTACTCTAGGTAGACCTCCCGTAATATCTCTTGTTTTAGAAGTTGTTCTTGGAATTTTCACTATTACTTGTCCCGTTTGAACTTTTTCGCCATTATCAACTGCAATGTGAGCACCAACTGGGATATTGTATAGTCTTATTAAATCTCCTTTTTTATCAACAACTTTAATTGCTGGGTTCTTTGTCCTATCTCTACTGTCGATAATAACTTTTTCCCTATGTCCTGTTTGCTCATCAAATTCTTCACGGAACGTAATATTTTCTTCAATGGATTCAAATTCGATGGTACCAGCAAATTCGGAAATAATTACCGCATTATATGGATCCCATGAACAAATTAAATCGCCCTTTTTAACCATTGCGCCATCTTGTACAGCTAAGAAAGCTCCATAAGGAATATTATTTGTGATAATAACATTTTTAGTGGTTTTCTCAATGATTCTAATTTCCCCAGAACGTCCTAATACAACTTCTGATTTATTGCCATCATTATTATATTCAACAGTTCTAATTCCTTCAAATTCAATGATACCATCAAATTTAGCCAAAATTTGAGATTCAGCTGCAATGTTTGCTGCAGATCCCCCTGTATGGAACGTTCTTAAAGTTAACTGTGTACCCGGCTCACCGATTGATTGCGCAGCAATAACTCCTACCGCTTCACCATTTTGAACTTTTCTACCTGTTGCCAAGTTACGTCCATAACATTTTGCACATACTCCACGCTTGGTCTCACATGTTAATACTGATCTAATTTCAACACTTTCAATAGGAGAATTCTCAATTGTAGTTGCAATAGTTTCAGTGATTTCAGAACCTGCAGTAACGATTAATTCATTTGTTAATGGATCAATTACATCATACACAGTAGTTCTTCCCAAAATCCTATCATATAATGGTTCTACAACTTCTTCATTATCCTTTAATGCTGAAGTCAAAATACCTCTCAATGTTCCACAATCGTCCTCATTTACAATTACGTCTTGCGAAACGTCTACCAACCTACGAGTTAAGTAACCCGCATCTGCAGTTTTTAACGCTGTATCCGCAAGACCCTTACGCGCACCGTGGGTAGAAATAAAGTATTCTAATACAGATAATCCTTCTTTAAAGTTCGATAAAATCGGGTTCTCAATAATCTCTCCACCTGATCCTGATTTTTGAGGTTTCGCCATCAACCCTCTCATACCGCATAACTGACGAATCTGTTCCTTTGAACCCCTCGCTCCTGAATCCAACATCATGAATACAGAATTGAATCCTTGATTATCTGTAGCCAATTGCTTCATAACCGTTTCTGTCAAACGATTATTAATCCTTGTCCAAATATCGATGATCTGATTATAACGCTCATTGAATGTGATGAATCCCATATTGTAGTTATTCAATACTTCATCAACTTCTTTTTGAGCTTCATTTAATAAAATTAATTTTTCTGCAGGAATTGTTAAATCTTGTAAGTTGAAAGATAGTCCTCCTTTGAATGCCATTTTGAATCCTAAATCCTTGATATCATCCAAGAATTTAGCAGCTCTAGCCATTCCAGTTACTTTTACAACATTTCCAATAATATCCCTAAGAGATTTTTTGGTTAACAATTCATTGATATAACCTATTTCAGTTGGAACAACCTGGTTGAATAAGATTCTTCCAACAGTAGTTTCAATTACTTCAAAGGTAGGATTGCCTTCTGCAACTTTTTGGACCCTTACTTTAACAAATGCATTTAAATGAACTTTCTCTTCATTAAAAGCAATTATCAATTCTTCTGGCGAATAGAAAGATAGGCCTTCTCCTTTGATAGGATTACCTGGCTCACTTCTTCTGCCTTTAGTCATATAGTATAATCCCAATACCATGTCTTGAGATGGTACTGTGATAGGTGATCCATTTGCAGGGTTCAAGATATTATGTGATGCTAACATCAACATTTGTGCTTCCAAAATAGCTGCATGGCCCAATGGTACATGGACTGCCATCTGGTCACCGTCGAAATCGGCGTTGAATGCCGTACAAACCAATGGGTGTAATTGAATCGCTTTTCCTTCAATTAATTTTGGTTGGAATGCTTGAATACCCAATCTATGTAATGTAGGAGCACGGTTTAATAATACTGGATGTCCTTTTAATACATTTTCTAAAATGTCCCAAACTAGTGGATCCTTCTTATCAACAATTTTCTTTGCAGATTTTACAGTCTTAACAACACCTCTTTCAATCATTTTTCTAATGATAAATGGTTTGAAAAGCTCTGCTGCCATATCTTTCGGCAAACCACATTCATGTAACTTTAAAGTTGGACCTACAACAATTACCGAACGCGCTGAATAATCAACCCTTTTACCTAATAAGTTTTGACGGAAACGACCTTGTTTACCTTTTAAAATATCTGATAAAGATTTTAAAGCTCTGTTACCTTCAGTCTTAACTGCATTAACCTTTCTAGAGTTGTCGAACAATGAATCAACAGCCTCTTGTAACATCCTTTTTTCATTTCTTAAAATTACTTCAGGAGCTTTAATTTCAATTAATCTTTTTAAACGATTATTACGAATAATTACTCTTCTATATAAATCATTTAAATCGGAAGTTGCAAATCTTCCTCCATCCAATGGAACTAATGGTCTTAATTCTGGTGGAATTACTGGAACAATTTTAACAACCATCCACTCAGGACGATTTTCAATTCTTTCATTTGCACCTCTGAATCCCTCAACAACCTGAAGTCTCTTTAATGCCTCATTTTTTCTTTGTTGTGAAGTCTCATTTGATGCTGCATCTCTTAGTTTATAGGATAATTCATCTAAATTAAGTCTAGACAATAAATCTTCTAACGCTTCAGCACCCATCTTTGCAATGAATTTATTTGGATCTTTATCATCCAAATACTGATTGTCCTTTGGTAATTTATCTAGAATATCTAAATATTCTTCTTCCGTTAAGAATTGCATATGTTCAATGCCTTCTTCAGCCATTAAACCAGCTTGAATAACAACATATCTTTCATAATAGATAATTGTATCCAATTTTTTTGTAGGTAATCCTAATAAGTATCCAATTTTATTTGGAAGTGAGCGGAAATACCAAATATGTGCAACAGGAACAACTAAGGAAATATGTCCCATTCTTTCACGACGAACTTTCTTTTCTGTTACTTCAACCCCGCATCTATCGCAAACAATTCCTTTATATCTAATTCTTTTATACTTTCCACAAGCACATTCATAATCCTTTACTGGACCAAAAATTCTTTCACAGAACAAACCTTCCATTTCTGGCTTGTATGTTCTATAATTAATTGTCTCAGGCTTTTTAACCTCACCGCTTGATCTAGCAAGAATGTTTTCTGGTGAAGCAAGACTGATTGTAATTTGGGTAAAATTACTTTTGATTTTTATATCTCTTTTTGTTGACATGTTTCAATTTTTAATTTCCCCCATTTTTCAATGGGGGAAAGGAAATTATTCTAATGTAATATCTAAACCTAAACCTCTTAATTCATGAACCAATACGTTGAATGATTCTGGAACTCCTGGTGTTGGCATATTTTCACCCTTAACGATTGCCTCGTAAGTTTTAGCTCTACCCATTACATCATCCGACTTAACAGTTAATAATTCTTGAAGAATATTTGCTGCTCCGAATGCCTCAATAGCCCAAACCTCCATCTCTCCAAATCTTTGACCTCCAAATTGAGCCTTACCTCCCAATGGTTGTTGAGTAATTAATGAATATGGTCCAATTGATCTTGCGTGCATTTTATCGTCAACCATATGGCCCAATTTCAACATGTAGATAACTCCTACTGTTGTAGGTTGGTCGAAACGAGTTCCTGATAAACCATCATATAAATACGTTCTTCCGGAAGTAGGTAACTTAGCTTTAGTAATATATTCTTCAACCTCATCATGTGATGCACCATCAAAAATTGGTGTGCTGAATTTCATTCCTAATTCTAATCCTGCCCAACCTAAAACAGTTTCGTAAATCTGCCCTAAGTTCATCCTTGAAGGCACCCCTAACGGATTTAAAACGATGTCTACGTTTGTTCCATCCTCTAAGAACGGCATATCTTCATCACGTACAATCCTTGCAACAATACCTTTATTTCCGTGTCTTCCCGCCATCTTATCTCCAACTTTCAATTTACGTTTATTAGCAACATAAACTTTAGCCATTTGGACAATTCCTGATGGAAGCTCATCACCTACAGTTAATGCGAATTTAATTCTTCTATAAGTACCTAATGCCTCATTAGATTTTATTCCAAAATTGTGAATGATTTGTTTTACCTCTTCATTTACATCATTATCAGTAGTCCAGTTTGCGGGATTTACTGTTGAGTAATCAATATCACCCAAAATTTTCTGTGTGAATTTTACTCCTTTTGCAATTAATAAATCTTTATAAATACTGTGAATTCCTTGAGAAGATTTACCATTTAGAATTACCATTAATTTTTCAATTAACAATCCTTTAAGCATAGCAACATGCTTATCATATTCTTTTTCTAAACGTTCTAATTCTTGCTTCTCATCTTTTCCGCCAGCCTTTTTTACCACTCTAGAGAATAATTTTGAATCAATTACTACACCTTTAATTGAAGGTGGTACTTTTAAGGAAGCATCCTTAACGTCACCAGCTTTATCACCAAAGATTGCTCTTAATAATTTTTCTTCTGGAGAAGGATCCGACTCACCTTTTGGGGTAATTTTACCAATTAAAATATCACCTTCTTTAACCTCAGCTCCAATTCTAATTAGGCCACTTTCATCTAAATTCCTTGTAGCTTCTTCAGAAACATTTGGAATATCAGAAGTAAACTCCTCTTCTCCTCTTTTTGTATCCCTTACCTCTAATTCAAATTCTTCAATATGAATAGATGTAAAAATATCCTCTCTTACAACCCTTTCAGAAATTACTATCGCATCCTCAAAATTGTAACCTTGCCATGGCATGAATGCAACCATTAGGTTTCTTCCTAAAGCTAATTCTCCATTTTGGGTTGCATAACCTTCACATAAAACTTGCCCCTTGAAAACTCTATCGCCTCTTTTTACTATCGGCTTTAAGTTAATACAAGTATTTTGGTTTGTTTTTTTGAATTTGGTTAAGTTGTAAGTTTTAGTATCATCATCAAAACTTAATAAACGCTCCGCATCACTTCTTTCATAACGAATAGTGATTTTATTTGCATCCACATATTCTACAACACCATTTCCTTCCGCGTTTATTAATGTTCTAGAATCCTTTGCTACTCTACCTTCTAAACCAGTACCAACAATTGGAGATTCTGGTCTTAATAAAGGAACAGCCTGACGTTGCATGTTCGATCCCATCAATGCACGGTTTGCATCATCATGCTCCAAAAATGGAATTAATGAGGCCGCGATTGATGTGATTTGATTTGGAGAAATATCCATTAATTCAACTCTCTCAGGCTCTACACTTGGGAAGTCACCTTCGAATCTCGATTTAACTCTTGGAGTAAGGAAATTTCCTTTTTCATCAAACGAAACATTTGCCTGTGCAATTGTTTTTCCATCTTCATCTTCAGCGGATAAATATGTTACAGGCTCATTAACTCTTACTTTACCATCAATTACTTTCAGGTATGGAGTTTCAATGAATCCTAAATTATTTATTTTAGCATGAATACATAGGGAAGAAATCAACCCAATGTTCGGTCCTTCTGGAGTTTCAATTGTACAAAGTCTTCCGTAGTGAGTATAGTGAACGTCACGAACCTCGAAACCTGCACGCTCTCTCGATAAACCACCTGGTCCTAATGCCGATAAACGACGCTTATGCGTAATCTCCGCCAATGGATTTGTTTGATCCATGAACTGAGATAATTGGTTGGTTCCAAAAAATGAGTTAATTACTGAAGATAAGGTCCTAGCATTAATTAAGTCTGTTGGTGTAAACACTTCATTATCTCTGATGTTCATTCTTTCACGAATAGTTCTTGCCATTCTTGCAAGACCAACACCAAATTGAGCATATAATTGTTCCCCAACAGTTTTAACACGTCTATTACTTAAGTGATCAATATCATCCACATCAGCTTTAGCATTAATTAGTTTAATTAAATACTTAACAATTTCAATGATATCTTCCTTAGTTAATACTTTTGTTTCAACAGGAATATCTAAATTTAATTTACGATTAATTCTGTATCTCCCAACATCTCCTAAATCATATCTCTTATCGGAAAAGAATAATCTATCAATAATACCTCTTGCAGTTTCTTCATCAGGTGGATCTGCATTTCTTAACTGACGATAAATATGCTCTACCGCCTCCTTCTCAGAGTTTGAAGTATCCTTTTGTAATGTATTATATATGATAGCATAATCCGCAGTTGAATTGTCTTCTTTCATTAAAAGAATACTCTTTGGATCAGCTTCAACGATCAAATCAATATGGTCTTCTTCTAAGATGGTTTCTCTTTCAAGGATAATTTCATTTCTATCAATTGAAACAACCTCTCCAGTATCCTCATCTACGAAATCTTCAACCCATTTTTTAAGAACCCTTGCTGCCAATTTTCTGCCAACAAATTTCTTTAACCCAGATTTACTAACTTTAATTTCATCAGCTAAATCGAAAATTGATAAAATTTCTCTATCTGAATCGAAGCCAATTGCTCTTAATAAAGTTGTTACTGGGAATTTTTTCTTTCTATCAATGTAAGCATACATTACGTTGTTTACATCTGTAGAAAACTCAATCCAAGAACCTTTAAAAGGAATTACCCTAGCTGAGTATAATTTAGTTCCATTACTGTGTCTAGACTGTCCGAAAAACACTCCAGGAGAACGGTGTAATTGAGATACAACAACACGTTCGGCTCCATTAATAACAAATGTACCTTTTGGAGTCATGTAAGGAATTGTTCCTAAATAAACATCTTGAACAATAGTTTCAAAATCCTCATGCTCTACATCATTACAAGATAGACGTAGTTTAGCTTTTAATGGAACGCTATAAGTTAATCCTCTTTCTATACATTCTTCGATAGAATATCTTGGCGGATCTATAAAATAATCCAAAAATTCTAAAACGAAAATATTTCTTGAATCGGTAATTGGGAAATTCTCTGCAAATACCTTAAATAAACCTTCATTGGTTCTGTTTTCTGGAGTGGTTTCAATTTGAAAGAATTGTCTAAACGATTCTAGCTGAACATCCAAAAAATCAGGGTAATCAATTACCGTTTTTGTTGAAGCAAAATTTATACGATTTGCTAACGCGTTGTGAGTCTTCTTAGTCAAGGGACAGTAATTTAAATTTATTTAATTTAAACCGACAAAAGTCGAAAAAGGACCGAAATCCTACCTGAAAATTCAGGGTAACAAAAAAACAAGTATAGACCCATCCACTTTTAGCGGATGAGTCTAACCTGTAATAATATTAATTGAGATTACTTAATCTCAACTTTAGCACCAGCTTCTTCTAATGATTTTTTCAAAGCTTCAGCCTCATCTTTAGCGATTCCTTCTTTTAATGGTTTTGGAGCGCCATCAACTAAATCTTTAGCTTCTTTTAATCCAAGACCAGTTAAGTCTTTAACTAATTTTACTACAGCTAATTTTTGTCCACCAGCATCAGCTAATATTACATCAAATTTAGTTTTCTCTTCAGCAGCAGGAGCGGCAGCACCACCACCAGCCATCATAACTGGAGCAGCAGCAGCTGGCTCAATTCCATACTCATCTTTTAAAATTTGTGCTAACTCGTTTACTTCTTTTACAGTTAAGTTCACTAATTGTTCTGCGAACGATTTCAAGTCTGCCATTGTATTTATTTTTTTATTTGTTTTACTTTTTAATTAATTAATTTATTAAGCTTGTCTCTCAGACAACGTTTTAACAATTCCTGCTAATTTATTTTTACCAGACTGTAATCCGCTGATAACATTCTTAGTTGGAGATTGTAATAGAGTGATAATGTCACCCAATAATTCTTGTTTAGATTTGATTGCGACTAATGTATCAAGTTGATTATCTCCTAAATACACAGCAGTATCAATCCAAGCACCTTTTAAAACTGGTTTTTCCATTGTCCTACGAAGATCTTTGATGATTTTCGCTGGAACATTTCCAGTTTCGCTGAACATGATTGCTGACGTTCCTTTCAATGCTGCAAAAAGGTCATTATAGTCAGTTCCAATTGCTTCCATAGCCTTACGAATAAGAGTATTTTTTGCCACTTGAAACTTAACGCCTTTATCAAAACATTTTTTACGAACCTCGTTAACCTGTGCAACTGTTAGGTTAGATGTATCAGCAATATAGATAGTACTATATGCTGCAATCTTTTCTTTTAATTCAAGAACGATGGATTCTTTTTCTTCGCGTTTCATTTTATTTTGTTTTTAATGAAATTAGATTCCTGCTACAGTTTTCGAATCAATTTTAATTCCCGGACTCATTGTACTTGACATCGCAATTGATTTGAAATAAGTACCTTTTGCAGACGAAGGTTTTAATTTTGAAATCACCTGAATTACTTCTAATGCATTTTCATAAATTTTTTCTTTGTCGAAAGAAACTTTTCCAATAGAGGTATGAATAATACCTGCTTTATCAACTTTGAAATCGATTTTACCACCTTTTACATCTGTAATGGCTTTTCCAACTTCAGTTGTAACAGTTCCTGATTTTGGGTTTGGCATTAGGTTTCTTGGTCCTAAAACCTTTCCTAATTTACCAACTTTAGCCATACAAGAAGGCATTGTGATAACAATATCAAAATCCGTCCATCCTTGTTCAATTTTAGCTACAAGATCGTCTAATCCAACAAAATCTGCACCTGCATCTTTTGCTTCTTGTTCTTTATCAGGTGTACACAATACACATACACGGATAGTTTTACCTGTTCCATGCGGTAATACTGCAATACCTCTAACCATTTGGTTCGCTTTTCTAGGATCAACTCCTAAACGAATATCCAAATCAACTGAAGCATTAAATTTAACAGTTGTAATATCTTTTACTAATGCAGAAGCATCAGCTAAAGAATACATTTTGTTGACATCGATTTTCTCTAATGCCTTTTTTTGATTTTTTGTCAATTTTGCCATTTTTTTTTAAATTTTGGTGTTAGCGTTATTTAAAAATAACTCCCATTAATTTTTCCAAGGTTCTGTTCCTGAAACAGTGATACCCATACTTCTAGCTGTTCCGGCAACCATTTTCATTGCAGATTCGATTGTAAATGCATTTAAATCGGGCATTTTATCTTCTGCAATCGCTTTAATTTGGTCCCACGTAACTGAGGCCACCTTTTTACGATTAGGTTCCGCTGAACCACTTTGTAATTTAACTGCGTCCAATAATTGAACAGCAGCTGGAGCAGTTTTGATGATAAATTCAAATGATTTATCCTTATAAACTGTAATTACAACTGGAACAACTTTTCCGGCTTTATCTTGAGTACGAGCATTGAACTGCTTACAGAATTCCATAATGTTCACACCCTTAGCACCTAATGCAGGTCCTACTGGTGGTGATGGATTCGCAGCTCCTCCTTTGATTTGCAACTTTATTAGTGCACCTACTTCTTTTGCCATTGTTTTATTTATTTAATATCGAGTCCGAAAAACAGGGAAGCAATTTCTGTTTCACTCGCTCAATTTTTTTATACTACTCTTTTTCTACCTGCATATAGTTGAGTTCCAAGGGAGTTTTTCTACCAAAAATCTTAACCATAACTTTTAATTTTTTCTTCTCTGAATTAACCTCTTCAATCGTTCCACTAAAACCATTAAAGGGCCCATCCATAACTTTTACTCCTTCACCAACAGAAAAAGTCAAATTGGCAACATTACCAACTTCAACCATTTCATCCACTTTACCTAAAATCTTGTTAACTTCAGCTGGTCTTAAGGGAATAGGATTTCCTTGAGCACCTAAAAAACCAATTACACCAGTAATGTTTTTTATCATTTGCTCCAACTCCCCATCCAACGTTGCTTCAATAAGAACATAACCTGGTAAATAACTTCTTTCCTTAGTCACCTTCTTTCCAGCTCTCATCTGAATCACCTTTTCTGTCGGGATTAAAACTTGAGGAATTAAATGAGATACATTTAATCTTGAAATTTCAGTATCTAGATATTGTTTGACCTTCTTTTCTTTTCCGCTAACCGCACGGACAACATACCATTTTAATAAATCACTCATTATTTTGAATTAAGCAACACCGTATAATAAATTAACTATAAAATTGGTGCTAGCATCCATAGCATAAACTAATACTGCGATAATTAAAGCAGCAACCATTACTACTACAGAACTATTTTGGAGCTCCGACCATGTTGGCCAGGAAACCTTATGAACCAATTCTGTATATGATTCTTTAATATAATTAATAACTTTATTCATAATTCTATTTTATGATTTATTTTACTTGCACGGGAACAAGGATTCGAACCCTGATCAAAGGTTTTGGAGACCTCTATTCTACCATTGAACTATTCCCGTATTTGTAAGAAAACAGAAGCGTCCTGAATGCTTCAGGACACCTCTGTTTATTTTTTAAATTTTAAAAATTATTTTAAAATTTCAGTTACCTGACCAGCACCAACAGTACGTCCACCTTCACGAATCGCGAAACGTAAACCTTTTTCCATTGCAATTGGAGCAATTAATTTAACTGTAATAGTGATATTATCACCTGGCATAATCATTTCCACTCCAGTTGGCAACTCGATTTCTCCAGTTACGTCTGTTGTACGGAAATAAAATTGAGGGCGATATTTGTTAAAGAATGGAGTATGACGTCCACCTTCTTCTTTTTTCAAGATATAAACCTCAGCTTTGAATTCAGTGTGAGGAGTTACAGATCCTGGCTTGCAAATAACCATACCACGACGGATATCAGTTTTCTCAATACCACGTAATAATAATCCTACGTTATCACCAGCTTCACCTGAATCTAAGATTTTACGGAACATTTCTACCCCTGTAACTGTTGAAGTCATTTTTTCAACACCCATACCGATAATTTCTACAGACTCTCCAGAGTTAATTACTCCTCTTTCAATTCTTCCTGTAGCAACTGTACCACGTCCTGTAATTGAAAACACGTCTTCAACTGGCATTAAGAAAGGTAATTCAGTTAATCTTGGTGGGATTGGAATATAATTATCAACCGCAGTCATTAATTCCATAATTTTATCAACCCAAGCAGCATCACCATTTAATCCACCTAAAGCAGATCCTTTGATAATTGGAATTTCATTTCCTGGGAAGTTATAGAATGATAATAAATCACGAATTTCCATCTCTACTAAATCCAATAATTCTGGATCATCAACCATATCCACTTTATTCATGAATACAACCATTGCAGGTACACCTACCTGACGAGCTAATAGAATGTGCTCACGAGTTTGAGGCATTGGACCATCTGTAGCCGCAACCACAAGAATAGCTCCGTCCATCTGTGCAGCTCCTGTAACCATGTTTTTTACATAGTCAGCGTGACCTGGACAGTCAACGTGTGCATAGTGACGATTTTCAGTTGAATATTCAACGTGTGATGTATTGATAGTAATACCACGTTCTTTCTCTTCTGGAGCTGAGTCAATTGAATCAAATGAACGTCTTTCCGATAAACCTTTATCTGCTAACACTTTTGTAATTGCTGCAGTCAAAGTTGTTTTACCGTGGTCAACGTGACCAATTGTTCCAATGTTTACGTGAGGTTTGGAACGATCGAATTTTTCCTTTGCCATTTTATTTGATGTTTATTTTTTTTATGTGTTTAATTTATTAAAAAATCCTTGAGCCAATGAAGGGACTTGAACCCTCGACCTCTTCCTTACCAAGGAAGTGCTCTACCAGCTGAGCTACATCGGCTTTACTGAGCCTTAGCTCAACGAATTGAATGCAAAGGTCACTTTTATAAAAAACTTTATTCCATAAAAAACTTCCCCTTTACAGAAAGGATTTTTATGGATAAAACTAAATACTCCGC
>Ga0255240_1000087_pt1 | contig 12686 bp, 11 predicted proteins | sample ColtaT_23_FD_183712 | JGI IMG/M metagenome (GOLD analysis project Ga0255240, IMG submission 183712) | Metatranscriptome of freshwater microbial communities from Columbia River, Oregon, United States - Colum_Yuk_RepC_8d (Metagenome... | ecosystem: Environmental > Aquatic > Freshwater > River...
GCCGAGGTCACCTCCTTTGCCGCGACGGCCACGTAAAACGTGACCGATCAAGAAAAAGGCAACACCGTGCAGGCCCAGCTGGCCGGCCAAAAGGCCCTGCTCGCGCGCATGCAGGGCCTCAAAGCCAGCGGCCGCATCGCCCTGGAGATGGACCCCGCCAAGCCCGAGTTGCCCATGGTCACCCTCGAAGACGGCGACCAAATTTCTGTGCCCCATGCCCCCAGCTTCGTGGGCGTCTTTGGCGCCGTTTTCACCGAAACCTCGTTCATCCACAAGTCGGGCAGCACCCTCAAAGACTACCTCGACAAGGCCGGCCTGACCCGCGAGGCCGACCTGGACAACCTGATGGTCATCCGCGCCGACGGCACCATCGAGAGCAACGCCCGCAAGTCGTCCCTGTTTGGCGGCAGCTTCATCAACAACAAGAAGCTCAGCCCCGGCGACTCGGTCTTTGTGCCCGAGGTGCTGGACCGCCGCAGCAGCTACACCCAGTTCATCATGGGTGCCAAAGACTGGACACAGCTGTTCTACCAGTTCGGCCTGGGCGCGGCCGCGGTCAAAACCCTGCGCAACTAAGGGGGCGGCATGAACGACTCTACATCCGTGTCCTCGGCCGTGCCCGAGGGCGACGACGAAATCAGCCTGCTCGACCTGCTGCAGGTGGTGGCCGACAACCTGCGCCTGCTGGTGCTGGGGCCCCTGGCCGTGGGCCTGGCCGCGCTCGGTATCAGCTTTGCCGTTCCCCCGACCTACACCGCCAAGACCCAGTTCCTGCCGCCGCAACAGCAGCAAAGCGCGGCCGCCAGCATGCTGGCGAGCCTGGGCGCCCTGGGCGGTTTGGCGGGGGCGGCCACGGGCTTGAAGAACCCGTCGGACCAGTACATTGCCTTCATGAAGAGCGTGAGCGTGCAGGATGCGCTGATCGAGCGGTTCAAGCTGGTGGAGCGATACGAGGCAAAGCTCAAGGACGATGCCCGCAAGGCCCTGACGGAAAAAGCACGCATCGCCTCCGGCAAGGACGGCCTGATTGCTGTGGAGGTCGACGACAAGGACCCCCAATTCGCCGCCGACCTGGCCAACGCCCACACCGAGGAACTGCAAAAGCTCCTGGGCCGCCTGGCCGTGACCGAGGCCCAGAGCCGTCGGCAGTTTTTTGAGAAGCAGCTGGGCCAGGCCAAAGACAACCTGGTCAAGGCCGAGGTGGCTCTGAAGGCCACCGGGGTCAACAGCTCGGCATTGAAGTCCAGCCCCGCGGCGGCCGTGGAGGCTGTGGCGCGTTTGCGCGCGGGTATTTCTGCGCAAGAGGTCAAGCTGGCCAGCATGCGGGGCTACCTGACCGAGTCGGCGCCGGCTATGAAGCAGGCCCTGACCGAGCTCTTGGCCTTGCGTGAGCAACTCGCCAAGGCCGAGCGGGACGAGGCACCCGTGCAGGCCGGCAGCGCCCAGGGGGACTACGTGGCGCGCTACCGCGACTTCAAGTACCACGAGACGCTGTTCGAGCTCTTTGCCAAGCAGTTCGAGCTGGCCAAGGTGGACGAGGCGCGCGAGGGTGCGGTCATTCAGGTGCTGGACGTGGCCCAGGCGCCTGAGCGCAAGTCCAAGCCCAAGAAGGCCTTGATCGCGGTGATCGCGACCCTGGCGGCTGGGTTTGCATTGTTGTTGTGGGTATTTGTCAGGCAGGCGATGCGAAATGCTTCCAACAACCCGGAGTCGGCCTCCAAGCTGCTGGCCTTGAGGCGTTCTGCTAGAAAGGCTCTCGGGCTAGGAGTCTGAGGTCTTTTATACAAAACTGTAGGCTAGAATCGTACGAAATCGAACAAACCTCAATTTTTGTGTTCGTTTGCGTTTGGTTTTGATTTGATTGGCACTAGCTAGAGGTTCTAAGGTCCTCAGGCCAAGTACCTTTGTGTTTGGACGAGTTTGTCGTGCCACTCGCGGTAGCCTGCCTAATAGAAAATGACTGCACGTCGCACTCAGTTGCAAGAGGACACTTACTTCAGGGTTCTTCGCATGCTGCAAGAAAACCCTGATCTGACTCAGCGAGAAATCGCTGAGCGTTTGGGGTTGAGCGCAAGTGGCCTGAACTACTGCCTAAGGGCTCTGATTGAAAAGGGCTGGGTAAAAGTTCAAAACTTCAGTGAGTCTAAAAACAAGTTCGGTTACATCTACGTTCTCACGCCGCTTGGTATTTCTCAAAAGATTTCTATGACTGGGAAATTTTTAAGGCGCAAGATGCAGGAATATGACGCTTTGAAGGCGGAAATTAATAGCTTGAGTCAAGAGCTTTCAACGGCTGAAAAAATCAAAACAGATGGCTCGTTGAAGATGAGGCAATCTGTCAATGGGCATAACATTCCTAAGCCTGATATTGGGGTTTAGCGAGCTTTACAAGTTTAAAGAGTAAGAAATGAAAAAAATAGGAATCATTGGCTTGGGTTACGTAGGCCTACCTCTTGCAGTCGAATTGGGTAAAGCGCGTCCTGTTATAGGTTTTGACATCAACCAGCGGCGGATTGACGAGTTGAAGTCCGGCCAAGACCATACGCTCGAATGTAGCCCTGGGCAACTAAAAGAAGCTACTCAGTTGGCGTACAGCAATAAGCTCGATGATTTGCGTGATTGCCAAATCTTTATTGTGACCGTGCCCACGCCTGTGGACCAAGCTAATCGTCCCGACATGACACCGCTCGTCAAGGCCAGTGAAACTGTCGGTAAAGTGCTGAAGGCCGGTGATATCGTGATTTACGAATCCACCGTCTACCCCGGTGCCACAGAAGAAGTGTGCGTGCCCGTGCTCGAAAAGGTCAGCGGCCTCAAGTTCAACCAAGACTTCTTCTGCGGTTACAGCCCGGAGCGCATCAACCCCGGCGACAAAGTCAACACCCTCACCACCATCCGCAAGATTACAAGCGGCAGCACTCCAGAAGTGTCAGACGAAGTAGATGCGCTCTACAACAGCATCATCAAAGCCGGCACTTGGAAAGCGAGCAGCCTCAAAGTGGCCGAAGCTGCCAAGGTCATCGAAAACAGCCAGCGCGACCTCAACATAGCGTTTGTCAACGAGCTGTCGGTCATCTTCGAGCGCATCGGCATTGACACTCTTGAGGTACTAGAGGCGGCAGGCAGCAAGTGGAACTTCCTGCCCTTCCGTCCCGGCATGGTGGGAGGGCACTGCATTGGCGTTGACCCGTATTACCTGACGCACAAAGCCGAAGAGCTTGGTTACCACCCGCAAATCATCCTGGCTGGTCGCCGAATGAACGACAACATGGCCCGCTACGCAGCCCGCGCCGTTATCAAGCGCATGTTGCAAAATGGCATCGACGTTGCCCGAAGCAAGGTCGGGGTTATGGGGATCACCTTCAAGGAGAATTGCCCCGACATCCGCAACAGCAAAGTGGCCGATCTGGTCAAAGAACTGCAGAGCTGGGGTGTGAATGTCGTGGTGACAGACCCATGGGCCGACGCTGCTGAGGTGAAACATGAATACGGCATCGCCCTGGGCGACATCAGCGCACAAAATCCGGTCGACAGCCTCGTCATCGCGGTGGGCCATCAGGAGTTTCGGGAATTGACACCCGAGACTCTCAAAAGCTACTGCACCGCCGACCACCAGCCCGTGGCCGCTGACCTCAAAACCCTGTATGACCGCCACGCCATGGCTGCCGCTGGCTTCACCGTCTTTCGGTTCTGATCGCAACCATAGCCCTTCAAAACATCATGAAAAACTTCGCACTTATCGGCGCCGCCGGCTACATCGCACCCCGCCACATGCGGGCCATCAAAGACCTGGGCCACAACCTGTCCGTGGCTTATGACATCAACGATTCGGTCGGCATCATCGACAGCATCTCACCGCAAAGCGAATTCTTCACCGAGTTCGAGCGCTTTCAAGAATTTGCCCACCAGTTGCAGCGCAGCCCCGCCACACGGATCGACTACGTGGCCATCTGCTCGCCGAATTACCTGCACCACCCGCACATCGCCGCTGGGCTGCGCCTGGGCTGCGACGTCATCTGCGAAAAACCCCTCGTCCCCACGCCCGAGCTGATGGACGAGTTGGCACTGGTCGAGCAAGAAACCGGCAAACGGGTTTACAACATCCTGCAACTGCGTCATCACGACGCCATCCTGAAGTTGCGCGACAAAGTTGCCGCCGCTCCCAAAGACACCAAGTTTGATGTGGAACTGACCTATATCACCAGCCGAGGCAAGTGGTACATGGAAAGCTGGAAAGGCGACAACCGCAAATCATTTGGCGTGGCCACCAACATTGGTGTGCACTTTTACGACATGCTGCACTTTATCTTTGGCAAGCTCCAGCGTAATGTGGTGCACCACAGTGGCACCCAAAAGGCTGCTGGCTACCTGGAATACGAACGCGCCCGCGTGCGTTGGTTCTTGTCGATTGACGCCAACGACCTGCCCGCCGAAGTGCAAGGCAAAAAAACCACCTACCGCAACATCGACATCAGCGGCGAACAGCTCGAATTTAGCGAAGGCTTTACTGACTTGCATACCACCAGCTACAGCGAAATCTTGGCTGGACGTGGTTACGGCCTGAGTGATGCTCGGCATTGCATCGAAACAGTCAACGTCATCCGCACGGCACAGGTTGTCAAAGGCGATGCCAATGAAGTGCACCCATTTGTGAGTCAATTGTCATGAACTATTCAGTCCACCCCAGCGCTATCGTTGACGAAGGCGCACAAATTGGCGAAGGCTCTCGCGTTTGGCACTTTGTACACGTATGCGGTGGCGCCAAAATCGGCAAAGGCGTTTCGTTGGGTCAAAACGTTTTTGTGGGCAACAAAGTAACCATTGGCGACAAGTGCAAGATCCAGAACAATGTGTCGGTTTATGACAATGTGACTTTGGAAGAGGGGGTTTTCTGCGGACCCAGCATGGTTTTCACCAATGTCTACAACCCACGCTCATTGATTGAGCGGAAAAACGAATACCGCGACACGCTTGTTAAAAAAGGTGCCACGCTCGGTGCTAATTGCACCATCGTTTGTGGAACGACAGTGGGCGAATACGCTTTTGTCGGGGCTGGAGCAGTCATCAACAAAAACGTCAAGCCCTACGCGCTCATGGTAGGCGTACCTGCCCGACAAATTGGTTGGATGAGTGAATACGGTGAACAACTCGACCTGCCCCTTGAAGGGCAAGCACAAATCACATGTCAGCACACGGGTGAACTGTACGTTCTGAACGGCAGAATATTAGCCAAGCAGCCAAGGTAATCGCCAGGGATCTATTGACATCAAAACCCTATGCCAGCAGCAGATAACTGAGATTTACGGAGGCATAGGGCGCGTATTGGGTAGCTGCAAATACATCCTAGACCCTCCAAGTGGTCGAACTGAATGACGAACTGGAAGCCTAAACTAAAATATCTAGAATCCGTCACTTGTAATTCACTAGTCAATCACATCAATTAGATGATATGTCTTTTATTTTTAGAATTCTAAATTTGAAAATTCAATATTAAAAAATGCGTCAAATCGTTTTTAATAGTTCATACTGAAAAAACAGAGATATACATTGATGAATTCTTCTACGAAGTTAACATTTCTTAATCATGCTTCTTTTATGGTGGAGAACGACGATGCTGTTTTATTGATTGATCCGTGGTATGAAGGCTCAGCATTTAATCACGGCTGGAGCTTAATCGACACTAGCGTTAAAAATGATGATGTAATTAAAAAGCTAATTAAGAAAAATAAAGAAATATTTATTTGGTTCTCGCATGAGCATTCCGATCACTTTTCTGTCCCTTTTGTAAAAAAACTCAAAAATCAAAGCATAAGATTAACTTTTTTGTATCAAAAAACTTTAGATGGGCGTGTTCGAGATTTTTTAAAAAAAGAGAATTTTGAAGTGTTGGAGCTCAACGATGGACAGTCCTTTAAATTGGGTGATGATTTCGAAATTAAAAATTGGAAATATCACTCGGGCGATTCTTATTGTTGGATTCGATGTGCGGATAAACGTATTTTAAATTTGAATGATTGCGTGGTAAGCAATGCCGATGAGGCATTTGAAATTTCCAAAAAAATATCAAGTGATATTGACTTTTTGTTTACTCAGTTTGGTTATGCGAGTTGGGTGGGTAACGAATCCGATAAAGAATACAGATTTAAAGTAGCACAAGAAAAATTTGAGCGCATCAAAGTCCAGGCGGAGGTGTTTAACCCCGAGTTTATATTCCCGTTTGCATCTTTTGTTTATTTTAATCACCTGGATAATTTCTATCTAAACGACCTGCAAAATACACCGGAAAAATTACGACTTGCAAAACAACTTGATAATTTTCAAGATAAAATATTCTTCATGAAACCATATGATGAACTGATTCTTGGAAATGAATTTGAGACTGCTAATAAATTGCGAACATTAACTGTATTAGCTGAACATCATTGGGGTAGCCTATTAAGAAATATCGAACCCAGTGTTAATGAAGATGCAATAATAAGTTTGGATTCGTTGAGAAAAAAATACAAAAATTATTTTATTAAAGTATTACTAAATTTTTGTGTCGCCCCGCTAATGCTAGAGTTAGTGGGCTTTATAAAGCCGTTAAAAATTAAAATCACCGACTTGACGGTAACGGTTGAGATATCTTATGTTAAAGGCTTTAATATTTTGGATAATAATGCCCCTTATGATATTTCTATTAAATCGCAAGTGTTGGACTTTATTCTTAGTAACGATTACGGCTACAACTCTACATCAGTCAATGGTCGATACAGAACAGGATATTTGGAGGCAAATGATAAGTTTGGAAGATTCTTTTCACCACAAGAATATCTCAAAAACGGATATGGAATAATGTCGCCAATCAATTCCGTTACAATGTTCTGTAAAAAACTCGTTAATTAATTTCATTACATCAAGACTGCTATGGAATTCATCGATCTCAAAACCCAATACCAACGTCTCAAGGCCGAGATTGACGCCAGCATACAGCGTGTGCTGGACCACGGCCAATACATCTTGGGCCCCGAAGTGGCCGAGCTCGAAGAAAAACTGGCCGCATATACCGGCTCCAAGCACTGTATCACCGTGGCTAACGGCACCGATGCGCTGCAAATAGCTCAAATGGCGATAGGTATCGGCCCCGGTGATGAAGTCATCACCCCCGGCTTCACCTATATTGCTACCGCTGAGACTGTTGCCCTGCTGCGGGCCAAACCCGTGTATGTTGACGTGGACCCCCGTACATACAACCTGGACCCGGCCCTGCTCGAAGCCGCGATCACCCCTCGCACTAAAGCCATTATCCCTGTCAGCCTGTACGGCCAATGCGCCGACATTGACGTAATCAACGCTATTGCTTCTAAACACGGCATCTGCGTCATCGAAGACGCGGCCCAAAGCTTTGGTGCAACATACAAAGGCCGCAAAAGCTGCAACCTGACGACCATTTCATGCACCAGCTTCTTCCCCAGCAAACCCTTGGGCTGCTACGGCGACGGCGGGGCCATATTCACAAACGACGTCGAGCTAGCCAAAGTCATACGACAAATCGCACGACACGGCCAAGACCGCCGCTACCATCACATCCGTGTGGGTGTGAATAGCCGTTTAGACACTATTCAAGCTGCTGTGTTGTTGCCTAAGCTTGCTTTGATTGACGAAGAACTAGTTCAACGCCAACGTGTGGCAAACACCTATACCAAGCTTTTAGGTTGTGATCCCCGCGAGAACGGGAATAAATCATCTGAACTAATCGTTACTCCTTATATAGAACCTCACAACACCAGTGCGTGGGCCCAATACACTTTTAGAGTGTCCAATCGTGAAGCTTTGCAAGAACAGTTAAGACAAGTAGGCATCCCCACGGTAGTGCACTACCCCATTCCGCTAAACAAACAACCGGCAGTTGCAGATGAACTGGTGCAACTCCCAGTGGGAGATGCAGTGGCTCAGCAGGTAATGAGTTTGCCCATGAATCCTTATTTAGATTCCGCTACTATTCAACGAATTGCAACTGCAGTTCAAAACGTATGCGACATAAGATGCTCTATTTAATTAATTTAGTTATCAAACAATAGGCTCGTAGTGAAGCGTTTACAAAGTCTCCAAAATGCTATTTACCTAAAAAATTCTCTATACCGAAGTATTTTCATGCTCGGTGGCGGTACTGCCTTGGCACAACTTATAGGAATATGTGTATTACCCATTGTGACGAGACTTTATACGCCGTTAGAAATTGGTAGCGTATCCATATTTATGTCTTTTTTTGGATTTTGGGTTGTATCAATAGCACTTCGATACGAACAAGCATTATTGATTGCAACAGACAATACAGAGTCGCATATTATTTATCGCTTAGCCATAGTTTTTGTAATCTTGATGTCTATGGTGGGAATGCTAATTCTTTGGATACTACAACAAAATAATCTTTTTGAGCTTCAGATCTTGCCAGTATGGACTCCAGTAGTTGCGTTTGCTATTTTCTTAGGATACGGGTTATTTATGGTTAATAAGGCATGGGCTCTGAGAGCTGGATTGGTGTCAAAGATCAGCCAAGCTTCAATTACCAGAGCTGGTGCAATTGCTGGAACCAAGTTGGGACTTGGAGTACTAGGCTGGGGCATCATTGGCTTATTGCTCGCTGAGTTGGTAGGGGCTATATCATCCACGTACAAGTTGGCTACTGCTACAAATAAACACTTTGAACAGAGTAAGCCACAAACCATTAAATTAGCACAATTTAAAAAAACCGCATCGAAATATAAAAAATTTATGCTGCTGGACACACCATCGGCATGGATGGATGCCTTGGCAATGTTACTACCTCTGCCGATGGTAGCAAGCCTTTACGGCGCAGAAGCTGCGGGGTGGTTTGGAATGGCTCGAATGGTTTTGAGTTTGCCAAATGCACAAATAGGTGTAGCGGTATCCAATGCTTTTCAAATGGAACTGGCAAGGGCTCTACGAGAAAATGAGCCACAACGTGCGCGAACAATTTTCTATATATTACTCAAAAAACTTGGCTCAATAGGAGTGATTCCTTTAATCTTAAGTATTTTTATTCTGCCATGGATTTTCCCTATAATCTTTGGTGACAGCTGGAAAACAGCAGGTCAAATAATACCTTTCATAGCACCTTGGGTATATGCTGCATTTATTGTCAGTCCATTGAGTATTTTATTAGCCACTCTCCAAGTTCAAGAGTGGAAATTGCTTTACGATATAGTAGCCTTCGGATTGTTAGTTGGAACTTATTATTGGGCTACTCAAATAACGCTAACATTAGAAGAATTTTGCATGTTGATGACCGCTTCTCAATTTATTGCCTACTTCGTTTATGCCCTGCTTCTTTACTACCAAGTGGAGAGCAGGCTAACAGAAAAATTGGATTAAAAAATGTGCGGAATTTTGGGGGGCTGGTGGCCGAATTCGAAGTGTGCAATCAATAGATTGCCAGATGCAATCAAAAAAATTAAACACCGAGGTCCTGACGATGATGGTTATGAGTTTTACCCTATCGGTGGGGCTGTAGTGTCCTTTGGTCATACACGCCTGTCAATTATAGATTTAAGTGTCGCAGGGCACCAACCGATGCATACGCAGGATGGGCGGTGGACCATAGTTTTTAATGGCGAAATATATAACTACCGAGAACTTCGGAGTGAATTGCAAAATATTGGTTATAAATTCGAGACGGATTCGGATACTGAGGTATTATTAAAGGCTTGGTGTCAGTGGGATGTTAATTGCCTGTCTCGTTTGGTTGGAATGTTCGCATTTGCAGTATTAAATAAAATATCCGGAAAACTAACATGTGTACGAGATGCTTTCGGGATTAAACCATTATATATCAGTGCAACAGATGGACTGTTTGTTTTTGCTTCAGAAGTATCGGCCCTAATTGAATTATTACCAAGAAAACCAAGCCTAAACTGGCAACGGTCATATGATTATTTGGTGCATGGAGATTATGACACTAATAAGGACACTTTCTATGAAGGTGTTCATCATCTAGAGCCTGGTCATTTGATTGAAGTAAACACTTTTTCTGGACAGATTACTGAGCAGAAACAATGGTGGATTCCAAATACATTAGAGCAAAAATCATATAATTTTAAAGATGCAGTAGAACTAGTGCGCGAACAATTTCTCAAAGATATTAAATTTCATTTAAGAAGTGATGTTCCGATAGGTGCTGCTTTATCAGGGGGTATAGATTCATCAGCTGTAGTATGTGCTATGCGTCATGTTGCGCCTAATATACCAATTCATACTTTTAGCTATATTGCAGAGGGAAAAAATATTAATGAAGAATACTGGGTTGATAGAGTAAATTCACACGTTGGTGCAATAGGACATAAGGTGCGTGCAACTAGTGATCAGTTAACTCAAGATCTAGAGCAATTCATTAAAGTGCTCGGGGAACCTATCGGTAGTACAAGCACATATGCACAATATCGGGTCTTTCAGAAGGCTAGAGAAAGCGGCATAAAAGTAATACTCGATGGGCAAGGGGCTGACGAGATGCTAGCAGGTTATATTGGATATCCAGGACAAAGAATACGCAGTTTGCTTGAAAAAAGACAAATTTTAGATGCTTGGCAATTTTTGGGAAACTGGGCAGCTTGGCCAGGTAGAAGTCGCACGATGGCAATGAAATACTTATTATCTGAATTAACAGATGGTAAGCTATATGAATTTTTAAGAAGGATTGATGGTAAATCCTCGATGCCTAATTGGATTATTCAAGAACCATTACTCAATAATGATATATGTCTATTAAAACCCCGAGTTAGACCCGCAAAAAGTAGTAATGGTCGTAGGGTCATTGATGAATTAGCTCTGAGTCTCACAAAGCGAGGTGTAGGCCGGCTTTTGAAGCATGGCGATCGCACTTCGATGGCCTTTGGGTTAGAAAGTAGAGTGCCATTCTTAACACTAGATATGGTGAACTTGTCGTTATCTTTACCTGAGAATTATTTAATTTCAAACACAGGGGAGACCAAATATGTCTTTAGAAAGGCAATGGAAGGAATTGTTCCTAGTGAAATATTGAATCGAAAAGACAAGGTTGGCTTTGAAACACCTGAAGAAAATTGGGCAATGACCTTATCCAGTAAAATAAAATATTTATTTAATGAAGATATGAATATCCCCTGGCTAAATCAAAAGAAAATATTAAGTAATATAATATTGATGGAGGATAAAAAAATAAAATTTTCTTGGCAGATATGGCGATGGATAAATTTTGCAATATGGTATCGGCAGAATTATCAATAAGATATGGAGAAGAATAAAATATCGAAATTTTATACAATAGGATTATTGTGCTTTTATAGAATATTTTGTGAGCATGTATATTCAAAAATAATAGCCATAGAATTTGCGTACGACGGATTTACTCTAAATGGATCAACGGTTAAGACAATAGAATCATGGCTTGCTTATATTTTAATAATAATTGCAATTCCGAAAACAATAAAAAAGCCTTCTGATCTATTTATGCTTATAACTGGCTTGGTCTATATTATTCCATTAATTGTATACTATACATTGACAGAGTCCAGTGCCATACATTTTTATATAGTTATATTAGGATTTTTTTTAATTAGTGCATTAAGACATGGAAGTATGCTAAGAATTAGCAGAATTCATATAAATAAAATGATACTAGATATAATTTTATGGTGTTTTGTTGGTGTTGTGTTAATAGGTATGTTTGGTGCGGGGGCGATTTCGCATTTTAATTTAAATATAAATGCAGTTTATGATCATCGAGAAGAGGTGTCGGATTTAATAGACAGAGGTTTATGGGCTTATTTGAATAACTGGGTGTATAACACTATTATTCCATGTTTATTAGTGATTTCAATTTGGAAAAAATCCATTTTAAGGGTAATAATATTAATAATTTTTGCAATAATTTTGTACGGAATTAGTAGTCATAAGGCAATTCTTTTTTATCCCTTTGCGGTCATATTTACATGCCATTTGTCACTAAAGGAGCACGCTACTAATAAAATAATTATTGCTTTTGCAGCATTGATGCTAATTCCATATCTATCATATCATTTATTTAATGAAGTTATTTTGAGTGATTTATTAGTAAGGAGACTCTTTTTTGTCCCAGTTTACTTAACATTCAAATATTATGAATACTTTAGTTCTGTTGGTTTTATTTATTGGGCACAAAGTTTTGGGAATTTATTTAATAATTATCAACTAAGTGATACGCCTGCAAAAATTATAGGATATTATATAGGGGGCACGGGAAGTGCTAACAGTTCATTTTTTGCAACCGGCTACATGCATGCGGGTCTTTTCGGAGTAATCATATACTCAATAATAGTGTCGTTTATTTTTAGATTGATCGATGGCTTTGCGAAATCAAGTATTCCGTTTAATGCTATTACATCTATTACAATTGTACCGGTTATAATATTAATTACAAGTTCTGATTTAACAACTTCGCTCGTTACGCACGGGATGATAATGGTAATATTCATGTTGTACTTATTGGATTGCTCAAAAATTTTTATAAGTACAAAATCGAAGATTTCCCAAAATATTAAATAACTAGAATATGGAAATAATCAGTTTTTTGAAAGAAACTCCTGTAATATTCGCCCGAAAATGTATCCCACAAAGAAGTATTGAAATAGGACGGGCTTTTCAACATTTCCTTAAAGCGAAGCCATTGATAA
>Ga0255240_1000092_pt1 | contig 12618 bp, 2 predicted proteins | sample ColtaT_23_FD_183712 | JGI IMG/M metagenome (GOLD analysis project Ga0255240, IMG submission 183712) | Metatranscriptome of freshwater microbial communities from Columbia River, Oregon, United States - Colum_Yuk_RepC_8d (Metagenome... | ecosystem: Environmental > Aquatic > Freshwater > River...
CTGATATTCATTAAATGAGAGAAAACACGATTATTTTATAGTCATTTTCATTGATTCTAAATCGATGAAAGTATTGTAAATAAAGGGTTTTAAGGAGTTTAAGAGGTAGAGGGTTAACAATTAAAAAACAAAATGTATGATTAAATTAAACACACAGAAAAAAAGAGGGAGAAGTTTCCTCTCAAGAATCGTGCCAAAAGTACTCACTTGCTTGGCCATGGTTTGTATGTTTGGATTCAATGTGAATGCACAAACATACCTTTCAGAAAGTTTCGAAGGTGCATGGTACTTAAATGGTAACATTGCAACTCCTGGAACTGCAACTGGTCCTAATGCGCCATTAGGTTGGAATCAAATTAGGGTAGTTGGAACAGGAAATCCTTCCAACGTTTGTGGAACTACAAATGCAAGTGTGGATTGGGGTACGATGACCTATTCAGGAACTACGTACTCTTCTTCCTCTATTGGCTTTACAGGTTGCGCTTATGGTAACAACTCACAACCAACAACTGCACCTATTGCAGGTAGCAAAGTGTTGTGGTTTTATGAGTATTGGGCTAATACTGGTAGTACCAGATTATTAGCAACTCCAACAGTTGATTTATCTGCTGCTATTACTCCTGTAGTTTCTTTTTCATTGGTAAATGCATCCGGTGCTGTTTTAAGAATCATGGGTTCTTTAGATGGAGGTACTACATGGAATGATTTAGGTGCAGTGCCTAATACATCTACTGGAACTTGGGCTACCAGAATAGTTTCTATACCAGCAGCATACAAAATTGCTACGGCTAGATTCGGTATTCAAGTAGTATCTGCCTATAGTTCTGGTGACGTTTCTATTGATAACTTTCAAATTAAAGAAGGGATTGCCCCAGCAGCGCCAATTACGTTTGCTACCAACACCATTACAGGAAATAGCTTTAACGTAACTTGGGTAGATAACTCTACCAACGAAACTTCATTTAAAGTATATCGCTCTACAGACAATGTAAACTTTACTTTGGTAAATACAACTACATCTACAACAGGAGCTGCTACAGGTGGTGGTTATACATTAGCACAAACTGGTTTGTCTCCGGGTACAACTTATTATTATCGAATTTCATCTCTTTTTGAAGCAGAGTCTGCTCCTTTAACAGGGTCTCAAGCCTTGGCAGCTGGTACGACCTACACTTGGAACCAAACGGTGTCGGGTGCGTATGGTACTGCTACCAACTGGACGCCAACCAGAACGACGCCTTCAACATCCGATATCTTGATTTTTGATGGAGCCGTTACGCCTACCGTTACAGTAACTGGTTTTGCTACGCAATCGATTGGTCAATTGATCGTAAGAAATAATGCAAGCGTAAACTTTGCTGCGACTGCAACCGCTACCTTAACCATGATTGGAGGTGCTGGTAAAGATTTTGATATCCAAGCAGGTTCTACATTCAGATTGAATTCAACTGTTGCATTGGGTCTTGCCTTCACAGGAACTGGTAATGAGGGGAACATTGCTGGTACATTTGAGGTAGCTAATACCGTTGCTTCTACTATCAATTTCACAAACAGTATTGATACCGTAACTTCTACAGGTATTTTACGTGCGAGTGGTGCTGCGGCTACTACATTTACAGCGGGTGCTACTGTACTATATGTTGCAGGTACTTTCAATAATGCAAATACAACCGTTGCAGGTACAGTTCCTACAGCAACTTGGTTGACTGGTTCTACATTATTATTTAGTGGATATACAACCACGCTTACCAGTTTCCCAACATTAGCACAAACATTTTATAATATTACATGGAATACTCCATCATTAACAGCTAATATCAATTCATCTGCAACTGGTATTACAACTGTTTTAAATGATTTTAGAATTACTTCTACAGGTACGGGTCAAGTTCGTTGGACAGGTACTGGTGGTTATACCATAAATACTAAAAACTTTATTCAAACAGGTGGTTCTTTTGATATGGCCAATGGTACATCAGGTGCTACTGCATCTATCAATGTATCTGGTACATTTAATCAAACAGGAGGTACCTTCTTGTGTGGAGGTACTTTAACAAGTAACCCTACCTTACATTTTAGAGGCGATGGAACAACGACTCAAACAGTTACATTTGCTACTCAACCAACAGGTCCTATTACCTACAGAATTTCTAATCCAAATGGGATTACCTTAACGGGTCCTTCTGCAAATTTTGCGTTGGGTAATGGTACTTTAGGTGGTCTTAGAATTTCTACTAAAGCAGCTACGCCAATTACTTTGGCTGGTTCAACGACTGCTTTGGCTTACAATGCAGCAAACTCTACATTGACATACGACTCTACAGGTACATATTCTATGGAGGCAGTGGCTTTTCCTGCAACCAATGGTCCTGCTCGTTTAACCGTAGCAGTTGGTGCTATCAACACAATATCAATGCCTTTCTCTCGTTCATTGGCTCAAACAACTGCCAACAGTATTTTAACGATGACGAGTGGAAATATCGATTTAGGTACTTCAGGTAGTACATTAACATTAGGTGCTTCTGCAGCTTTCCCTGGTACATTAACTTGGACTAGTGGTGCATTTACTGCAGGTAGTACATTCAATAGATGGTGGCCTACCACTGCGTCAACAGGTGCTATTATTACAGCATCTTCAACGACTGCCAATGCGTCTTCTGCTGGTATGTATCCTTTCACCACAGGAACGCAAGTACGTTCTTTATTCTTACGTCAAAATACAGTAGCTACTACCGGTGGTTCTGTTGCGGTTAAGTTTAACAACGCAGCGGGAACATCTGTTGTTTCTTATTTAGACAGTGTGTATGCAATTGACAGAGAATCCAATGCAAGTTGGGATGTAACGGCTTCTGGTATTACTGGAACCTCTGATTACACGATGGCTATTTCTGCTCAAGGTATATACTTAGCAGCCAATGGAAACTCTCGTATCGTAAAAACAGGTGTTGGTTCAGCTGGTTCACACCAAGGTGGTACCGTTTACATCAATGCGCAACGTAAAACAATTCCTTTAGCAAATTTATCAGGGACTTACCGTTTAGGTATTTCAAGTGTTGATTTACCAAATACATCAGTAGCTGCTGGTGCATGGGAAGATCCTGCAACTTGGAGTACAGGGGCTGTTCCTCTTTGTTCTGATTCTGTAGTAGTAATGCATGCTGTTGATATCAATGCAACAGGAAATGTAGCTAAATCGATAGCAATCATTGCAGGAGGTACTTTAAACTCTTTATCTGGTTCTGATTTAACGGTTTCTAATTGTACACCTGGTGTAAATACCAGTATCTTCTCAATAGATGGTGGTACGTACAATAACTCAGGTGGAGACTTAGTAGTAAATGGTCGATTTGTATTGAGTTCTAACACAGCTGGTCAATTCATTCAGTCTGCAGGTAATATTACCGTTGATGGAAACAGTGGAACATTGGCAACCAGTGCTTTGGGTCACACAGTTGATATGTATTGTTTCACCACAAGTACCTTGCAATTAACAGGAGGTAATTTTACCGTTGTTGATCCTTGTGCTACTGCAACTTCTACCGATATGTCATTTAAAGTATTCCCTTCAGCTGGTCTCGCTCATGGAACAGGTCCTAACTGGAATTTAAAATTAGGTAATGGATTATCCAATGATGCTGGTGGAAATGCTACCGCTGGTTTCGGTATCAATTTATCGAATACAGTTACCTTCCGTATCAATGGTACTTTAACAGTTGATATGTTAGGAGGCACCAATCGTTTCGTTTCTACAACAGGTAACCTTGGTATAAATAATTTAAATATCATTTCTGGAGATTTCCGTACAAACTTTGGTGTATACATTAAAGGAGATATTGTAAACAATGGAACGATGACCAATTTATCTACATTGTATTTGGCTGATATTAATGGGTCTACTCAATCAGCTTCTACATTGGCTCAAACCATTTCTGGTACGGGTACTTTCCGTAACAATGCAACTACCTCTACCGGTTCATTTTCTTCATTGACTATGGAAAATTCAAATGCAAGTGGTGTAACATTAGCAATTCCAATTACTGTGAGTTCTACGTTCACACTCACTGCTGGTAGATTAAATACAGATGCTACCAATATCTTACGAATTGGTTCTATTGTAGGATCTCCAACTGCTGGTTTTTTAACATATACTACGAATATTGGCAATTATGTAAATGGTCCATTAGAGAGAGTGTTTGTTGCAAATAGAACAGCAGCTCAAACATATACTAATACTACCTTATTTCCAGTAGGTTATGGCGATACATTAAGAAGCTTCTTTGTGGATCCATCTACTAGTGCTCTTGGTCCTATCGTAGTAAGAGTAACGCCATCGTCTTCTATCAGTGGTACAAACGGTGGTGGTGTGTCTAACTTAGCTACTATGGGTTGGAATGCTGCAATCGTTAGTGGCTCTACCAACTTTACAGGTACTTATGTAAGTTTAGGTAGCTATGCTGCTGATTTAGACTCTACTAAAAAAATAGTATACAGTGCAACACCGAATGGTACTTACGAAGGTACACCAGGAGGTTCTGTATTTATTGCATCTACTCCAAAAGTATTGAGAAGTGCGTTAATTCCTGTTGCTTCTTATTTGGGGAACTTTACATTTGCGAATTTAGTTCCATGTACTGCTCCAGTAGATCAAGGTACTTTATCTTCTTCTATGATAACCGCAACTACTTTCACAGGAACGATTACGGCTGCTGCTAGTTTACCTACAGCATACTTGATTGTTCGTTATCCAGCAGGATCTGTAACTACCAATCCGGTAGACGGAGTTACTTATTTAGTAGGTGGAACCTTAGGTTTAGGAACTACCTTAGGAAGTGCAACTACTACCACATCATTTGACTTTGCTGGTACTGGTTTAGTTGCTTCTACAAGTTATGATTATTATGCATATGCATTCAACAACAGTGGTTGTGCGGGTCCTACTTACAATACCATCACGCCTGCGTTTATGAATGTAACTACATGTGCTGCAACTACAGGAACTCCTGGTTTGCCTGCTAACACAGCTGCGACTACTTCAGGATTTACTGCTACATGGACTGCATCTGCTACTGCAGGGGTGGATTATGTAATCGACTTAGCAACCAATAGTACATTTACTAACTATGTACCAGGTTTCCAAAAATTAAATGTGGGGGGTTCTGCCTTAACATACAATTTCACTGGTTTAACTTCGGGTGCAACGTATTTCGTTCGTGTATGGGCTAAAGTAGGTTCTTGTTGGAGTGCAATGCCAGCGGCATCTTCTGTTCAATTACCATGTAACAGTGCTGCATTTGCGCCTTATTCAGAAAGCTTTGAAACTGGCGTTCCAGGTCAATTACCTGCTTGTTGGTCAATTGCAACAGCTTCTGCTACTGCAGTAACTTTTGGTTCAGGTTCAGCGAACATGAATCACATGATCACTGCTGGTGGAACATACAACCGTTTTGCAAGAACAGGAACAAGTTATGTTAACTATTATTATACGGCTTCTGGTTCTAACAAATATTTTGTGGCACCTCCTATTGATTTAGTAGCTGGTACGTCTTACAGACCAAGTATTTATTATGTAACCGATGGTTTAGGTGGTTGGACTTCGTTGAGATTGGTTTATTCTACTACTCCTTTCACGAATCCTGGTACGATAGATTCAACTAAAACTACCATAGCTACAGTAACGAATCCTACCAACAGCACATATAGTTTATTACAAGGAGATTTCGTAGCACCTACTACGGGTACTTATTATATTGCTATCGCATTGTTACACACTGGAGGTCCTTGGTACTTATCATTAGATGATTATAACTTTGATATAACACCTCCTTGTGCTGGTATGCCTTCAGGTGGTACTATAGCAAGTTCTATTCCTTCTTCTTGTGGAAATGCAAACACTACTACATTAACGTCTACTCCTTTCTCTTATACAATTTTAGTTGGTATTTCTTACCAATGGCAATCTTCTACCGATAGCTTTGTTACTTCAGTGAATAATATGGTTGGTAAAACCAATCCAGTATCAGCAGTGTCTGATCCAAAATCAGTAGGTATGAACTACTATCGTTTAAGAGTAATTTGTACAAACTCATCTGATACAGCTTATTCAAACATTGTAACTTCTAGCTATACGAACCCTCAATTAGCTTCTACAACAGGTAATACTCGTTGTGGAACTGGTACAACAACCTTGTCAGCAACTGCAAATCCTGGAGATATTATATCTTGGTATGCAGCAGCAACAGGGGGGGCGCCAATAGCAACTGGTTCAACATTTACAACTCCTTCAATAGCTACGACCACTAACTATTATGCATCTGCAAATGCAGGTGGGGTGAATCAAGCTATTATTCCTGGAAATGCTTGGAATCAATACACCACTGCTGGTTCATTCCAAACAACTGCTATCACAGGTGCTGCTATGATCTTAACGGTTACGTCTCCAATAACCTTGACGTCAATCGATATGTATCCATCAGCAGCTGTTGGAACTCCGTTCACTATTGAAGCAAGATTAGGCAGTGGAACAGGTACTTTAGCAGCTTCTGCAACAGGAGTTACTACCGTTCAAAATGTTACAACACCTTCTATTGCTCAAACAGTTAATTTAGGATTTTCATTAGCTCCTGGTGTTTATCACATTGGATTTACATCTACTGCAGGGTTTACAAATCCATTTACTTGGAGATCAGGTGTGGTTACACATCCAGTATCATCTTGGGAGATTCCAGGTGTATGTGCTTTAGCTTATTCATTAACACCTAGTTATCAGTATTATTTTTACAATCCAATCGTATTAACAGGTTGTGAGGGTACTCGTACTGCAGTAGCAGCTACAATTACTACCCCACCAACATTAACATTGGATTCTACTGCTACATCTATTTGTAATGGCTCTGCTTCTACTACAATCAATGTAACGTCTAATTTAGCAGATTATGCTACGTACAAATGGACTCCTGCTTTAGGTGTATCAGATACCAACGGTACTTCGGTAACTTTTAATCCTACAGCGAATACTACATATACTTTAACGGCTACAAATCCTGGAGCTGCATCTTGTGCAACTACTGCTACTTTACCAGTTACTGTTAAAACAATTCCGGTTGTTTCAGCTTCTGTAACCAATGCAAGTATTTGTCAAGGTTCATCTACTACATTAAATGCAGCAGGTGGAGCTACTAGTCCTTATTGTATTCCTACCGTTTCTAGTGCTGGTGTTACAGACGATTATTTAGAAAACTTCACTTTCGGAAGTATCTCTAATTTAGCTTCTGGTGACGCGCCTTCAGATTATACAGATTACTCAGCTACAATGTCTACCAACTTAGTGGCGAATGGAACGACATCATATCCATTCACATTTGATTTCGGTGGTACAACGTTCTTACAAACATTAAGAATCTTTATTGATTACAACCAAAATGGAACATTTGAAACAACTGAAAGTGTATTCAATACAACAACAGCGACAACAGGTGGTTCAGGTTCTATCACAGTGCCTAATACTGCTTTAAATGGTTCTACAAGAATGAGGGTTGTAACTAAATATAACTCTGCATCTTTAAACACGGAGTCATGTGCATTATCAGGTTATGGTGAGTATGAAGATTACAGTGTTTCGATTTCTGGTGGTACTTCTGCTGGAACCTACGCTTGGAATCCAGGTTCTTTAGCTGGTGCTAGTCAAACGGTTACTCCTACAGCGACTACTGTTTATACAGTTACTGCTACAAGTGGTAATGGTTGTACCGCTTCAGCTACTCAAAATGTAACGGTGAAACTTCCAACGGCTGCTACTGTAAATCAAACAAAATGTACGAGTGAATTACCATTCACTTGGAATGGTCAAAGCTTAACAGCAGCAGGTACTTACACAGATACACGTGCAGGTTCAAATGGTTGTGATTCAGTAACTACCTTAAACTTAACAGTGAATCAATCAGCTACTTCTACAACCAATACGACAATCTGTTCTACAGCATTGCCTTACAGTTGGAATGGTCAAACATTAACAACAGCAGGTACTTACACAAGTAATCAAGTTGCTGCAAATGGTTGTGACTCAATCGCTTCATTAGTATTAACAGTAAATCAAGCAACTACTTCTACAACCAATACAGCAATCTGTTCATCAGCATTGCCTTACAGTTGGAATGGCCAAAGCTTAACGGCTGCAGGTACTTACACCAATACCACTACTGGTGCGAACGGTTGTGATTCAGTAGCTACTTTGAACTTAACAGTAAATCAAGCAACTACTTCTACAACGAATACGACAATCTGTTCAACAGCATTGCCTTACAGCTGGAATGGTCAAAGCTTAACTGCTTCAGGTGTTTACACCAATACAACTACAGGTGCAAATGGTTGTGATTCTACTGCTACCTTAAACTTAACAGTGAACCAAACAGTTAGTACATCAGAAAATCAAACCATTTGTGCTTCTGCATTACCGTACAGCTGGAATGGTCAAAGCTTAACTGCTTCAGGTGTTTACACCAATACGGCTACTGGTTCAAATGGTTGTGATTCTACAGCTACCTTAAACTTAACCGTAAATCAAGCAACTACCGCTACAGAAAACGTAACAATATGTGATAATTTATTACCATATAGTTGGAACGGTCAAAGCTTAACGGCTGCTGGTATTTACACAGATACACAAACAGGTTCAAACGGTTGTGATTCTACAACAACGTTAAACTTAACAGTGAATGCGACAAGTACAGGTTCAGAAACATTGAGTGGTCCAGCACCATTTAGCTGGAACGGATCATCTTACACTGCATCTGGTATCTATACGTATACAACAAGTAATGCAGCAGGTTGTGATTCAGTAGTAACATTGAATTTAACAATTAGTGCACCAAGTACAGCAACTTTAAATGTAACAACATTTATCCAAGGTTACTACAATGGTACAGGAATGATTGCAGCACGTTATGACAACTTAATCGCAGCAGGATCTGCAGCACCAGGAAATGCAACAGACGTTGACTTTGTTACCGTAGAATTACATGATGCAATCAATACAGCAACCGTTGCTTACACAGCAGATGGTATCTTACAAACAGATGGTACCTTGTCGGTTACTTTCCCAAGTACAGCTGTAGGAAATGACTATTATGTAGTATTGAAACATCAAAGTTCATTGCAGTTATGGAGTGCAAACCCTGTAACGATTGCATCTACAACATCGTATAATTTCTCAAGTGCATTAACACAAGCTTATACAGATGGTTCAGCTGATCCAATGGTGATGTTAGCAACAGGAGTATATGGTATGTATTCAGGAGATATCAATCAAGATGGATTCATTGACGTATCAGATTATCCATTATTCGAAGCAGATGCGGATAATTCAGCGTACAACGGATTATACAATTTAGCATCGGATTTAAATGGAGATACATTTGTGGACGTAACCGATTATCCAATCTTTGATTTGAATAACTCATTGGGTATTTATGCTCAAATGCCTTAATTAATAATTTAATAATGTGTTCCAATTAGTATATATTGGAACACATTATTATATTTGCTCAAATATTTTTTTAAAACAAAAAAAACAAAAAATGAAACTAAAAAATTTAAACACAAAAACAGGCTATCTTGGATTGAAATCCATGCTAAGCAAAGTGTTCATGACATGCATGTTAATGTTTGCCATGAATCAAGCTGCAAATTCACAAGCAGTAACAGTTGATTTTGTATGGGTTGGTTCAACAGCTAATACAGCTGATTTTGACGTAATCGTTACAAACACAGGGGGTCCAGCATTGAAATTCAACTCAATGATTGTTCGTGGAAACCACGCTGCAAGTATTACAACAGGTACTATTTCTTGGAATGCATTGAACAACAATTCTCTTGCAGCTTGGAACGTAGGTGCGGGTGCTTGGCCTAATAACACGGCTAATTTACCGTACACTGCTGGTTCTAGATTGTTGAATTACAGTTCTAGTCCTACTTTCTTTACTTCTGCAACTGCACCTACCATTCCTACTACAGGTACAGGTGGTGTAAATGTTGGTAGATTCAGAATGACTACAACAACTTCTTGGACTTCAAATGCTCAATTTGGTTTCACTTGGGCAACTACAGCATCTGTTGTTGTATATGTTGGTGCAGCAACAACAACTACTGCATTAGCAACAGCGGGTACTAACATTACAAGAACTGTTTCTGCTTCACAACCTTTAAATGTTGCTGCAGGTCCTACAGCATCAGTATTAAGTGGTACAGCTTCTATTTGTAACGGTGCATCAACTAACTTAAGTGTTGCAGTTACAGGTGGTACATCTCCTTATACAGTAACAGTTACAGATGGTACATCTAACTTTACTGCTACTGGTTCATCTCCAGTTTCTATCTCAGTTTCTCCAACTTCTACTAAAACATATTCTATTGTTTCAGTTACAGGTGGTGGTACAGGTACAGGAAACACAGGATCTGCAACTGTTACCGTTACAAATCCTTCAGATAACGTAACAACTATTTCTCAATGTGGTGGTTCATATACATGGGCTAACAATGGTCAAACATATTCTGCATCAGGTATTTACACAGGTACAACAACAAACTGTGTAACTGAGAAATTAAATTTGACAATTACTCCTACTTCAGATAACGTAACAACTATTTCTCAATGTGGTGGTTCATATACATGGGCTAACAATGGTCAAACATATACTGCATCAGGTATTTACACAGGTACAACAACAAACTGTGTAACTGAGAAATTAGATTTAACAATCACTGCTCCTTCTGATAATGTAACAACCATTTCTCAATGTGGTGGTTCATATACATGGGCTAACAATGGTCAAACATATTCTGCATCAGGTATTTACACAGGTACAACAACAAACTGTGTAACTGAGAAATTAGATTTAACAATCAATGGTGGTGGTATGGCATTAACAAGTGCTGGTTCTTCAGTAACTGGTTCTTCTTCTGCTTCAATCACATTAAACAACAATTCTGCTTTAGCAAACAATGCATCTTGTGATTACATCGCTACAGTAACTGACGGTCCTTCTGGAGTTGGTGCTGGTGCTGTAACAGTTGGTTTAGTAGTTGCTGCATCTAATACAATTTCACCTATCAATGGTCAACTTTATGCTAGACGTAGCTTTAACATCAATGCTGCGAATGGTGAAGCAGGAAGTGTAACTTTATATGCTAACCAAGGAGATTTCAACACATACAATGCAAATGCAGGTACTTTATTACAAATGAATGCTACAAACGTTAAAATTGCACAAGTAATTGGTGGTTTAACAGCTACTGTTGTTGCAATTCCAACTACTGCTACTTATAATTCAGCGTTGGGTCGTTATGAAATTACTGGTAACGTACCTAATTTAAATGGTGTTTACTATCTTTACACAAACCCTGCTTGTGCTTTGACTATGAGTACTATGACTGCAGGTACTATGGTTCCGGTTGTTTCTAATAACACATACAAAGTTACATTATCTTGGACTCCGGTTGCAGGTGCAGTATCTTATGATATCCGTTTCCGTCAAGTAGGTGCTACTACATGGACTACCTTTGCAACAACTACTTTATCTAGAGTATTAAATGGTTTATTATCATCAACTGCTTATGAATTCCAAGGAAAAGTAAGATGTACTGGTAGTACAGCTTCAGGTTTATGGGGTACTTTAGGTACATTCACAACACCTGCTCCAACAGTTGTTTGTACTTCTCCTTCTACTTTAAATGTTTCTGCTGTAACTACAACTTCTGCTAATTTCAGCTGGACTGCAATGGGAGCTCCAACAACTTCTTATATGTTACGTTATAGAGAAGTAGGTGCTACTACATGGCAAAACTGTGGTGTTGGTAACAACAATTCAAAAGTAATTGGAGGTTTAGCTTCAGGTACAAATTACGAAGCACAAGTTGCAAGTTTCTGCCAAATCAATAATTCATATGGTGCATTTACTCCAAATGCAACATTTACTACCGTATCAGCTCCTGTTTGTGTAGCTCCTACAAACTTTGCTTTCGTTTCTTCTACAGGTTCTACTGCAACTGTATCTTGGACTAACAATACTGGTACTACAAAATATCAAGTGAGTGTACGTGTTGCTGGTTCTACAGGTTCTTATTTGAACTACATGGGAACTTCAAATCCACGTCATATGGGAGGTTTAATACCGAATACAACATATGAAGCGTTCTTAAAAGGATATTGCGGAGCTACTAATCAATTTACAACGGCTAGTTCTTTAATCACTTTCAGTACAGGTGCAATGTCTAAAGCTCCAGCTTTTGTTGAATACCCAGAAGGTGCTGTTCACGAAGTTAAAATGTATCCTAATCCTACTTCAAATGAGTTAAACATTGAATTATTAAGCGATAATCAATCAACAACTTCAATTAAAGTAATGGATATGAGTGGACGTGTGGTTAAACAAACTCAATCAGTATCGTTTGAAGGATTAAACACAATCAACATTAGTTTAGCTGAATTAACTGCTGGAATGTATACTATCCAAGTAGTTAACAACGATAAATTAGTACACGTTGGTCGTATTACTAAAAACTAATAACATACAATTTAGATAGAAGTGGTAGTTTACTATCGTTGAATCTAAACTAAAATAAAAA
>Ga0255240_1000096_pt1 | contig 12436 bp, 13 predicted proteins | sample ColtaT_23_FD_183712 | JGI IMG/M metagenome (GOLD analysis project Ga0255240, IMG submission 183712) | Metatranscriptome of freshwater microbial communities from Columbia River, Oregon, United States - Colum_Yuk_RepC_8d (Metagenome... | ecosystem: Environmental > Aquatic > Freshwater > River...
CCCAAAGGACCGATAAACAAGAAAATTCCAAGCGCTTGCATGCGCTGGCAGAATTTTTGCAGAGTCTTCTGCCTTGTGAAGGTTTTCGGTCAGCCATCGCGCTTGAAGTCTACTCACGTGACTAGATCAACGGTTTTATGAACATCCAGTAATTACCAGGTTTGGCGAATGATCAAAATTACGCGCGGGTTGGATATACCACTTCTGGGATCACCGGATCAGCAGTTGACAGATGCGCGGAGGGTTCGCTCAGTTGCCCTGCTGGGTAGTGATTACGTTGGTATGAAGCCCACCATGTCCGTGCGCGAAGGTGAGCGCGTCAAGCTGGGTCAGCCTTTGTTCGAAGACAAGAAGACCCCTGGCGTGATCTACACCGCGCCAGGGGCGGGGATTGTCCGGGAAATCAATCGCGGAGATCGCCGTGTCTTTCTCTCCCTGGTCATTGATCTTGATGATTCTGACGATGAGCAGGTGGAATTTGCACGGTATGACGCGTCGGAGTTCAGTACTCTTGCTCGTGAAGAGGTTGTGGCGAATCTACTGAATTCGGGACTTTGGACGGCTCTTCGAACACGGCCATTCAGCAAGGTTCCTGCGCCGGAAGCCCGCCCTCATTCCCTCTTTGTCAACGCAATGGATACCAATCCTCTTGCCGCCAATCCTGAAATTGTGGCGCGTCAGAGCGGCGATGACTTCATCAATGGCATCAATATTCTCTCCCGTCTTACGGATGGCACTCTGTTCGTATGTCGTGGCGCCGGCAGTTTCGCCGGGCTCGAAGACCACAAGCTTGCAGCCAATGTAAAAGTGGAAACCTTCGGAGGTCCGCATCCTGCGGGGCTGACCGGCACGCACATCCACTATCTCGATCCTGTCAGTCTGAAGAAGCAGGTCTGGAGCATCGACTATCAGGATGTTATCGCTGCAGGCAAACTTTTCGCCACCGGACACTTGAGCGTGGAGCGCGTAGTCGCCTTGGCCGGGCCACAGGTCGAGAATCCGCGACTTCTCCGAACACGCATTGGCGCCAGCATTGAAGAGCTCTGTGAAGGGGAATTGAAGTCCGGAGAAAACCGTGTCATTTCCGGCTCCGTCCTCTCTGGGCGCCGCGCTCATGGCGTGGAAAATTATCTTGGACGCTATCATCTGCAGCTTTCCGTGCTTCTGGAGGGCCGTGAGCGAGTCCTGCTTTCCTACTTGTCCCCGGGCGCTGAAAGACATTCCGTCATGGGTATCTACCTCTCCAGTCTTTTCAAAGGTCGCAAGTTCGCGCTGACTACTTCCACGAATGGCAGCCCTCGCGCCATGGTGCCCGTTGGCAACTATGAGCGCGTCATGCCTCTCGACATACTTCCGACGCAATTGCTGCGCGCCTTGCTGGTGGGGGATATAGAGGTGCTGCAAAGCCTTGGCGGGCTTGAGCTGGATGAAGAAGATCTCGCCTTGTGTACCTACGTATGTCCCGGCAAATATGAATATGGTCCAATCCTGCGGGACAACCTGACCCGCATCGAAAAAGAAAGTTAGTGGATAAAGCAACTATGGGTTTGCGCAGAATACTCGATGACATGGCGCCGCAGTTTCAAAAGGGCGGCCGATACGAAAAATTCTACGCCTTGTATGAGGCAGTGGACACAGCCTTCTACAGCCCCAGTCGCGTCACCGTTACAGGTTCCCATGTTCGTGATGGCGTAGACCTCAAGCGTGTCATGATCACCGTCTGGATCGCAGCCTTCCCGGCCATGTTTTACGGTATGTACAACGTAGGGTTTCAGGCGACATCGGCGATGGCCAACATGGGCCTGACATCAACAGGCGATTGGCACGCGTACTGGATCGAAATGTTTTCTTCCTACAATCCCGCCAGCGTCTGGGATTGCGTCTGGTACGGTGCGGTTCACTACATACCGATATACGCCGTGGTCTTCATTGTCGGCGGCTTCTGGGAGGTCCTCTTTGCCACCATCCGCCGCCACGAAATCAACGAAGGGTTTTTTTGTTACTTCCGTCCTCTTTTCGCTGATTGTGCCGCCCGATATTCCCCTCTGGCAGGCTGCACTCGGTATCAGCTTCGGCGTGGTTGTGGGCAAGGAAGTCTTTGGCGGTACAGGCAAGAACTTCCTGAATCCGGCCCTGGCTGGGCGGGCTTTTCTCTTTTTCGCGTATGCGCCACAAATCTCCGGTGACGCGGTCTGGACAGCGGTGGATGGCTTCAGTGGCGCCACTTCCCTCAGTCAGCTCGCGGCAAGTGGTCTTCCGGCAATATCCGCCGCTACCGGGCAGGAACTTACGTGGATGGACGCTTTCATCGGGCGCGAGCAAGGCTCCATAGGCGAAACATCCACTCTGGCCATTCTGATTGGCGGAGCCCTCCTTCTTTATACTCGCATTGCATCCTGGCGCATCATGCTGGGCATGTTCCTGGGCATGACGGCATTTGCCACGTTGCTCAACGTGGCGGGTTCGGATACCAATCCCTTCTTCGCTACGCCCTGGTACTGGCATCTGGTGCTCGGAGGATTTGCCTTCGGCATGGTGTTCATGGCAACTGATCCGGTTTCAGCATCCATGACCAACACGGGGAAATGGGTTTACGGGGCATTGATAGGCGCCATGACGATCTTGATTCGCGTACTCAATCCGGCTTATCCCGAAGGCGTCATGCTCGCGATACTGTTCGGCAATCTTTTCGCACCCCTGATCGACTACGTCGTTGTGCGAGCGAATATCAAGAGGAGGCTTGCACGCAATGGAATCTAAAGATTCAGTCGCCGGCACAATCAAGGTTGCGCTCATACTTTGCGTTGTGTGTTCAATTTTCATTTCCAGTGCAGCGGTGATCCTCAAGCCTTTTCAGGTCGCCAACAAGCTCCTGGATCGCAACAAGAATATTCTGTCTGCTGCCGGCATGTTTGATCCTGCGCTCAACAGCAATGCCGAAGTGGACGAGTTGTTTGCCAGGTTCACCATACAGGTAGTCGAGCTGGATTCCGGCGAGATTCTCGGCGCTGAGCGGCTCGCTGAACTTGGGATCGATCCGGCCACTTATGACGAGCGATCAGTCTTTAGCGATACGCAGTTCAGCGATGTTCTTGGCGAGGACGAAGACATTGCCGACCTGAAACGTCGCGTAAGATTTTCCACTGTTTACACATTGCCGACTGAAGACGGTGCCGTCGAAACAATCGTGATTCCGGTCAGCGGGTATGGCCTCTGGGGCACCATGTACGGATACCTTGCGCTCGATGGTGACGGCAACACAGTCAATGGCATCGGTTTCTACGAACACAAGGAAACCCCCGGACTGGGCGGTGAGATCAACAATCCGCGCTGGAAGTCCTTGTGGCCTGGCAAGAAAGTCTATGACGAGCAGGGCGAAGTTGCGCTGAATGTCGTAAAGGGCATAGGGGAAGGCGATTTTGAAATTGATGGATTGTCTGGAGCGTCGCTGACCAGTCGTGGCGTGGACAACATGATTGCATTCTGGTTGGGTCCGAACGGGTTTGGGCCATTTCTTACCAAATTGAATGAAGGCTGACAGACGGAGTCGAGATGGCAACTGACACGAAGACATTGTTGTTCAAGCCAATGGTGGCGGAGAACCCCATCACGCTGCAGATATTGGGCATTTGTTCCGCTCTTGCGGTAACGACAAGTTTGCGCGTGACCATCGTCATGTGCATTGCCGTGACAGTGGTGGTGGCATTCTCGAACTTCTTCATTTCCATGGTTCGCAATTACATGCCAAGCAGTATCCGCATCATTATCCAGATGGCGATCATTTCAGTACTGGTTATTGCCGTAGATCAATTGCTGCAGGCATTTGCCTATGAGGTAAGCAAGCAACTGAGTGTGTTTGTGGGGCTTATCATTACCAACTGCATCGTAATGGGGCGAGCCGAAGCCTTCGCGATGAAGAACCCGCCTGTCCCCAGCTTCATGGATGGTATCGGCAATGGTTTGGGATACAGCACCGTGCTTCTGATTCTGGCCACTGTGCGCGAGCTGTTCGGATCCGGCAGCCTCTTCGGCATCGAGATTTTCCCGCTGGTTTCCAACGGTGGCTGGTATCAGGGCAACGGGCTGATGCTGCTCGCGCCGAGTGCGTTTTTCATCATTGGTTTTCTAATCTGGATCGTACGCACCAAACGTGTGGATCAGGTTGAGAAGAACGAATTCCATATTGCGCCTCACACAACTCAAGAGGTGGCGCACTAATGGAACATTATCTGAGTCTGGCCATTCGCGCGGTATTTGTAGAAAACATGGCGCTGCAGATGTTTCTGGGCATGTGTACCTTCATCGCGGTCTCCAAGAAAGTGGAAACCGCTGTAGGCCTGGGTGTTGCCGTAACAGTGGTGCAGATCATCACGGTCCCTTTGAACAATTTGCTGTTCACCTACCTTCTTAAAGATGGTGCGCTGGCATGGATGGGGTTTCCAGACCTCGATCTGAGCTTCCTTGGATTCATCTGCTACATCGGCGTCATTGCAGCGGTTGTACAGGTGCTGGAGATGTTTCTCGACAAGTACATGCCTTCCCTCTACAACGCGCTGGGCGTATTTCTGCCTCTGATTGCGGTCAACTGCGCGATCATGGGAGCTTCCTTGTTCATGGTGGAGCGCAGCTACACGTTCTCGGAAAGTGTTGTATACGGCACTGGCGCTGGTGTCGGCTGGGCTCTGGCGATCACGGCGATGGCGGGCATTCGCGAAAAGCTCAAGTACAGCGATGTGCCTCAGGGGCTGCGCGGAATGGGGATTACCTTCATTACAACGGGCCTGATGTCTCTGGGCTTCATGTCATTCAGCGGCTTGTCTCTGTAGTCAACGGGTTATCTAGAGATGATTGATATAGCAGCAATAGCAGGCGGCGTCCTCATGTTCACCATGATTGTCATGGTATTCGTGGTGCTCATTCTGGTCGCCAGAGCGAAATTGGTCAGTACAGGCAATGTCCGGATCGAGATCAATGGCGATCCCGCGAAGTCCATTGTTGTCCCGGCGGGGGGGAAGCTTCTCACTACTCTCGCGGATGCTGGCATCTATCTCTCCTCTGCGTGTGGCGGTGGTGGCACGTGCGGTCAGTGCAAATGCCAGGTGATGGATGGCGGCGGTTCAATGTTGCCCACGGAGCAAGGTCATTTCACGCTGGGCGAAGGCAAGGCGCACTGGCGGCTGTCCTGCCAGGTCGCCGTGAAGCAGGATATGAAGATTGAAGTGGAGCCCGAGTTTTTCGGCGTGAAGCAGTGGGAATGCACGGTGATATCCAATGACAACGTGGCGACGTTCATCAAGGAGCTCGTGCTGAAGATTCCGGCTGGCGACAGCGTGGATTTCCGTGCGGGCGGCTACGTCCAGCTGGAGGTTCCGGCACACGAAGTGCAGTACAAGGATTTCGATATCGGCGAGAAATTCCGTGGCGACTGGGAGAAATTCGGACTTTTCAAACTGGCCTCCAAAGTCGACAAGACCACAATTCGGGCCTACTCCATGGCGAATTACCCGGAAGAGCGAGGCGTCATCAAGTTCAATATTCGAATCGCAACGCCGCCACCAAAGTCCAGTTTTCCTCCTGGCGTCATGTCATCCTATGCGTTCAGTTTGAAGCCTGGTGACAAGATCAAGGTATTTGGTCCCTACGGCGAATTCTTTGCCAAAGACACTGATGCTGAAATGGTCTTCATCGGTGGTGGTGCTGGCATGGCACCCATGCGCTCCCATATCTTTGATCAACTGCGCCGCATCAAGTCCAAGCGCAAGATCAGTTTCTGGTATGGCGCACGCAGCCTGAAAGAAATGTTCTATGTGGAAGATTTTGACATGCTTGCTGCCGAGAACAAGAACTTCACGTGGCACGTGGCGCTGTCGGACCCGCAGCCAGAAGATAACTGGACTGGCAAGACAGGCTTTATTCACAACGTGGTATATCAGTATTATCTCAAGGATCACGTGGCGCCTGAGGACTGCGAGTTCTATATGTGCGGGCCGCCCATGATGAACGCAGCGGTAATCAAGATGCTCAAGGATCTGGGTGTTGAAGATGAAAACATCGCATTGGACGAATTCTCCTGATTCCCGCTGATCACGTCTGTCCCGGCTTCGCGCCGGGCTGGACGATCGGATTCGAAGCGCCATGAACACAGCGTCCAGACCTCAAATCCTTCTGCTCTTTCTTTTCGCGGTTGCAGCTGCCGGCTTTCTGCTGTACGACAGAACTGTATCAAGCGCCCCCATTCATGAAATGAGTGGCGGTACGATGGGTACCAGTTACAGCATCAAACTTGTCGATCTTCCATCAACGCTCTCACTTGAACAGTTGTCCAAAGATGTGACAGCGTTGCTCCATCGACTCGATCGCGAGCAAATGTCGACCTATGCCGCGGATTCGGAGCTCTCCAGACTGAATGCCAGACCAGTTGGCGAAGACATTGTGTTGTCCCCTGAGATGACTGAGGTTATCAGCCTGGCGCTGGATGTCTCTGGGCTTACAGACGGAGCGTTTGATGTAACGGTAGGGCCGCTGGTGAACCGCTGGGGCTTTGGTCCGGAAGATCGCCGCGCTGACCGTATCCCCACGCAGGACGAAATCGATACGCTTCTCGCTCTAGTCGGGTCACACCACTTTGCACTTGATACCCAGCGCAATACCTTGCGAAAGTCGGCAGATATCTATATCGACTTGAGTGGCATTGCCAAGGGTTATGCCGTGGACAAGGTCGCCGATTATCTGGAGTCGCTGGGCATCCAGAACTATTTCATCGAAATTGGGGGTGAGTTGCGCATCCGCGGCTACAAGCCCGGCAATCTCAGCTGGGTACCCGCAATCGAGAAGCCGGTGGATACGGCTCCGCAGGTACACAATATTTTCTATGCCAGGGGCGAATCGATCGCGGTTGCTGGCTCAGGGGATTATCGCAACTATTTCGAAGAAGACGGTGTACATTACTCCCATGAAATTGATCCGCAGACCGGCAAGCCCGTGACCAACAATCTTGCTGGCGTCTATGTGATAGACCAGACTGCTGCCCGCGCCGATGCGCTGGCTACCGCCTTCATGGTCATGGGCGCCGAGAGTGGGTTCGCCCTTGCGGAGTCTCAGGGTCTGGCAGTTTATTTCATCACGCGCGATGAAGAACGTGGCGTGTTTGTGGATCGTCATACATCCCGTTTCGATCATTACCTTCAATCTGGAGAGTAAAGCCATGGCGACACTGATTGGCACGTTCGTATTGCTGCTGCTTGTAGTGGCAGGTATGGCAATTGGCGTCATGTTTGGTCGCAAACCTCTCAAAGGGTCTTGCGGGGGCTTGAACAACGGTAGTGGTGAGAGCAGCTGCACTGTCTGTGGTGGAAATCCCGCCAAGTGCGACGAATCGGTGCAGTAATCACCAGAGGGCGAGTGGTTTTGAAGCAGAAGAAGCAATACGACATCATTGTGATCGGGAGCGGGCCGGCAGGCGAGTCTGCGGCCATGAATGCGGCGAAGAAAGGTCGACGTGTTGCAGTTGTTTCTGATCGCGACAAGGTCGGAGGCAATTGCACACATCTTGGTACCATTCCTTCCAAGGCCCTGCGCCAGTCTGTCAAGCAGGTGATGCAGTTCAGCAGCAACCCGCTGTTGCGGGAATTCGCCACGCTTCGCAAACCCTGCTTTCAAGACATCATGCGTCATGCCGCAAGAGTGATCGACGAGCAGGTCCATCTGCGCAGCGCCTATTACGAGAAAAACGGTATCGACATTGTGCAGGGCGTCGCCAGTTTTGTTGATCAACATACCGTGCGCCTGGGCAGTCGCGGCCCGCTGCTCACTGCGGACCACTTCATCATTGCGACGGGTTCTCGCCCTTACCGTCCGGACAGCGTCGATTTTACGCATCCGCGCATTTTTGACAGCGACACGATCCTGCAACTTGACCACTCACCCCGCAAGGTCACAGTCATAGGTGCAGGCGTGATCGGTTGTGAGTACGCGTCCATTTTTGGAGGTCTGGGTGCCAAGGTCGAGTTGATCAACCCGGCCAACACCTTGTTGTCATTCCTCGACTGGGAGATCTCGGATGCGTTGAGTTACCACCTTCGCAACGCGGGTGTCCGCAGTAGACACAACGAGGAGTATGACCGGCTGGAGTATTGCGACACCCACGTGGTGACACATCTGAAATCTGGCAAACGCATCAAGAGCGACATTGTTCTGTGGGCCAACGGGCGCACGGGCAATACGGATCAGTTGAACCTCCCGGCGATAGGTCTGACCCCCAACACTCGCGGCCAACTGGAGATCGACAGTCGCTATCGCACGGCCATTGAGAATGTTTATGCCGCCGGTGATGTCGTAGGCTGGCCTTCGCTGGCAAGTGTCTCCTACGATCAGGGGCGCGCTGCCTCCAATGCCATTGTGGATCCGGATGCCTGCGTGCAGATAGATCGCTTCGCTTCGGGCATCTACACCATTCCGGAAATCAGCACCCTCGGCAAGACAGAGCGCGAACTCACCAATGAAAAAGTGCCTTACGAAGTGGGCAAGTCTCTTTTCAAGAACACAGCCCGTGGCTTGATTACCGGCGAGCAGGTCGGCATGCTCAAGATTCTTTTCCACTTCGATACCCTTGAGATTCTGGGCATTCACTGTTTCGGAGACCAGGCCTCTGAGATCGTACACATTGGCCAGGCAATCATGCTGCAGGAAGGCAAGGCCAATACCATGCGCTATTTCCTCGACACTACTTTCAATTACCCCACCATGGCCGAGGCGTATCGCATTGCAGCTCTCGATGGTCTGAATCGAGTCTTCTGATGACCCAAAGCACACGCAGCATAGTGGTCCTGGGGGGCGGCAGTTTCGGTACGGTCATTGCCAACATCATTGCGCAGAATGGCTATCGCGTGAATTTCTGGATGCGCAGCGAAGTACTGGTCGAAGAAGTCAATCGCACCCACGAGAATTCGCAATATCTTCCCGGATACGTGGTACACGAGAATGTGCGTGCCTTTCACGACATGCAGGCGGCGGTGCAGGACAGCGAAGTGATATTTGTCGCAGTGCCCAGCGCCTATTTCCGGGCAGTAGTCAAAGACATGCTGCAGTGGGCGCCAGAAGACGCCATTCTTGTCAGCACCACCAAGGGGATCGAAGCCGGCAGCTTCAAACTCATGAGCGAGATTCTTCGTGAAGAGTCGCCCTCGGCACGCATCGGCGTGATGAGCGGACCCAACCTTGCGAAGGAGATTGCGGCCCGCAATCTTACCGGCACTGTCATCGCAAGTGCCCATGTATCTGTGCGTGAAACCGTCCAGAGGATCCTCAAGTCCGAGTATTTTCGTGTGTACACGAATGATGATATGTTCGGAGTGGAGCTGGGTGGGGCTCTGAAGAATATCTATGCGATCATTGCCGGATTTGCCTCAGCCCTGGGCATGGGCCACAACACCAACAGCATGCTGGTAACTCGCAGCCTGACAGAAATGGCACGATTTGGCAGAAAGCTGGGTGCAGACCCGATGACCTTTCTTGGCCTTTCCGGCGTAGGTGATCTGGTCGTCACCTGTTCGTCACCACTGAGTCGCAATTTCCGAGTAGGCTTCGCGCTCGGCCAAGGCAAGTCCATCGAAGAAGCCATCGTGGAAGTCGGTCAGGTGGCAGAGGGGGTGAACACCCTCAGGCTGGTGAAGGAGAAGGCCGATGAGCTGGGGGTCTACATGCCGCTGGCGAATGGCCTTTACCAGATCATCTACAAGGGCAACTCTGTCCGGCAGATCGTCGCGTCTCTGATGCTCGGGGAGCAGGCGCTGGATGTGGAATATGAAGCCAATCAGACCAAGACTTTGAATCGCAAGGAGTAATCATGTCAGACGATATCGTTGAGAATTTGAAAAAACCGACTCAGTGGTTCCGCATCGCATTCATGATCGCCCTGTCGATTGCGCTCTACCTGGCCGGCATGGTCCTGACCCTGTTGATTATTGCGCAGGCGCTGTTCGGGCTTCTTACTGGCACTGACAACCGCAATCTGCGTGAACTCGGGGCAGGCCTGACCCACTATGTGCGTCAGGTGCTGGACTTCCTGACGTACAACAGCGAGTTCAAACCTTTTCCGTTTGCGCCGTTTCCAGGGGGCGAGGTGTCTCCTGAGACCGATATGTTCGCGACCGAGGAAGGGTTTGAGCAGGATGTGGAAGTGCATGTTCCTGAAGGCGACAGACAGGATTCTGTGGTGGTGTCCGAGCCAAGGGCGAAAGCCCCGCGCAAACGGACTTCGACTGCCCGCTCCAGCAAAAGCAGAACATCCGTCGATGGTGAATGATTCCGTGCAGTGGAAAGCTGCTTTTCTGAGTCTGCTGATGCTGCCGGCATTGCTGATATCGGTGTCATGGGCGCAAAGTGCTGGTGACGTCTCCGGGGCAGCGGACTATTCAGGTATTGAGCGTTTTCCAGGTGCGGTGATTGCGCAGTACTCCGTCCAGCCCGACAGCAACTACCGGCTGGCGCTTGGACGACTGCAGCGGGTGAACGGCCGGGTCACGGCCGGCAGAGAGGAGCGCATTCGAGGCACACTCACCCGCATCACCTACCAGATTCCGAGCGGATTCAGTGGCGCGGAAGTGTACGAGCATTTCGTGCGCAGCGTTACGCCCGACAATTCCGAATTGTTCAGTTGCCAGGGCCGCGCTTGCGGCAGCAGCAATTTCTGGGCGAACGACATTCTGGGCAACCGCGTGCTGTACGGGCCAGAGCAGGAGCAGTTCTATGTTGCTCTGGCTGCGAGTAATGCGGCAGGTGAGCACACCCGCTACTACGTGTTGTATGTGATTACCCGCGGCAGCCGCAGTGTCTATGCACATCTGGATATTGTCGATGTGGCGATGGCAGACCCCCTGGAGGCCGTAGAGACACCAGAGGCATTCATGGAACGCCTGCAGCAGGACGGCAACGTGATTGTCCGCGGCATCAGTTTTGATGATCAGGATGTCTTGCTGGAAGCCGACGGTCTGGAGCTCGCAGCTAAGGCTCTGCAACTTGCTCCCCAGTTGCAGGTGTTCGTGGTGGCCCATCTGCGCGGCTCGGATGACATCGAAGTCCTACTGGAGCGCTCGCGGCAAAGGGCGGGGCAGATTGTCGAGCGTTTGCAGCAGGCTGGTGTGGATGGTGCGCGGCTGCGGGCAGAAGGAGCGGGCCCGCTTTCTCCTGTCTGTGCGCAGGCGCCTTGCTCGGACCGCGTGGAAATCGTGCTGAGCGAGTGATCTCTACTTGCTGATCAGGGAAAGGAATTCGTTGCGGGTGCTCTGACTGTTGCGGAAGGCGCCCAGCATGCAGGATGTCGTCATGACGGAGTTCTGCTTTTCAACACCGCGCATCATCATGCACATGTGCTGTGCTTCGATAATGACCGCGGCGCCCGACGCGCCAGTCTTGTTGACAATGGTCTCGGCAATTTCCTTGGTCAGATTTTCCTGAATCTGCATGCGGCGGGCAAAGATGTCCACGATGCGGGCTATCTTGGACAGACCGATCACTTTGCCGCGTGGAATATAAGCAACATGGCATTTGCCGATGAAGGGCAGCATGTGATGTTCGCACATGGAATAGAGTTCGATGTTCTTCACGATGACCATTTCTTCCGATGCAGAAGGAAACAGCGCGTTGTTGATCACCTCGTCGATGTTCTGCCGATAGCCGCGCATGAGAAAGTCCATGGCCTTGGCTGCTCTTTTCGGCGTTTCTGCAAGTCCAGGGCGCGTCAGGTCCTCGCCGATGGCTGCGATTATTTCCCGGTAGGCCTTTTCCATTGTGTCGCTCATGGTGTGTTGCAGATGTCCTGGCTGTTGAAGAGGCGCCTACCGTACGATAGACAACGTGCCTGGTAAAGTGATTTCTGGGCTGTGATTTGAGGGAAGATCGCGTAGATGATGACTGCAATGCCACGCCTGGGAGAAGTTCTGGATGATCTCGCCAGCCGTTTTGACGAGGCAGATCTGTTCTATGGTCATGGTACTGACAACGCCTGGGATGAAGCGGTTTACCTGGTTTTCTGTGCCTTGCAGATACCCTTCGACAGTGATGACGACATCATGTCCAGGGAGCTGACCCCGTCCGAACTGACACGCGTGGAGACGCTCGGGCAGCGACGCATCGAAGAGCATGTTCCCGTGGCTTATCTGGTAGGAGAGGCATGGTTTGCAGGTATGCCATTCGCAGTCAATGAACATGTCCTGATACCCAGATCTCCGATCGCGGAGTTGATTCAGCAGCACTTTGCCACCTTGTTGCCCCGAGAACCTGAGCGGATTCTGGATCTATGCACCGGCAGCGGCTGCATCGGCATCGCCTGCGCCGAAGTGTTCGACGAGGCCGAGGTGGACCTGGCCGACGTCAGCAACAAGGCGCTGGCCGTGGCGCGACGCAATGTGCAGCGTCACGTGCTGGGCAATCGCGTGCG
>Ga0255240_1000099_pt1 | contig 12375 bp, 1 predicted proteins | sample ColtaT_23_FD_183712 | JGI IMG/M metagenome (GOLD analysis project Ga0255240, IMG submission 183712) | Metatranscriptome of freshwater microbial communities from Columbia River, Oregon, United States - Colum_Yuk_RepC_8d (Metagenome... | ecosystem: Environmental > Aquatic > Freshwater > River...
ACACCTACACTTGGTTCAAGAAGTTTGGTTCAGGTGCATACAGTCCGATCGGCATTGGTTCTCAGGCTACGGATAACCCGTTCCTCCCTGGTACGTATACCTATAGCGTACAGGCCGTCGATGCCTCCCTCGGATGTGCCACCTCGGGTACGGTTACGGTAGACGTCACCATGCCTCCGACCATCACCGTGAATACGGCTTCTCCGGCATCTGCTTGCGCTGGTTCTACCGTTACTCTGACGGGTGCTACCACAACGATTGTTACGGGTCCTCAAACGGAACCAACGGGTTACGTGAATCCGAGCTTCAGCTCAACCGCGGACGAAGAAATCTTCAACGTTACGTTGGGAACCATTAACAACACCTCGAACTGTAGTTCACTGGCTCCTGGTGCAGGTTCAGTTAATAGCTCTTATAACAACTATACCACCTCGGTTCCTGCTGCCACGATCGTTGCTGGCAGTACCTACAATGCCGCCATTACGATCGGTTACTGTGCAACATCAACCTACAGCAATATGGCTTGTATGTTCATCGACTGGAACCGTGACGGAGATTTCGTAGATGCCGGTGAAACGGTGTATACCAAACCATACGGTACGTCCTTGTTGGGCGGTACGGCCTATCCATTCACCGTTACGGTGCCTTCTACGGCCAGTCCCGGTGTAACCCGTATGCGTGTCGTTGTCAATGAATCCTCCACGGCTCCTACGCCAACTCAAACCGGTTCATGGGGTGAGGGTGAGGACTACCTAGTCAATGTAAAATCATATGGTAATGGTCCTGGTTCATATTCCTGGTCTTGGTCTGACGGTACCAGCACGGTTGGTAACACCGACGTGGTCACGGTAAACCCGATGGTCAGCACCACCTACACGGTGACCGCTACTGATCCTGTATCCGGATGTACCAACACGGGTACGGCTTACGCCAACATCCTTCCGGTACCTGCTGCGCCTACGGCTGTCAATTCGGCCCAGTGCGGTGCGAAAGTGCCTACCTGTTCTGTGGTCGGTGACGGTACGACGGGTGCTACCTTCAACTGGTACACCGTTGCTACCGGCGGTACTCCGATTGCCGGTGAGACCGGTAGTTCACTTACGAACTACATCGTGTCCTCTACGACCACGCTCTACGTGGCTCAGATCAACCCGGGATCGCCTTCCTGCGAAGGAAATCGTGCCGCGGTTACCATCGATGTCACCCAGCCGGATACCATTGCGGCCACCGTTTCTGCCGGTCCTTACTGTCTGAACGGTACGCTCAGTCTGTCTGTGGCCAACACCGCTTCCACGCCGTTGAACACCTATACTTACGCTTGGACGGCAAGCTCTACGGCTGCCGGACTGTCTGCAACGACCGGTTCAAGCGTAACGGCTACGCCTACCGCTGCCGGAACCTACAGCTTCACGGTTACCGCGTACGATTCTACGGCACAGTGTTCTAACGTCGCCATCCAAACGGTAACGTACAGCGCTAACCCGGTCATTGACTCGATCAACGCTATCCCGTCCGGTTCAGTTTGTGCCGGTACCTCGGTCAGCTTGAACGCCTACACGGTGGGTTCTGGTCCTCAGACGCAGCCTACCGGTTATTGTACGGGTTCTCCTAGTACTGTCACCTTTGCCGATGAGCAAATCTTCGGTTTCTCGTTCGCCAGCATCAACAACCTGTCGCAGGGTGAGACTTGCACCACGAACTACACCAATTACACATCAACCATTCCTGCTGCAACTATCGTAGCCGGCAGCAGCTATCCATTCACCGTTATTACCGATGAATGTGATGGCGCTACCTACTTCTCGAATGGTATGTCCATCTTCATCGACTGGAACCGTGACGGTGACTTCGCCGATGCCAACGAACAAGCCTACACGACCACCGCTACCACGGTTTCTCCGAACACGCGTTCTGGCTCCATCACGGTACCTGCTACTGCTACTGCTGGTGTGACCCGTATGCGTGTCGTTGTGCAGGAGAGTGTGGCTTCGCCTACCTCTTGTCCTACGTTCTCCTACGGTGAAATGGAAGACTACCTTGTTAACGTATTGGCGTTGTCCAACGGTGGAAACACTTGGTCATGGACGCCTGGCGGCATGACGGGTAACCAGGTTACCGCTACGCCTTCGGCTACCACCACCTATGTGGCTACGGCTACGAACTCCGCGGGTTGTACGACTACCCGTTCGGTAACCAAGGATGTGTTGGCTCTCCCGGCCGCTCCTACGGCTACTGACAACACGATCTGCGGTTTCAACCAAGCCAACGTTTCAGTGTCTAGCAACTCAGGTGCTTCTGCGCCTGTATTCCAGTGGTATTTGGATGCCGTCGGAGGTTCTCCGATCTCCGGTCAGAGCGGTTCTTCGCTTAGTGGCTACTATTTGTCTGCAAAAGATACCTTCTATGTATCCGAGACGGACGGTACCTGTTCTAGTTCCCGTACGATGGTGATCCAGAACGTGACCCAGCCTGACGCTATCACGGCAGCTGCTTCACCGGCAACGTTCTGTCTGCCTGGTGTAACGGTTGACCTGACCGCCACTCAGACCGGTTCTACCAACAATTACACGTACTCTTGGACGGCTGTGCCTCCGGTAGGATCCGGCCTGTCCGGTGTCCAGATCGGACCGCTGACTACGTTGTTCTCGAACGACTTCACCAGCTCGACCGTTCCTTCCAACGTGTCAATCTACGGAGACGCTACGATCGCCAACGGTGTATTGACCATGACTGCCAATGCCTTGAGTTTGAAAGGTGCGGTGAATGTGACGGCTGGCGGAAATGCGGCTGACTCCATCATGGTTGACTTCGACCTGATTGTGCCTCAAAACGGTGCTGACGGTATCAGTTACAGCTACTGTGATGATGGTATCCAGCAAAACACTCCGCTCACGAATGAATCAGGTACGGGTTCTAAACTGGCCATCTCGTTTGACTCCTATACTAACGGAACGAACGTGGCAGGTATCTACTTGATGTATGGTCCGACCAATCAGCCTACGCCTACGTCTTCCAATGTGTTGGGCTACTCGCCTGACCTTAGCTGGAGGGCATCTGCTACTCCTAAGCATGTAGCTTATACGGTAAGTACGACGGGTCTCTTCAACCTCTCGTTGAACGGTACACCGATCTTCACCAACGTACAGCTCCCCGCTTCCTATGTGAGTGCCAACAAGTCGACCTGGTCACACTGGTTCAAGGCTCGTACGGGCGGTGTTTCGGAAGAGCATTCTGTTGACAACCTGGTTATCCGTACCGCTCAGATCCAGTCCACGCCTACGCCTGGTCAGAACCTTTCGATTACGCCTACCACTGCCGGAACTTACGCTTACTACGTAACGGCTACGGATGGTGCTTGTGCTACTCAATCCTATGTAACGGTTGTGGCTAATGCTCCTGCTGCTGCTATCTCTGCCGGTGATGATGTATCGCTTTGTAACGGTGGCAGCGTGTCGCTGAATGCTTCCGGTGCAGGACTTATCCCAGCGCTCCGCTTCACCGAGTCACTCTGGCAGGTGAATGCAGGAACCGGTCCTACTGGTGCTGGAATCCCGGCATGGTGTTCTACTTGGTATAATGCTAACGGTGGTACTACCAACGATATGTTGGAGATTACCAACTTAGGTGCAGGCCTGGCAAGTTCAGCCGGTGTGACTATCGAGTTCTGGAATGCTACTTCCACGACGACAGGAACACCTGCATATTCATACACGATACCAGCCAACGCGCCTACCATGGCTTCCGGTGGTCTGCTCTACTTCTCGCACTCAGGCTCTCCGATCATCACCGACCTTGCGAATAACTTCTATACCAACGGTCAGAACCTGAACAATGGTTCTGGTACGGCCGGCGGTTGGGTCATGCGTAAGAATGGTGTGTTGATTGATGCTATGGCTGTAAATAGTTATTCCTTCCCGGCTGCTTCCGGTGTTACAACAGCAGATTGGTCAGGTACCATTGCATCCAACAGTGGATTGTCCGGATCAGTACTGGTTACTGCGGATAATAACACAGCAAGTTCTTGGTCTAACACGAGCGCAACCTTGTTGGCCTCTGTTGGCACCTTGAATTCCGGCCTCACGGCGAATCTGGCACAGTTGGGTACGGTTAACTGGACATCAATTCCGGCAGGATTCACCGGTAACCAAGCTTCAGGCACGTTCGGACCGATCACCCAGCCTACCACCTTTGTTGTGGTGTTCGATAACGGAACCTGTCAAAGTTCTGATACCGTAGTGGCAACTCCTGTTGATACGCCTTCAGTGCCTGTCATATCGTCCAACCGTGATTCTATCTGTATCAGCGGTACGGCTGTCTATTCCGCCACCAACATCACGCAGGGTACTACGTTGATGTGGCAGTATTACAACCAGTCTACCGGTTTGTGGACGAATACGGACTCGACCCGTTCGCAGTACAATACTCCTGTCATTACTCCGGTGAATGGTGATACGACCGTCCTCTACCGACTGATGGTAGCTTGCGGTACGAACCCTGTTTATTCCAATGTGGACACGCTTCAGATCGTGAAGCCGTTCATCAATTCATTGGTGAATGATACGGTCTGTGGTCTCGGACAGCTTGATCTGGCCGCTTACGGTAACGGTACTTTGAATTGGTACCAGACATCCAGCTCCACGTCTGTGGTTGCCACGGGTAACACCTACAGTGTAAGCACCCTTTCGAACGTGGTTTATTGGGTACGTGCTTCTGTAGGAACCTGTCTGGATCCTGCCGGCCGCCAGCCTGTATTCGGTATTGTCAATCCGGCTCCGGAGATCACGGTATCTCCTAGTGTCTCAATCTGTGAAAACCTGAGCACGACCATGACGGTTACTTCTCCTGCTGACACCAACGGTTACTACACCTACACGTGGCAGCCTGGAAACGCTACCGGTAACAGCTACACGGTGACACCGGCATCCACTACCACCTATACGGTATTGGCTACTTCGGCTACGGGTTGTGGTAACTTCGGTCTCGTAACGGTAACCGTGAATGCCCGTCCGATCATTCAGACTGTTTCTGCCTCCAACAGTACTATCTGTCAAGGCGGTAGCACCGATTTGTCGGTCACCCTGGGTAACATGAATGGTCCTCAAACGGCTCCGACCGGCTATTGCGCCGGCGGTGGTTCAACGACCACGGCTGACGAGCAGATCTTCGCGGTCAGCTTCGGTTCGATGACCAACACGCAGACGGAGACCTGTACGAACAACAACACCGACTATACCGGAACCATTCCTGCTGTCAATGTTGTTGCAGGAACCTCCGTGCCATGGTCTGTCACGGTCGATGAGTGCGACGGTGCTACCTATTACTCCAGCGGTCTGTCGATCTTCATCGACTTCAACCGCGACGGTGACTGGGATGACGCCGGTGAGCAGGCTTACACCAGCAATGCCACGGCATTGGCTCCTGTAACCCGTACAGGCAACATCTCCATTCCTGGCAATGCTACCCTCGGGGTGACCCGTATGCGTATCGCAGCTATGGAGTCGGTCACGTCACCTACGGCTTGCGGAACATTCTCTTACGGTGAGGTTGAAGATTACCTGGTCAACATCATCGGTAACTCCGGTACTACGGCATGGACGCCAGGTAACTTGTCGGGTCAGACCGTCACGGTATCGCCTTCGGCTACGACCACCTACACGGCCACGGTAACGGCTGGTAACGGCTGTACTCAAACCGGCACGGTCGATGTGACTGTCCTGCCGTTCAATGCTCCGGTGACCATCACGGCCGGCGGACCTACCACGGTATGTCAGCCTGCTACGGTTACCTTGACGGCTGGTACTTACGATAACTACCTCTGGTCTAACGGTGAGACGACTCAGTCCATCACGGTTTCTGCCAGCGGTAACTACTCGGTCACGGCTTCCAACACCAACGGTTGTTCCGGTACGGCTTCGCAGCTCGTCACGGTCAATGCGTTCACGACTCCGGTAATCAACTCCACTCGCTCATCCATCTGCGTCGGTGCCGATCAGGCTACCTTGTCGCTGGTCGGTTCGTACAGCAGCTACCTCTGGTCTGATAACTCGACCGGATCTAGCATCACGGTGGCCGACACGGGAACCTACTCGGTGACCGTCTCTACGGCCCAGGGTTGCTCCGGTACGGCGTCCTTCACGCTGACGGGTTCTGCTGCTCCGATCACGCCGATTATCTTGGCTGACGATACCGTTTACTTCTGTTGGGATGGCGTAGCCAGTGGCGGCGCCCAGTTCCTGATCGCTGATGCCTATGGCCAGTCGGTCAGCTGGAACGACCCTGCCGGTTCTACGGATGACTATGTGATCCTGAACGTCGGTAATGGAGTAGGTGAGTACGGCTTCGGTACGTATAACATCAGCATCACCGCTCAAGGTTCGGGTGGTTGTATCGCGGCTGACAGCATCAAGTTCGTTGTCGTCGCCAATCCGACCCCGACCATCTCCGGTACCACGGCTCTCTGTGAAGGCGGTTCTACCACCCTCGATGCCGGTGCAGGATATGCTTCCTACAGCTGGTCTGACGGTACTACGGAAGTAGGCACCAGCCAGACGCTGACGGTGACGCCTACTGCTGCTACCTCCTACACGGTGACGGTGACCAACTCTGCTCTTTGCAGCGGATCGGCTACGGTGAACGTGACGGTTACTCCGAACACGTCGAACACCTCGACGGTCAGCCAGTGTGATTCGTATACATGGTCTGTAAACAACCAGACCTATACCGCCAGCGGTTCTTACACCTCTGTAACGGGTTGTCATACGGAAATCCTGAACCTGACGATCACCACGTCTACGTCGAACACGACGACGGCCAGTGCTTGTGACTCGTATGTTTGGTCCGTAGATGGTCAGACGTACACGGCTTCGGGCACCTATTCTTCGGTGACCGGTTGTAACACGGAAGTGTTGAGCCTCACGATCACGCCTTCTACGTCGAACACGACAACGATCAGCGCTTGTGATTCTTACACCTGGTCAGTAGATGGTAACACGTACACCACCTCGGGTACTTACTCCTCAGTAACAGGTTGTAATACCGAGATCCTGAGCCTGACGATTACGCCTACTACGTCTTCTAACGTATCCGTAACGGCCTGCAACACCTATACGTGGGCAGCTAACGGTCAGACGTACACGCAGTCTGGTACGTACACGAGCACTTCCGCTTGCGCTACTCAGGTTCTGAACCTGACGATCAATGCCTGCAGCGGCGTCACGATGAACCTGACGGCCTTCCTCGAAGGTTACTACACGGGCTCATCCACAATGACTTCTGCCTTGGCTAACGCAGGTGTGACCGGCGCTGTCGGTACCGAAGCTGACTCCATCACGGTTCAGCTGCGTGACAGTCTGGATCCGACGGTTGTCGTTGATGCGGTCACAACGCTTCTGATGACTGACGGTACGGCTCAAGTCAACTTCGCCAATGCTTCGGCCGGCTCTTCTTACTGGATTGTCATCAACCATCGTTCTTCAATCCAGACGTGGAGTGCTTCTCAAGTCTTGACTTCTGCTACTACTTCGTATGACTTCTCCAGCGCAAGTTCTCAGGCGTTCGGTGATAACATGAAAGAGGTAGAGCCTGGTGTTTGGGCCATCTTCACGGGTGACATGAACCAGGATGGCTTCGTGGACAACTTCGACTTCGATCTGTTCAACAACGACAACTTGAACTTCGCCTATGGTTATTACAATACCGACCTGAATGGCGACGCATTCGTTGACAACTTCGACTTCGATCTGTTCAACTCGAACAACTTGAACTTCATCATGGCCATTACGCCCTGATTACCCCTCCCGTACGGCTCCTCGCCCCAAGCGAGGAGCCGTTTACGGGAAAATATTGGAAAACACCCCCGATTAAGCTTAATATTGGAATAATCCATAACACACACTGTATCTAATTTCGGGAGTCAGTTTCCCTGCAATGGCCTTCAAGAAACACAAACAAACACCAATACACATGAAACCAATCCTTACAACTAACTCCTGGAAGCACTGCTGGCTGCTTCTCTTGCTAATGGTGACCGGTGTGTCATCATCGTTCGGTACAGCCAAAGGGTCGTTGACTCTGTCCAATTGCACTGCCGGTCCGAACTACATCGAGTACCAGGTCAACGTGACCAACAACAGTGACGCCGGAGAGGTCATTTACATGAACTCCTTTACGCCACGTATCACCCACGCTACTGGTATCGTGCCCACCGGAACGAACACCTTCACCTACCAGTATGTTGCCGGATCTTGTGATCCTGCCGTGGCCAACTGGTACACCACGTTAGGTACTACCTACAACGTGTTGTACACCTCTTCTTCCCGCTTGATGCAAGCCACGCAGACGGCTACCATTTATGGTAATTCTGCAGCGGCTTCGAATTGTCCGATTTCACCGGGCAACACCATCAATTGTGGTAAGTTTCGTCTGACTATCACCAATACCAATTTCGTGGCTGGGGCCAGCGTAAATATGGTTTGGGCCACCACCTCGGGTTTCACGGGTTATGTCAACACAGGAACCAGCTCGAACAACTTCAATACGACGGCCAACCGTACCCTTGGTACTCCTTGCTCATTGACCATTCCTGCAGCCTGTTCCATGACGGCTTCCGCTTCTGCGATCAATGCGGCTTGCTTCGGAGCTGCTAATGGATCGGTAACAGTTTCTACCACCAACGGCACGAGCCCTTATACGTATAATTGGAATCCTTCTTCGGCAGGTTCAACCGCTACGGCTAGCGGTTTGAGCGCCGGTTCTTATTCTGTCACGGTTACGGATGCAAACGGCTGTACAGCCTCGGCTTCCGCTACGGTCACTCAACCTGCTCAGCCTTCTCAGCCTTCTTTGGCTTGTTATCAATCTGCTACCTGGAGCTCGGCTACTTGTCAGTGGGTGGTTTCTGGCACCCAGCCTGCCCAGCCTACCTTGGCTTGCTACGAGTCTGCCACCTTCAACAACGGTACCTGTTCTTGGGATGTTACGGGCACTCAACCTGCCCAACCTTCCTTGGCATGTTACCAATCCGCTTCCTTCAATACCAATACCTGTACGTGGGATGTAACGGGCACCCAGCCTGCCCAGCCTACCTTGGCTTGTTACGAATCCGCTACCTTCAACAACGGTACTTGCTCTTGGGATGTGACGGGCACACAGCCTGCCCAGCCTTCGCTCGCTTGTTATCAGTCTGCTTCATTCAACAACAACACCTGTACGTGGGATGTAACAGGCACTCAGCCTGCCCAGCCTAGCTTGGCTTGTTATCAGTCCGCTACGTTTAACAATTCTACCTGCACTTGGGACGTAACGGGTACGCAACCTGCTCAACCTTCTTTGGCTTGTTACCAGTCTGCTACCTTTAACAATGGTACCTGTACTTGGGACGTAACGGGCACTCAGCCTGCCCAGCCTTCGTTGGCTTGTTACCAGTCTGCTACCTTCAACAACGGTACTTGTACATGGGACGTAACGGGCACCCAGCCTGCTCAGCCTACGTTGGCTTGCTATGAGTCTGCTACCTTCAATGGCAATACCTGCTCTTGGGATGTAACGGGCACACAGCCTGCTCAGCCTTCCCTGGCTTGCTATCAGTCTGCCTCGTTCAATAGCAACACCTGTACGTGGGATGTAACGGGCACTCAGCCTGCCCAGCCTACGCTGGCTTGCTATGAGTCTGCTACCTTCAACAACGGTACCTGTACTTGGGATGTAACGGGCACTCAGCCTGCTCAGCCTTCCCTGGCTTGCTATCAGTCTGCTTCTTTCAACGGTGCTACCTGTCAGTGGGACGTAACCGGTACTCAGCCTTCACAGCCTTCATTGGCTTGTTATGAGTCGGCTACCTTCAACAACGGTACCTGTTCTTGGGACGTGACCGGCACTCAGCCTGCCCAGCCTTCCTTGGCTTGTTATCAGTCTGCTTCTTTCAACGGTTCTACCTGTCAGTGGGACGTAACGGGCACGCAGCCTTCACAGCCTTCCCTAGCTTGCTACGAGTCTGCTACCTTCAATAACAACAGCTGTTCTTGGGATGTAACGGGCACTCAACCTGCTCAACCTTCTTTGGCTTGTTACCAGTCTGCTTCCTTCAACACGAACACGTGTACTTGGGATGTAGCGGGTACTCAGCCTGCCCAGCCTAGCTTGGCTTGCTACGAGTCTGCTACCTTTAACAACAACACTTGCTCTTGGGATGTAACGGGCACCCAGCCTGCTGCTCCGACGGGTCTTGCTTGCTGGCAGTCGACTTCCTTCAACTCGGCTAGCTGCCAGTGGGATGTTACCGGCTCTCAGCCTCAGCAGCCTTCCTTAGAGTGTTACCAGTCAGCTACCTTCAACACGGCCACGTGTACTTGGGATGTGACCGGAACTCCGTTGACCGCATCTGCTTCTCTGTCTGCTCCGATGGCTTGCTTCGGCGGAACGGCTTCCATCAGCGTTTCTGCTGCCGGCGGCTCAGGTACCTACATCGGTACCGGTGTTCAAGTAGTAGGCGCAGGATCCTACACCTTCACGGTGGCTGATGACAACGGTTGTGTCGCTGTTACCAACTCGGTTTCTGTTACTGAGCCTTCCAAAGTCCAAGGTTCAACGACTGCTGTCAATGCTTCTTGCGGCCAGTCCGACGGTTCAGCTACGGTAACGGCTTCCGGCGGTGCAGGTTCTTATACCTACCTCTGGTCAAACGGTGCTACCACGGCTACGGCTAACGGTCTGGGCGGTGGAAGCTACACGGTAACCATCACTGACGCCAACGGTTGCACGGGCACGGCCTCTGCTACCATCACGGCTGTAGGCGCTGTTCCTAGCGCTGCCGGTCCTGTCAGCGGTTCTCCCGGCGCTTGCCGTGGATCAGTCTATGTGTACAGCATCGCTCCTGTAGCCGGCGCTTCCGGTTATAACTGGGTTCTCCCTGCCGGTGCTACCGGTTCTTCGAACACGACGTCAATCACGGTAACGTTCGGAAGCAGCTACAACGGCGGATTCATTTGCGTAACGCCTACCAACACCTGCGGTGGCGGCGGTCAGTCTTGCATGAACGTACCTGTCCTGACGGTCAAGCCTAACCTGCCTGGAGTCATTTCCGGTCCGGCTACTGCTTGCGGTCCTGGTGTTTACACCTACTCGGTTGCTCCGGTTGCCAACGCGCTCAGCTACAACTGGACGGTCAATACCACTACTGCTACCATCATCAGCGGTCAGGGAACTAACACCATCCAACTGAGTGTGGCTTCCGGCTTCGCCAGCGCTTCTCTGGGTGTTACTGCTTCCAACTGTGTCGGTACGTCATCTATCCGCTACCTCTCTCTGAGCGGTTTGGCTACGATCACCTCGGCTCTTTCCGGCCCTATCTACATCTGTCCTAGCCAAACGGGTAACTACAGCATTTCTGCTGCTTCCGGTTCCGGTATCTCCGGTTACTCTTGGGCTGTGACGGGTAATGCAACGGTAGTCAGCTCCAACGGTACTTCCTGTGTGGTCAGCACGGCTGCCAACTGGAACGGTGGTGTATTGACTTGCACCGTAACCACGCCTTGCGGTAACAGCTCACGCGCTTACAACCTCTACAAGAGCCCGCTGCAGCCTGGTGCCATCACCGGTCCGGCTAACAACCTGTGTATCGCTGCCGGTACGAGCTCAGCTTCGTATTCCATCGCTGCGGTTGCCGGCGCTACTTCCTACTCTTGGACTGTTCCTGTCGGTATGACGATTACCTCTAATACCGGTACGGCTATCACGGTTTCCATCGGTGCTACGTTCAACAGCGGTAACCTTTGTGTGACGGCTAACAACACCTGTGGCTCTAGTGCTGCCCGTTGTCTGGCAGTCTCTAAAGCTCCTGCTGTTCCCGGAGCAGTATCAGGTTCTGCGTCGGTTTGTAAGAACCAGTCTGGTGTAGCTTACTCTGTAGCTTCTGTTGCAGGTGCTACCGGTTACTCTTGGGCGATCTCTGGCGGTGCCAGCATCGTTGGTGCAGGTTCTTCCGCTACGGTTAACTACAACACGGCTACCAGCTCTTCTGCTGTTATCACGGTTAATGCTACCAACCAGTGCGGTTCCAGCCAGCCTAACCGTCTGACAGTTGCTGTCAACCTGTTGTGCCGTCAGGCTCAGTCTGATGTCGCTCCAGTTCTCACGGCGTTCCCGAACCCTGCTTCCGGCAAGGTTACGGTCAACTTCACGGCTTCCGCTGCTGATCGTTACACCGTACGTCTGGTTGACCTGTTGGGCAAACAGATCTATAGCACGACGGTCAACGCTGTCGAAGGCTTGAACGTACAGGAGATCGAACTTAGCCAAGTGGTTAAGGGTATCTACCTCTTGAACGTACAGTCTCAGAGCGGTGATGTTCAGACACTCCGTCTGGTCGTAGAATAATCC
>Ga0255240_1000101_pt1 | contig 12353 bp, 10 predicted proteins | sample ColtaT_23_FD_183712 | JGI IMG/M metagenome (GOLD analysis project Ga0255240, IMG submission 183712) | Metatranscriptome of freshwater microbial communities from Columbia River, Oregon, United States - Colum_Yuk_RepC_8d (Metagenome... | ecosystem: Environmental > Aquatic > Freshwater > River...
CGCATGGCGCGCTCACGGACTTCAGGGAATTAGTTGGTTGTTTTCTTCGTGGCTCAATTCTCTCAGGGATTGCAGCCTCCGAGAAATCCTCGGCGATTCATATGTGCTGTATTCCACAAGGCCATGGGATGTTATAGACTAAAAATTCGGCGTTAATATAATTAGAGGTTTATATATAAATGGCAAAATCTAAAGAATCCCAGCTAACCCGAATCCAGAAACAGATTCAAATGCTAGAAGCAAAGCAGAAGGCGCTTCTCTCCAGAAAAAATGACAAAGCACTAAGTCAGATTGTGGCTATTGCCACAAAAAATGAAATTTCTGCTGACGAGATTGTAAATGCACTAACGGCCCCCAAGCGTGGTCGCAAACCCTCGGCTAAGAAAGAAAAAAGAGTTGCCGTACCCCCGAAGTATAAAAATCCGAACAACCCCGAACAGACCTGGAGTGGTCGTGGCAGAACCCCGCTGTGGGTCCAAGCACTTAAAGATGCAGGGAATCTCGAGTCAGCAACTATTTAGTTTAGTTAGCCCGAACCCAGACGGCGGAGCGGACTTTTATCGTCAGAGCCCGGCACACTTTCTATTAATACGTCGGCGATGAGCACCACAGTGTTTGTGGTGCGGAATGCTAGGTCGCAGCAGCCACTCGTTGGGTAGTTGAGGCACGCAGGATGTTTTTGGGTCAATCTACTCGATCGCAGACTACAGGGAGGGTACTCGCCGCGATGCTCCCGCACCATGCTTCCGGCGCGCTCACAGACCTCAGGTGATTACTTTGTTGATTTCTGCATAGCTCCCTTCTCTGAGTGGTTGGAGCCACAACGAAACTCGGGGCGGTTCATGCTGTGTAGAAAGATTATCCTAGACCAAGAAATCTTTTATGTGATAAGGAAGAAAAACTGTAAGCATAGGCGCTACCTATTTCTTCCCTTTTAATGGTGGAATCAGGCATATCCGCGATATTCCCCACTTCCAAACTCAGATTGTTTAATTCAACATAATTTTTTTCCTTCCGTGAAAGCTTAGGGGGAGATGTCCCAGCAGCTAGTTCATTTATCAGCATCCTTGCTTGGTGCATCAGCTGAGATTGCACTCTAGTATCCAGAGGTTCAATCAACTGGTTCTCTTCTAGACGGCCACCGTAACCCCCGCCAGAAAGATGATTTCTGTGCACAGCTAAACGCTTATCAACGACGTTGGGATGCACTTTCCCTAATTCGAAACGGGGACGCCCCGGCATCGATATGCCGATCATAGCTATTGATCGTCTACCTTCATTTTTGGTCGGAGAAGACAAGGCACACCTCTAAAACAAGATTGCAAATTTTACCCAGTAAGACTGACAAGTCAACACGGCTTACTGAGAGCTATTCAATCAGCAGCCTCTTCGCTGAGCTTAGCAACACCACACACAAACCCATCATCGTCAGGCTCCGAAACCTCAGCGCATTTAGGCAGATACACCATCTTTACCCTTAGTTCAATTAGGGACTCGAGTGTCGTTCGCTGGAGCTCTGCTTGATCCTGATCAACATACTTTCCAGCCAAGACGATGACGGCTTTTTGTCCTGTTGCTGTATAAAAATGTGCCTTTGCTGGATAAAGCCCGACTGGAAGCTTTTTAATGACATCGTCAGCTTGTTGTGAGTTCATCGGCATACCTATGCGATAAGCAATTAACTGATCCAGTCCAGGATCTTTTAACAAATCTGTTTCTTGCAAAAAGCTTTCATCGACTTCAACGTCGGGAGTTAAGGTTTTACCCAGCTGAGCATCCGTGCCATTGCTCGTTCTTTGATTGACTCCAGCAGCCTCTGAAGCCTCTGAAGCCTCTGAAGCCTCTGAAGCCTCTGAAGCCTCTGAAGCAAGATTGGTAGCGGCTACTTTTATGTTTCCAATAGGAAAATAAATAGCGCTAGCATATCCAATTGATATACATATAAGAGCAATAATTACTATCTTCATTAGCAAGGTTTACTGTTAAGTACGTGGCAATCAGAAAAATATTCATTAGTACAAGCGGTGGTTTTCAATGATCTCTGACTCCGCTCCGTTTACCCGCTTCTCTAATTTCAGATTGATTGAAATTAAGCCTGTAACGTTCCATCATCTTTGCCTGAGACGGCTGTCTGGAAACATAACTTGCAGAACTCCCAGCAAGCGGTCGATTATAGTCGACAGGGTTCTTCCCCCCCCGCCCACCGACCATTACCTCGCGAGCTTCAGTTTGATTTGGCGCCACCGCGATTCGTCTCTGAGGCTTGGTCATTTCATTTGCTGTTACCGGACCCTTAACCCTTCTTAGATTTGCAGGATCCCCGGGATCAACTCCTAACAAGGGATCTACTGTAGCTTTATCGGTGAAAATGAAGTTCTTACTTGCACGCTCGCTCCTCTTTGATTCGGCGGCCATTCCATCTAGATGGGATTTACCGAGCCCTTCTGCAGCCATCCATGCCGCTTTAGATCGGGCAGTTAAACTGTTGTGAGTAATATCACCATTGGTCCCGTCCGATTTTGTCCACTCAGCGACGCCCTTGTTATATTCATGAGTGAACGCATTGTCGCGATCTAGAGCGCCAAGCTTTCTGGCGCTCGGGCCTAATTTATCAACGTCTATGAACTTTCCTCCACCTCGACTCTCAAACTCAATAGTATTAACGGGCTTGCGTCCAGTATTAGCCAACTCGGCCGCACCAGTTTCTTCATGTGAAGTCGTATAAAAGCCTCTTTTATAACGACCTTCGTCCAAGCCAACGTTGGGATCGATCCCACCCTTGATCGCATTTAGATGCCAGTCTTCAGCCGTGCTATGGAAGAGGGTTTGCCCTCTTGTTAGTGAGGCCGTCGGCAATGCCCCTCTGTCTTTGCCTCTTAACATTGGATTTTGACCAAAAAACTGGTCAGTTAACTCTCGCGGTTTAGGATTACTAGACTCGAATCTCTTTTGTTGGGATTCAGGTGAGATACCTTGTCCTTTATGCCTCGCCACATCACTTAGAAAATGACTCTCGAGATCATCGCGGATCATTGTATTGATTGAATGATCTGTTCGCTTCGCTCTCTCAGCGTGTTTCCTCAGTTCAGCCATCGCATCTTTGTGCAGAGATTTCGCTTGGCTGGTCATCCTGATACCGGCTGGCGCTGGAGGGATCGGAGGAGGCGTCGTATGGGACTGTCTTACAGCCGCTGCTGATCTAAGTTGGGCCGGACTAGCCTGCGGCACATGCACTTGCCTTGAAGGAGGCGCACCACGAACCGCTGAAGGTGCGCGGACTTCTCCAAACCTTGCAAGTTTAGCCCTCATTTCAGAGCTTATTGGTGTTCTGGGTTCTGGCGGCATACGATGTCAATTCAACTGGATGCGTAAAATCTAGATACTAAAACAGGCACTTAACTCTATTATTTGAGTTAAATAATTATCAAACCCTTTGAACCATTCGACGCTCCCCGTCCTCGGGAGCACTTGGCTTTAGAGTCTGGGGACTGTACCTCCCTTTAAAGCCAGCTGTCATGTGAAGGCTCTTGGCGCCAATCCATCCCAAGCCTTCTTGCGCCTATCTTAGATTTCCGCACTGCCGCAATCCTAGATCAGTACTCTCGCTTGGTACAGGTGGCCGCAGCGAATCCGTTCAGAAGCCCGATGATTTGTTCGTCAGAAAATTACTTCGATATGCACCATCTCGTTGTTAAGGGCATTGCACGTAAAATACCGGTGCTACTCAGTTACCGGGGCACGTTGGAACACAAAACTATTTAGCTTTTTGATCCGGCTGAACTTCAACCCCAAGCAAATCAAAAATGTTCAAGTTACCTCTATTTTCCACGAACAGCTCTCTATAAAGCTCAGCGGTGCCAAGACGGCCCCAATCAATAGCTTTAAACACGAGATATGGCACAGGACTGTGCGGGTCATCCTGCACAAGAAATTCTGCGGCACTACGCAACATTGCATATGCTTGCATCCGGCTAGACAGATTAGAGTCCACATCCGTTTCAGAGTTGCCTAACTGCTGTAGATCAAACACCGGATCCGCATTGGAATTGTTTTCCGCCGCGAAAAGACCAAGTGGACCAGCGTGATCTGCAACCAGAGATGCAAGCTCCGAAATAACGGCACTCACATTTCCCAAAGTGGGAGCTGCATCTCTAAACAATGCCTCAAAAGTAGCATCAAGATAACTCAGACCATACTCTGCGTCTTGCAAATCTATCCAAACTTCCTGATAAAACTCCAAAGGACAAATGTCCATCGCCTTTCGGATAGCCTCGGTAGCCACCCCAACAATCTGCTTGCCTTTTACCGGAGCCTTTTGTCTTATAGATCGATTCAACTCGAATAAACTATACCCCTCAATGTTTTCGAACCCGGATGGAATAAACTTACTCAGAGACAAAGTGATAGAAATCTTATCATTTAACCAATCGAACAAATTGGTACGATATTCTATATCGCCATCTTCCAACACCGGGTGCACTTCATCCCAATACACACTCATCAGCTCTGCGATAAGGATAAAGATGGGCCCAACCCGGCGAAAGCCAGAAATATGAATCTGGGATTCAAGCATCCATATCGCAAGCTGCAGGTCTTTGGACTCTGACTTAAGCGCCCCTGATGCGATTTCGAACACCTCTTGCCAATTTGGCTTTTTAAGATCAATCTTCCAGTCACCCTGTGGCAGCAACGGGTCATCGGACTGCCTGGCAATTTGAATACGCTTGTAAACCTCGTCTTGTTTCAGCCAAGGACCGCAGGGAGATTCACCAGAGATGGGAGCGAGAAAGTCAGATACCGATAACTCGTGGGTTACCATTACTTCATCAAGCTTCATGACCTTAATCCTTATAAATTTTGTCTAACAGCTAAATTTTCGGCGGACTATTCGGGAACACAGCCGGTATGCTTAACGGTACGTTTTGCTTGGTTTCAGGATCTACACCAAGCAATGAAAGCCTCAAATAAAGGGTTGCCGAGTTTTTTCTCGCGTCCACAAGACTAGCCGCCGTATCAAAATTAAACTCCAATAACATGGATCCATTGGTCAGCGCGTTCTCGTCATCAACGGATGAATGGTGAGCACTGATGAAACGCAGTAGACTCCAATTACTTTCTTCGACAAACTCAACCTTGTTATCGATGACCGGCAAATTATTCAACAACGGCAAATACGGCGAACCCTCCGCCCAGTCGAAGGTCAAAGAGATGTCGTCTTGAAAGCGCCAAAACAGTGGGGCGGATACTCCCGGATAAACCAGCACACCATCACCAACTTGGAAAGTCCACTGACTTACATGATTTGCAAAATCAATCGGGCTGTTATACCTCCCGGCGTCCACATTAAAATCGGCAATCAGTTGTATCCCTTGTGAACTTTCCGAACTTGAAACGCCCACAAAATTTTGCAGGATTGAAATAGTACTATCAAGCTCTCGGACGAATTCGGACGGCCCAGCAAACTGAGGGTATTTAGCAGATAACACTCTCAACCGATCAGCGAGACCACTGTCACTGCCCTCATATTGGTCTAAAAATGTTTTGAGCCGTGAGGGGGATAACGATGGAGCACCATCATTCTGGGTGTAGGGATAATATGGAGCAAGCAGACTATTAAACAGCTCTGACAGCCTTTCATAGTCCTTAGAGATCGTATCAATCCGATAGCTATCACAGTGACTTACTGACCGCGCGATAAGATTTCGCATGCTGATTGAAAAAAGAGAGTTCCCTTGAGGGCTCTCCAACGCTTGTGTCTTTTCGAAACAATTATCGAGCGTAATTTCGGCAAATTGGCCCAAGAAAAACTGATCAAAGTATTCACCTTCATTGGAAGGGTCTTTGTTTTGCTGCTTATTTATGTCTACCAGCGTTTGAGTCCAGCGACTGATAATATCCGGATCACCAAAAGATCCATCCGTACTTGCCAGGTAGGTAATAATTGGCGTGGCATACTGCAGTGCGAGCAACCTGGTCCTTAATGACTGAGCTGCCAAATAATCCTTAGCTTGACCGTCGGAGACCAAACCGTAGAACGATTCAGTGAAGCTGTTTGCACTCCAATTGACACGTACCCGGGGTTGGTAAACAAGATTTTCCTGATACAAATCATCGATGCTTTCGAGGATGGATAAAGCTAAGCGCTGGCTATCCTTCAGTACTATTTGCCGAGCGTTTGCAAACCCAAGCTGTTCAAAGGTGTTTATCAAAGCCAACAAAGGATTAAGGGCTCTGCGAAAATTCGAAACTCTGTCAGCAATTTGTGCTTCCCGAACATCCAGCGTTCTAATACTACCTAACCGCTGTGTAGGCCTTACCGTTTTCGAAGACTCTATCGTAGCGGCCATAGCCGTCTGTAACTGAGCAAGCAAAACTGCTTGCGCGAAATTAGCTCCATCTTTCTGATCATCTGACAGATAAGGTGTTGTGAACGTAGCGCCTGCAAACGCCAGATACTCTTCTGCAAAACCCAAACTGCGATTCAACTCATCAACATTCCAAGAAAAATCCTCATTTAGTTGAGCATTTATCTGCCAGTCCGTAGAGGTGAATGAAAGATCTCCAGTAGCTACTAGCGTCTTAAAGGACTCGGCCGATCCCTCAGTGAAAGCCGGCTGAAAGTCCTCGCCTAACGTAGCGGCATCATAAATTCGGTAATTCAGTTGGGCATTATCTCGAAGCATTTGGTCTCTAATAGCCGAGATACAACTCGAGACAAAAGTTTCCAAGCCAAGACCCGCTGCACTGTTCGGCGAAACCTCAACACTTCCGGAAAGATTACTCAAAAGAGAATACGTTTCATTACAGATATTCTGGTCTGCACTAACAATCCAATTTTCCGATAACAATTGATACCAGGACCGGAACTTGGCCATATCACTTCCGGCGACGACTATATCGTCCCTCGCTACGTTATCGAAACTTACATATTTAGAAAGGACCTCTATTGGTGCAGCAACTTCTAGACGATGCGCAACCACCAAACCTTGCGCGAGATCCAGGGCTTTGGTGAGCACTACACCTTCATCGACTACCGACCCGGGACAATCAAATGGAGCGTTCTTGTTGGGATCTATACTTTGGTCTTTAAGCAATGCGCTTAGATACATTTCCGAATCTATATAGAACCCATCGGGAAGAACGACGCCGTACAACATCTTGTATATCTTCGCAAAATCCTCTACTGCGGCTTCTGCATCGCCCGCCTCGAGCTGAGTTCTACCGGCTATCATTTCATCGATTTTTGCAAGTGCGGATAAATCATCCTGCAACTTACTCAGCCACTGATGAAACGCAGCAATATCTCGCCCGGCCACGTCACCAGCGCTAAGCAAATTTAGGTCTTCCGCCATTAACTGCCGAACTCCGCACTCAACCGCTGGAAACATAAGCGATTCGTATACTTCGTCACGAAAAAAGCTCTCTAGTACAGCATTTCTCCTTGAAACCAGGGTGACAGGCACAATTCCACAACAATAGCTTTCTGATGCACTTAAAGTGCTCAGTAACCCCACAGCTGATACCACAGATTCATCAAGATTATTCGGATCCCACAGATCTTCCAAAGTTTCATGAAACGCCAATAACTGTCTATTTTGCGAATTGCTATATTGCAGATCTGATATGAGCGCATAAGACATCCACAGCCCAAGCACCAAAAGCAAATACTGCGCCTTGCGAAATTTCTTGTTGGTTGAAAGCAACTGTTCTCTTTCAGGGTATGCAAGATAGCTTTCCGGGAAAATCTTTTTATAAAACAGATCTTTCAGCAAAATCCTTGTAGAACTTCTAGTTCTACCCGAGCCGGAAAAATATAGCCCACGAAACATAGAGCGACTGCTAGCAGACTTGTCAGAAAAGATAACTCTGCAAAAATCAACAATTCTATCTTGCAAATTGACGATTGAATTACAAAAAAGAAAAGCATTATCTACAGTGTTTTGATCATCACTGACCAACAAACCCATTTCATGTCGTCGTAAAACGGCAAGAACATGCTCGACAGCTTCAGCAATGTCTTTTATATCAAACGGACCATCATGCCCTTTTTTTGACCATCCAAAAATATTATCTCGATAGGCAAAATTCCTTTCCGAAAGCCAAAATTCAGAAAAGCCCTCCAGAGATTCACAATCAGTAACAAGCAAATAAACCGGCAGAATAAATCCTACTTTATCCCGAACCATCCAGAATTGGCGATACAAGCTTTCAGCCGCTGCTCTTTCATCTTGCAGCAAATCACGCACAGAAACCGTCAATATCAAACCGTCTAGTGGCCGCTCTGGCCGAGAATTCAGCAGACCAGAAACGATATAGTGCGGAAACTCGTGAGCAATTAGACAACCGGCACCAGACAACCAGGAACCTCCGCTCGAACTTCCCGCATAGTACGTCTCCTGAAGAGTAGCGCGGATGTCCTTGTCTAAACCGTTTAGAAGCTCAAGATTAGACGTGTGATTTCCCAGCAATAAATAGATCGGAGTTTGATATCTGGTTTCGTTTTTACCATTTAAAAAAGCCAAGCTGTCTAAAATTAGGCCGCTGTCATTAGCTAATGGGCCAGCCTTAACAGTCGCTGATTTGGCCTCTCCCTTGAGCGACGCGTCGCCACCCTTTTTTTTGCCGAACTTGACCGTACCTATCGCCGGCGGCAAAAATGGTACTTTGAAAGTGATCTGCTTTCCACTTCTGTAGACTAAGTACAATACCAACAGGACGACGAACATGGCTATCAAAGTGGCGAATACTCCCCCACCAAGAAATCCAGATAGCTGTCGAAATGTGGAAATTAGTGCAGTGGAATTCATCGAACTGTGTGCTCAGTTTTTAAATATAGAGATGCAAATTCGTTGAGAGGTACCAGCGTGACACGAACCAGCCTAATACTCCCAGGACCACGTTAACAATCACACAATTTCTGAACAATCTAACGCAGTAACCAAACGGAGCTAGCCTGCGAGGAATGTCATGATTGGTCGGCAAATCTGGATACTGCTCAATATCGAAAACATCATCATCTATGCCCTGGGTACCCAGCGGCACAACCTGAGATGCCAATTTTGCTTTTAACGACTGCAGATTGTTGTTACTCTCTCGAAAACTGAAGTCCACCTTGAAAAACAGAATCTTCAAATACACTATAACCAGATCTCTTTCTCGGTCTGATGAAGTTTTACTATCTGCAAGCAATTTAAATCTGTAGGGAAGTTTCGATGACGAATTGCGGGATCCGAACATTCTATATTCTAGGAGAAACTCTAGCCATAGATCGCGCCCTCTGAGCGCTTTAACCCTATCCGTAGGATGCCAGCTTATCTTTTTCAACATTTGATCATCGATAAAAGTAACGAAACAATAGATCATGTTTTCGAATGCACCAATCTCCCTGTCGTATAACAATTTATCAATATCCCGACGACTTACTGCAATAATGTCATAGATTTCCTGCTGACAACGAACCAAGGTAACCCAGCCCGAATCTTCAGGGGAATCAAACTCTAATCCTAATGCTATATTCTCCAACAAAACGGATTTGACTTTGAGCCACTGCGAATGCAGATTATCAAAGGTATTAAGCAAGTTATAACTTTTAGGCTTCATGATTAACTGCTTCTAGGCAATATCAAAAAGATATCGGCGGACTTTGCAAACTCCAAATCATCTTCCGATCCAACCACCAATATTTGATCGCCAGCGTTTAAGTCCACCGGCAGTGCGACCTCATAAATAATCTCATTAGAGTTCGCGGTGATCTTGAACCTTGGAACCTCACTAATCATATTTCTCAAAAACCCAAGATCGCGATTAATCCGGTTCGCGGCTAATTGGTCAGAAGTACAAATAAAGGCATGTTCTACCCACTTAGCACAATCTGCCCTCAACACTCCATCTGGCACTTTAAACACTATATACAGTTTCTGATCCACGATCGCATAGCCCAGTTCGGCTTGAAAGGTCCTTCTGTCTTTGGTCACGAACTGTTGCGAAATGTAGTCTATAGCAACCGTGTCTATTGTTCTGTATATATATCTTAGAACACCAATAAACACTTCAGTCAGATGATTATGACTATATTTCGGAAACTTGGGAGCGGTCGGGTCAGCATTTAATGATGCTAAATCCGAAGCGTAATTCGTCAAATCTCTATACAAGTCAAACGGGTGGCTTCCAGACTCCAGGCTAATTTCTACACCAGACAAGTTCCTTGTCAATTTGACTATTGAATCACGATGAAATTGTACTTGCGATTGGTTGGTTCTGTTCTCGTCAAGCATAGACCTTAGTTGAGTAGCTTTCACACGAGCGCTGGCCACTATAGACTCAACCTGAGACCACAATGTTGAATTTCCCGTCAGATGGCGACCAACCGATAAGGACGGCGGCGTATACTTGAGTCTTGAAAAAGTCCCGTCCACCTTTTTCTCAAGCTTGATCAACGGAAATGCAGAATAGTTGGGTGATACATTCTCTTCCAGCACCAATCTTAGATACGGCACTAGCCTGACAATATCGAGCTTGTTGCTAATGTCATTTCGGTCAGCAGTCAGTCCTGAATTCACACTTAAGTAACGTTTAAAATCAGTATTCTCATCACTCGCACACGCATCTGATTCAAGCGCGATTGCAATACAAATTCGGAACGCTTTGTTCACTTCAACATCTAGCTTGTTTAGATCCAAAGCCAATCTTGTATCATCGGAGAAAACGACCGAACCATCGGAAGCACGAGACCGGTATTGGATAACAGTCCCATCGGTCATAACCCCATGAAAAACATCTATTACCAGCTTGTTTGTAGCAAGCTCCAACTCATCAACAGATAATTCTAAAACACCCCAATAAAACGGACAAAGCCTCTGCAACTGATGAGCAAGGCTCTGCGCCAGGTTAATAGCTGTCTGCTGGAAGTGATGTTGCGACAAGAGCATTCCTTCACACCAATGGACTTGCTCTACAATCTTTTGAATTTTTGAAATTTTCAACATGGTGTGACACCAGAAATTTGGTTTGAACGCTCGTAACCTGTAAATGAGCCAAGGTTTGGTTCAACCTTTGTGACGATTTTATCGCCAACAACCTCGATCCATGGATTTTCAAGCTGTGACAAATCAACCTTTCCTAAGCCTTGTATAAAGGCAACAATCAAAATTGCTTTGCTATGGTTCTCGGGTAGATCGGAATATTGAAAAACATAGCCTTTAGGCAGTTCAAAGCGCTCAATATCCATCTCATTACCAAAGTTCGTACAATAGCCATCATGCTCAGCAAACCATTGAATCGCGTCCACACTACTGATCAGCTGAGCAGCACCGTCGCTATACACAAACACAACTTCTATCGCTACTGCCCGGCGCTCTTCGCTTTGCAGCACGTTTATACCAATACTGTTCAGCTTGTTCGGGCCCATACCAAGAGTAATCAGCGATTTCTCTTTGACTGCAGTGTACACACCACACGATGTCAGAAGCAGACACACGAATCCCAAAAATACGAAATTTAACTTCATGAGTTAACCCACACCTTAAACTGGGACGGACTTATATGAATCCCGATCGCATTTGCTACGTATCCGTTAACGAAGGAGATGTCTAGTAAACGTGTAACCCCAAAAATACAAACGAACACACGAAAACTAGAGCTGCCATATCTACAAGCGCCAAAAAAAACGCCTGAAACCACTCCGCCAAGTGAAGCCGGCGGCGGCAGCGTAATTGAGGACATGATCAGTGTTAAGAAATTCTGTGTAGGAGCACCACAGTTAAACACTTTAGGAACATTTGGCAGCGCTGCAGAAGAAAATGCCAAACACGGAAAAGCTCCAAGCCCAAGTGGAGGAATAAGCTTGTGCGGATCAGCATAACAAGCCACTAGTGAGGGTACTTGAGTAACAACAGCGGTCATAAAATCAACCCAGATTTATCCTTTCAGCGTCCATTCTGATATCTTTTTCAGCAGTAATTATTTGAACGGACGCTTTAGACATTATCGCGGTATCAGATTCCAGATCGTAATATCCAACTCTTATCAGTATTTCTTTAGCTATATTGACAACGGTATTACTGACCGTTTGCACGATTGATGAAGCTTGAATCATTAATTCTCCAAGCGGTGCGCCTACGCAAATATTCCTTTTACTGAAAAATGACATATCGTTAGACGATACCAGTGTGATGCAGCTTGCCTTTATAGTAAGACCGCACTCATTAGCTGGAGATACTACAGCTTGCATTCCAGAGCGCCTTACCAGTATTGCGACTACATATTTTTCTTCGCTTTGCGAAGATATCAAAACGCTGTCACCTACCTCTGGTTTAACAAGACAGCTGAACGCTTGCTTCACAATGATACCGCCA
>Ga0255240_1000105_pt1 | contig 12186 bp, 10 predicted proteins | sample ColtaT_23_FD_183712 | JGI IMG/M metagenome (GOLD analysis project Ga0255240, IMG submission 183712) | Metatranscriptome of freshwater microbial communities from Columbia River, Oregon, United States - Colum_Yuk_RepC_8d (Metagenome... | ecosystem: Environmental > Aquatic > Freshwater > River...
GACCAAATGCGTTTAGCCACCCAGCTCATCGCCACCCAATCGAGCCAGACCCAGACCGCCGTTTCACAAATCGCCTTTGGTGCCCAGAGCCAGTCGCATGCGGTGCAGCAAGTGTCGGCCGCCCTGCGCTCCACAGCGCAGGCGATTTCGGACATCGCCCACAACACCGAACAGGCCAGCCAGCAGTCGCGCGAATCGGTCTCGCATGTACGCAGCGGCAAAGACAAGATTGCGGAAATGATCGATGTGGTCAGCCGCATTGCCCAGAACTCGCAGAAAATCAGCAAGATTTCCGAAGTCATCGAACACATTGCCTACCGCACCAACCTGCTGAGTCTGAATGCGGCCATTGAAGCCGCACGCGCTGGCGAGCAAGGCAAGGGTTTTGCGGTGGTGGCGGACGAAGTGGGCAAACTGGCCATCAGTTCGGCAGACAGCACCAAGGAAATCACCCAACTGGTGCAACAAGCGGCCACCGAAGCCAAGCGCGCCGTCGAGACTGTGGCCCTGGTGCAAAAAGACATGGACGCCATTGAATCGGGCGCCACGCACACCGACAGCATGCTGCGCCGTGTGGCCGTAGCGGTGGAAGAGCAAAGCTCTGCCGTGCAGGAAATCGACAGCAACGTGGCCAGCCTGGGCCAGGTCGCGCAAGGCAATGCCAGCACCTCGGAAGAGCTGACCGAGACCGCACAACACCTGTCCAGCATTGCCCGTAGCAATGAGCAGGCGCTGGCACGCTTCACCTTCTAAAGCTCTTCAGGCCCTCGGCTCGCTCGGCTTCACCGTTTGAAAATCAGGGCGGCCCGCCCTGATCCGTTCAGTTGTCCGTTCAGTTGTCCGTGTTTGCGGGTTCGGTCAGCGCCACCCTGACCGGGTGGCGCAAGAAGTAGGAATGGCGCTCTCCCGAGGGCGGCTCCAGCCAGAGGCCCTCCAACCAGGCCGCCGTCTCGGCACGCAGGCGGGGCAAGGCGCGCATGTCACTGGCCAGCGGCGAGCGCAAACCGAGCACCTCGTCCACCTGCAGCATCACAGGCGCCTGCCCATCGTCGCTCAGGCTGTAGACCACGCCGTAACCGCGTCTGGCGCAGTGCGGGCGGTCGAGTTTCTGTCCCAGATCGACCAAGGCAATGACCTGATCGCGCCAGACCACATGCGCATCGGCCTGTATGACCAACGCATCGGATTGTGTGACCTCGTGCACCTGCAGCGCAGGCAACAGCACGTAGATGTCTTCGACCTTGATCTGGAGGTAGCGGGACATGGCCAGAGCCTCAAGCCGCCTTGGGCAGGTGGTGCGGCGTCTGCAGGTTTTCCGCCAAGCGGTACAGCGCGGCGCCGTCCAGGATCAGCACCACACGACCATCGCCCAGGATGCTGGCGCCCCCCACGCCGGGCAGCGCAGCCAGACGCGGGTGAATGTCTTTGGTGAACAGCTCCTGGCGGCCCACAAATTCATTGACCGAAACGCCCAGCGTTCTTTGCCCGTCGTGCAGGACCACCACATAGCTGTGCGGCTCGTCGGGCACGGTCGGAAAGCCCAGGATTTCTTCGAGCCGCACGATGGGCAGGAAATTCCCCCGCAGCAAGATGGCGGTGCGCCCCTTGACGGTTTGGTATTCGGAAGGTTCCACCTCGACCAGCTCGGCCACATAGCGGCCGGGAATGGCCAGGGTTTGCTTGGCTGCATTGACCAGCAGCACCTCCTGCACCGCTGCCGACAGGGGCATCTGCATGGTAAAAACCGTGCCCTTGCCCACTTCCGAATCGAGATGGATGCTGCCGCCCAGGCGCATGACGTTGGTGCGAACCACGTCCATGCCCACCCCGCGGCCCGAGGTCTCCGTGACCACCTCGGCCGTGCTGAAACCGGGCCTGAAGATAAAGCTGAGGATGTCTTCCTTGCTCAGTTCGTGGCTGTCTTCTTCCTTGACCAGGCCGCGCTCCACTGCTTTGCTGCGCACGCGCTCGGGGTCGATGCCCTTGCCATCGTCGCTCACGCGGATCATGATGCGGCCGCCTTGCTGCTCTGCCTGGATGCGGATCACCGCTTCGTCGGGTTTGCCGTTGACACGGCGGTCCTGCGGCGGCTCCACGCCGTGGTCGGCGCTGTTGCGCACCATGTGCAGCAAGGGGTCGGCCAAAGACTCCACCATGGCCTTGTCGATCTTGACTTCCTGCCCCGTCAATTCCAGACGGATCTGCTTGCCCTGGGCCTGCGCCAGATCGCGCACCATGCGCGGGAAGCGCTTGAACACCAGCTCGACTGGCACCACGCGCAGACCCATCACGCTGTCCTGCAGGCGCGAGATGGCACCTTGAATGAGGGCATCGGTTTCCTGCAGGCGGCGCAGCTGGTCGTCCAGCGCATCGGCCAGTTGCTGCACCTCGGACAGGATGGCCTCGGCCCCCGTTGACTGCCCATCTTGTCCACTGTGCAGGCGGTGCAACTGGTGCAAACCATCGCGCACGCGGTTGTCGCCAATGATGTGTGCCAACTGGCCCCGCACCAGCACCATCTCGCCAATCTGGTTCATGAACTGGTCCAGCATTTCGCCTGGCACACGGATCACATTGGCGCTGGCACTTGCAGAGGCAGGGCTGGCGGCTGTGGCAGGTTTGGCCGCCGGCACAGCCGCCACCGCTGCGGTCTTGGGCGCAGCAGCCGTTGCGGCAGATGCAGTCGGCGCTGCAGATGCTTCAGGCCTTGCTGGCGCCACCGGTGCGACCGCCGCAGCCGAAGCCGAAGCCGAAGTCACAGGGGCTGCAACATGGGCAGCCCCAGCGGCCTTGGCCACAGGCGCCACAGTCGCCGCAGTGGGACTGGCGGCGGCACTGGCGGATTTGACGGGAACCGGGTCTTTGCCCAACTCCGTGAGCAGGTGGATCCAGCCGGTTTGGTTGTCGATGGCTGTGAGCTCCTGCTCCAGGGTCGCTTTGCTGCTTTTGGAGATGAACAGCATCTCGTACCAGCTCAGATCGTTTTCAATCAGGGTACGGTTGGTGATGCATTGGCCGCGCTCGTGCAGCCAGGCCAGGAACTGGTTGGCCACATCTTCGGAGGATTCCAGGTGGGCCTTGATCAGGTAGGCGCGCGAGCCGCCCTGGATGAGCTCCATCAGCTCACGGGTGTTTTCGGGCGAAAGCAGTTCGGCCAACTCTGCCGGGATGTGCATCGTGGCCATGAACTGGCGCACCGCGTCCGCCGGCGTATCGCCTTCGGCATCGTGCGACCACAGATAGGCACGGATGCGCTGCTGCAAACGCTCTTCGGCACTTTGGATCTGCGGCTGCTTGAACGGCGTGCGGCCGCTGGCACTGAGCACGTCGCGGACAAACTGCAGGGCATCGCGCGAGAACTGGATCACGTCGCTGTAAATGCCCATCTGGTTGCGTCCGGCACGCGCAAAAGCGTCCACCAGGAGCAAGGGAATGTCGGTGCGTGACTGGGGGTAGAGCGAGGTCAGGTAGCTGTGCACGCGCGAGAAACGCTGCGACAAGAGGTTGGCGATCTCGTCGTCCTGCACATCGCTGGGCACTTCGAGCTTGCGCAGCAGCTCTTCCACCTGGTCGAGCAGGTGCAGCAGATTGTCTTTGAGGGTGCGGGCCAGCACCTTGGCCAGTGACTCGCCCCCCAGGTCAACGCCCGTGGTCTCGCCCAGCGTCTTGAGGTCATCCAGGAAAGCCACGATCACATCGACCATGCGCTCGGCATCGCTTTGGCTGATCTCCTCGGAGACCGGCAAAGACGCCAGAATTTCTTCGATGCGGGCATTCAGACCAGCGTAGCCCAGGGTGTTGGATGCCCGCAGCATCCAGCTCAGCGGTTGGCGGATGTCATTGGCAATCGCCAGGGTCTGCGCCGGGCCTTGCCGCGAAGCGATGGAGCTGGCCAGCCGCTCCAAAATGGGCAAGCCGTTGCTGACCAGCCGCAAAAACACGACCTGGCGGTTGTCTGTGGTGCCGTCCGCCGCTTTGGCAGGCTCGGCCGTGCGGACGGGCACGGGGGCCTGTTCGGGCTCATCAGGCGCTTCGGCTTCAGATGTGGCAAGGGCTTCGGCAGATTCTGTGGCGTCAGATGCAGCCGGGGCGGTTTGCACCACACCGCCCTGGCTGACAGCGCGGAATGCGTTTTCCAGCTCCTTGAGCAGCGCCTGCGGTTTGTCGCCGTCCGATCGCTCACTCACGGCCTTGTCGCGCAAGACCTTGATGGCGTCGAGCGCACGCAACAGCAAATCGACCGTGGCTTTGTCCAGGGCTGCGGTGCCATCGCGCACCAGGCCCAGCAAGTCTTCTGCGCGGTGGGCAATGGCTTCCAGCGCGCCCAGCTCCATGACCCGGCTCAAGCCCTTGAGCGAGTGGAAGGCCCTGAACAGCCCGGACACCTCGTCCGCGCTCAGCTCGCCCGCATCGGCCTTGACCAGCAAGGACTCGATGCTTTCGATGTGCTCCTCGGTCTCAACCGCGTACTGGGCCCATATGGTTTCTAGAAAATCGTCGGACATGCCAGCCCTCTTTCACTCGTCATCCACAGACGTTCATTCGGGTCTCAGATACCCAGAACACGGCGCGAAGCCGTCACGATTTCATGGCCTTTTTTGGCGTTCAGGTCCAGGCTCATGGCGCCAGAGGGCTTGGCGATCACATCGGCCGCCCCGAATTTGCGCGCATCCAGCGCCTGGGGCGATCCCGCCTGAGCCACCGAGGACACGATGATCACCGGCACCTTGCTCAGCAAGCGCAAGCGCTTGAGGCATTCGATGCCATCCATGTGCGGCATTTCAATGTCGAGCAGGACCAGATCGGGGGCAATTTCCCGGATCTGCTGCAGAGCCTCCAGACCATTGGTGGCCTCGCCCGCCACTTCCAGATCGGGGTCAGAGGTCACGATCCCACGGAGCAATGCGCGCATGACAAAGGAGTCATCAACGATCAGTATTTTTTTCTTGGACATGGGCGTTCTCGGGTCAGACAGAAGGGTTGTTGAAAGATGATACGGGACGGGTGGTGCACAGCCGGGACAGCCGCAAACCCAGTTCCTTGGGCGCCAGCACAGCACTGGCCAGCCCGGCATTGATCGCAGAGGACGGCATGCCATCGACGATGCAGGTCTGAGGCTCCTGCACCAGCACGGCCGAATTCTTGCGGGCCACCAGCTCCTTGGCGCCCAGCATGCCGTCGCTGCCCATGCCCGTCATGATCACGGCCACAACAGGGGTGGAGGCCGACGCAGCGGAGCGAAACAGCACATCGGCGTTGGGGTGGATCTTGGCCTGCGGGTCGGTTTTCTCGTAGAGCATGAGCTTGCCGGGGAAAGGCTCGCGCACCACCACATCGGTGCCGCCTTTGACAATCACCACCATGCCGGGCTTGAGCTCCAGGGCTTCGGTGCTTTCGAGCACATTGAGGCCGGTTTCGTTGCGCAGGTGCGTCGCGAAACCGCTGGTGAACATGGGCGGCATGTGCTGGGCCACCACCATCGGACACGGCAATCGCCCCATGCTCTTGAGCACATGCGGCAATGTCGCAGGCCCCCCGGTGGAGATGCCCAGCACCACCAGCCCAGGCGCGGGCTGCGGCGGCGCGGTGCGCACCGTGGGCCCGATGGGGGTAGGAACCCCGGGCACAGCCGTAGCTGCCTTTTTGGTCAGCGCACCCAGCCCACCCACGCGGCTGCGCTGGCGCGCCCAGTAACGGAGTTTTTCGATCAGTTCCTGCCCGATCTTGACGATGTCGAGCTGGACAAAAGAGGACTTCTTGGCGATGAAATCCACCGCGCCGAGTTCGAGCGCGCGGATGGTCGTCACCGAATTGCGCTCGGTCAGGCTGCTGAGCATGATGATGGGGCAAGGACAGCTCGCCATGATCTGGCGTGTGGCCTCCAGGCCGTCCATCACCGGCATCTCCACGTCCATGGTGATCACATCGGGCTTGAGGCTTTGCGCCATTTCCACGCACATCTGCCCGGTCTTGGCCTCGCCCACCACTTCGATTTCCGGATCGCTTTCGACCATCTTGCGAATGGCGATCCGCATGAATGCGGAGTCATCAGAAATGAGCAGGCGGATCATATGCGGTTCTCGTTGCGAACGTACCAAGGCCCGCCCCTGCCCGGACGCGAGTCGAAGTATTCGGGCGCCAGCATCTGCACCGAAGCCCCCAGCACCAGCACGCCACCCGGCGCAATGGCGCGGGCCAGCATGTGTTGAACCATCTTCTTGATCGGGTCTTCAAAATAGATCAGCACGTTGCGGCAGAAAACCAGGTCCACCCCCATCACCGGTGGGCGGGTGTTCATCAGGTTGAAGCGCTCGAAACGGCAGAAGTAGCGGATCCACTCCTTGATCTTGTAGTAATTGACACCCGGCATGGCATTGGCGGGCGCGATCTTGACGTCTTCAAACATGCCCTTCCATTCGGCTGGCAGGTTACGGAAAGAGCCCATGCCCAGGTCGCCGTAGGTGGCCTCGCGCGCTGTGCGCAAGGCCTGGTTGGAGATGTCGGTGCCCAGCACATACAAGGCCCAGCCCATCTCGGGCACGAGCTTGCCGTCGAACAGACGGGCATGCCCAGCCTTTTGCATGGCGCGCAGGCACGAATAAGCCAGGTCATACACCTCTTCACCGGTCGAGCTGGCGGCCGACCACACCTGCAGCTGCTGCTTGTTTTTGCGCACGGTCAGCAGGTAGGGCAGGATCTCGTCGACCAGCATGCCCATCAGGTCCGGATCCCGGCAGAAATAGGTTTCGTGAACGGTCAGGTTTTCAACCAGCGATTGCCACTCCGAATGCTCTGGTGAGCAGGTGTTCATGCTTTGCACCCAGTCCCGTAAGGAGCTCAGGGGCAAATCCTTGAAAATGCGCACCAGCTTGCGTTCGACCAGGGTGCCCGGCTTGATGCCGAATCGGTTTTCGACACCCGCCATCAGCTCGCTGATGAGGGCCAACAGCGCAGGCGATTCGGCGGGCTCGGCAGGCCGGGGCTCCATGGCCACTGGCGGCACACTGAAACTGGGCGCGGGTGCTTTGACCGTCATGGCCTTGGCAGAGTCCACGGCCGTGCGCATCTGCGAGATCAGGTGATCAACTTTCTTGGTATGGGGCATGACAGGTCTCAGTTCATGGCTTGCTTGGCGGCCAGGGTCAAGGGCTCCAGGGTCAGCAAGGACACCAGCTCGCCGTTGAGCTTGCCCACTTCACTCAGGTAGTCATGGGTCTGATTGCGCACCGGGGTGATGTTGCGCTCCTCGATTTCGATGACGCGCTCGATGCGGTCCACCACCAGCGCCCAGGGCTCGCCATCGACCCTGACCACGACATACGAAGAGGTTTCCTGCGGCGTGATGCCCAGCAGGGAGCGCAGATCGAGCACCGGCGCGATCTCTCCCTTGATCTGAATGACGCCAGCCAGGTTGTCGTCGCCCTCGGGCAGGTCCACGCTGGCGGTGTATTCCTCCACGCGGTCAATCAGCCTCAGCGACAGTGCGCAGCGCTCCGTGCCCAGGCGGAAAGAAAGCAGGCGCCGGACGGCCGAAGCTGTTTTGTCAACGTGTTGTGTCATTTTGGCGTGTTGTTGGGTCAGGTAATGGCGGTAGCGGGCCATGGTCTCGGAGGACAGCAGGCCAGACATGGACAGCAGGCCGGTCATGTGCCCCTGGCGGGCCGCCGTGCCGCTCAGCCAGCCTTCAAGCTGGCTGTCATTGCCGCCACCCACGGCCTGCACATCGTCACTGGCGTAACGCTCGATGCCGAAAATGTTGGCCACCCCCAGGCCGAGCTGCAAGCCTTGCACCTCCACCACCAGCACGAAACGCGGGTTCTGGTTCACCTCGCGGCCCAGCAGGCCCGCCAGCGAAACCACCAGCAGGGCGCGACCGCGCAACTGCATGAGGCCCAGCACTTCGGCGCCAGCCCCAGGCAGGCTGGTCAGCGCGCCGAGCTCCACGATTTCCTGCACCTGCGTCATGTGCAGGGCATAGGTTTCCTGCCCGTCTTCCACGGTCACCGCCGGGAGATCGTTTGTCTGCACCTGGCCCAGGTCCTTGGCCTTTTCCTCGACGGCGGACAGGCCCACCAGGCCGCCACCGCTTTCGGGCACGCCGTCGGGCGACATGTCACGCATGTCCAGGGCGCGTTCGTCCAGGATCAGCACCGTGCGCTCAGCCAGGCTGAATTCACCGCAGATCGGGCCGTCCTGTGCGCCATCGCGGTTTTGGTAGAAGCTGATGGCCTCGTCTTCCACGCTGATCTTGTTGTGGACCCGGTCCACCTGCACCGCCACGCTTTCGTGGCCGGTCATGATCACCAGCAAATTGCCAAAAACATCGGCCGAGCGCGGTGCCATGCCCAGGCACAGGCACAGGTCCACCTTGAGCAGCACCGAGCCGCTCACATTGACCAGCCCCTCCACCTGTGGCGGTGCATAGGGCAAAGGCGTGACCACCAGCGGGTCGAGCACCTTGCTGACGGCAGATGCGGGCAGGGCAAACCGGTTGTCCTGGATGTCGAAGATGATGAGTTCTTTGCTCACGGCTTTTGCCTCAGGTGCTGAACTTGCCGATTTCGCGGCGTGTGGAGTCGGCCACTTTGGACAGCTCGATCATGGCCATGGCCAGCTCTTCGGAGGCCGAAGAATTGCTGCTGGCAATGGTCTCCAGGTTTTCCACGCTGCCATTGATTTCGAGGATCATTCGGCTTTGCTGCTCCACCGCTGCCGAGATGCGCTGCAGCATGCCGTCGGTCTGGACCGCGCTCTTGACGATGCGCTCCATGTCTCCGCTGACTTCCTTCACAGCCACCACCGCCTGGTTGGCTTGCTGCGCCGCCTGCTGGATCAGCTGGGTGATTTCCTTGGTGCTCTCGGCGCTGCTGGCCGCCAGCTTGCCCACCTCGTCGGCCACCACGGCAAAACCCTTGCCGTGTTCACCCGCACGCGCGGCTTCGATGGCGGCGTTGAGCGACAGCAGGTTGGTCTTGTTGGCAATTTTTTCGATCACGTCCGTGATCTTGTTGATCTTTTCGGAACTGCTGGCAATGCTGTTGACCACATCGACCATCTGCACCATCTTGCCCTGGCCATCGCGCACGATTTGGGTGGACTCCTGCGCCTGGCGGCTGGCCAGTTCGGTGTTGGACGAAATGTCATTGATCGCGGCCGACGTTTGCCGGATGGCGCTGACCATTTGCCCGATGTACTGCGTCTGGCTTTGCGCTCCGTCGGCCAGCTGACCGATGGCCGTGCTCGACTCACCAGCGGCGCCCGCCACTTGGTGCGCGTTTTCGCCAATCTGCGCCATCGAAGAGCCCAAGGCCTGCAGCGAGCGGTTGATGTCGTCCTTGAGCTGGGCCAAGGCCCCCGCCCCTTGTGCGTGCACCCGCTGCCCGAGCTCACCGCGCGAGACCCCTTCCATCACCCGCACCACATCGCTGATCAGCAGGTCCAGCGCGTGCACCGCCGAGTGGGTGTCGTTCAGGATGGACAGGTACTGGCCTTTGAGCCCCTCGGTGGACTGGCGCACCGAAAAATCACCCTGGGCCATGGCCCGCATGGCCTGGCCAAGCATGTCCACCGTGGTCGCCATGTTCTGCTGCACCGCCGCCATCCGGACCAGCACCTGCGGGTACATGCCGTGCAGACCGGCAATTTGCGGCTGGCGGCTGAAGTCGCCTTCGCCGATGCGGGTGACCACCGTGATCGATTCCCGAAAAACCGCCTCGATCTGGTCCAGGGTTTCGTTCAGTCGCCAGGCGGCATCGGCCATGCGTCCCTGCTCCGGAATTTCTGTGATCCGGGGCTCCAGCTCACCCCGGGCGGCGGATTCCAGCACCTCGTTGATGCGGTCAAACAGGCGCTGTTCCTTGCGCCAGCTGGTCCAACCCCACAGCGTCAGCGCCAGCACCAGGGCCAGCCCCACCCAGAGGCTGAGGTCTTTGGGGTGGGCCAGCAAGCCCCGCACGGCCAAGGCCGCGCCCAGCAAGGCGACCAGCAGCAGGGCCGCCACATGGCTGAGTTCAAAGCGACTGGAGGTCGAGGATGAATCGCTCATAGCTCACGCCTTGTTGGCTCAGAAGTTGTTGGAGGTGCGCCCGGGAGGCGTCGATGGCGTCTCTCGAACCTGCGGACTGCTCGATCTGCAACAGCTGGCGGTACAGGGCCGCCACATGCGGGATGGCTTTGGGGTTGGGCTTGCGGCGCACCGAGTAGTAGCCCAACACATGGCCGTTGGCGTCCAGACTGGGCGTCACATTGGCCCAGACCCAGTAATAGCCGCCGTCCTTGCAGATGTTTTTGACGAAGGCAAAGATTTCCTGGCCACCCTGGATGTGCTCCCACAGCAACTTGAACACGCAGCGGGGCATGTCCGGATGTCGGATCAGGTTGTGCTGCTTGCCCAGGAACTCGCTTTCTTCAAAGCCCGAGAATTCCTTGAAGACCTTGTTCGCGTAGGTGATGTGGCCTTTGAGGTCGGTCTTGGAGACGATGAAGTCCCCCTCGCGCATGACCCGTTCCTTGTCGATGGGCAAAATGGTTTGTCGTGCCATATACAGATGTATCTCTTTACGGGGCTGCGCCTTAGCTACAGCAGCCTTTCAACTGGAACCGTGCGACCGATGCCTGCATCATGTCTTGCGTCCGTTCACGAAAAATGTCTCCACCATGCCCAGGCTCTTGACCTCGATGGCACCACGAGGCTCCAGGTTGAATTCGCCCTCGATCAGCTGGGCCGTGTGGGTCGAAATGTGGATGCGGCCGGGCTGCCCTGTGGACTCCATGCGGCTGGCCACATTCACCGTGTCGCCCCACAGGTCGTAAGTGAACTTGCGGATGCCGATCACCCCAGCCACGATGGGCCCGCTGTGCACCCCGATGCGCATGCGCAGGGCGCCGCCGGTGCGCGCGTGCATTTCTTCGAGGGCCACACACATGTCCATGGCAGCGTCCACTGCCGCATGGGCGTGGTCGTCGCGCGGCTCGGGCACACCCCCGGCCAGCATGTAGCAGTCACCGATGGTCTTGATCTTTTCGAGGCCGTGCTTTTCGGTGATCAGGTCAAAGCGCGAGAACAGGTCACCCAACACTTCCACCAGAGCCGATGGCGTCATGGTGCGCGACATGGCGGTGAAGCCCACCATGTCGGCAAACAGCACGCTGACGTTGGGGCAGGCGTCGGCGATGTGCTCTTCCCCAGCCTTCAGGCGCTGGGCAATCTTGTAGGGCAGGATGTTGAGCAGCAGCTGCTCTGTCTTTTCCTGCTCCTGGGCCAGCGCCTCGTGCTGGCGCTTGAGTTGGCGCATGCGCATGACCTCCTGGTCGCGCAGCTGCTTGCGTTCGACCGAGGTTTTCACCCGCGCTCGCAACAACACCGGGTTGAAGGGTTTGGACAGGTAATCTTCTGCGCCGAGTTCAATGCAGCGCACCGCATCGTCAATGCCGGTGCCGCCAGAAATCACGATCACCGGAGGCCAGGGGTGGTGCGGCGTGTCACGCAGCACGGCCAGCACTTCCATGCCGTTCATTTCCGGCATTTCCATGTCCAGCAGCATCAGGTCAAAATGCTCGCGCACCAGGATCTCGATGGCCTCACGCCCATCACCCGCTTCCACGATGTCTGTGAGCCCAATTTCTTCCAGGGAGCGGCGCAGCCCCATGCGCAGCAGGCGGCTGTCGTCCACCAGTAGGACCTTGGCTTTTTCAAAACCGAGGGGCTGTCCCCCGGCCAACTCCAGATCAGGAGCAGGAGATGGTGTAGGAGCCGATTCCCTCAAAGACTTGGCTTGAATTTGCATGCACAGCTTCGATCAGGCGACTTCCAGCAGCTTCTGGACTTTTTCAAGCAGCTGTTTGGCGTTGAAGGGCTTGGTCAGACTGTCGTTGGCGCCAGACAGCAGGGCCGAGTCGAGGCCAAAACGTGCACTCACCACACGGCTGCCGCCCGAGATGGTCAAAATGGGGATGGCCGGAAAAGAATCGCGCAGGCGGGAGACAAACTCCACGCCATCCATATTGGGCATGATGATGTCGGAGATGACCAGATCCACGTTGTTGACCGCGAATTTTTGCAAGGCTTCTTCGCCATCGCGCGCTTCGATGACCTGGTAGTCAGACAGCTCAAGAATCTCCCTGATGCCTTCGCGCAGCAAATCTTCATCGTCAACAAGCAAAATCGTCGTCATTCCAGCTTTCTCC
>Ga0255240_1000125_pt1 | contig 11613 bp, 9 predicted proteins | sample ColtaT_23_FD_183712 | JGI IMG/M metagenome (GOLD analysis project Ga0255240, IMG submission 183712) | Metatranscriptome of freshwater microbial communities from Columbia River, Oregon, United States - Colum_Yuk_RepC_8d (Metagenome... | ecosystem: Environmental > Aquatic > Freshwater > River...
TTATAATTTGCAGGAAGTTCATTTACATTGGTTGGAGGTATTAATTTACCAAAACACTTTGGCCAATCCGGACACCCCATACCGCTGCCAGTGCTTCTTACCACACCACCAGCTATAATTAAAAGAAACAAGAATATCAAGGTAACCTTGTTCCAATAAATAAATTTTTCTAGTTCTGAATTCTCCATTAAAAAAAATCCTAAATGATTTCTAGTTAATACTTTCAATCATTTAGGATAAAATAGTTTTTAAATCTAATTATTTTGCCTCTTCAGCATGTTCAAAATTATGTTCTCCATGAACACCAAAATCCATTGGTGTGTTTGAACTTTGCGTTTGAGATAATGGCACATTCTGAGGAATGAAATCTTCTTCAGCCCCTGGTTTAGAATAATCATATGGCCATCTGTAAACATGAGGAATTTCACCTGGCCAGTTACCGTGAATTGGTTCTACTGGTGCAGTCCATTCCAAAGTATTTGAATGCCATGGATTTTGAGGAGCCTTCTTTCCAAAGAAAATGCTATGGAAGAAATTCCAGAAAAACAATAACTGAGCTAAACCAGCACAAATTGCTGCAATAGTAATAAACTCATTTACTGAAACCCATTTGTTCATATACTCAAAACTTGTAAAGCTATAATATCTACGTGGAACACCATCTAACCCAATAAAGTGCATTGGAAAGAATACCATGTAAGCACCAGCAAAAGTTATCCAGAAATGGATATAACCTAATCTAGCATTCATCATTCTGCCAAACATCTTAGGGAACCAGTGGTAAACCCCTGCCAACATACCAAAAATTGCAGCAGAACCCATAACCAAGTGGAAGTGGGCTACTACGAAATAGGTATCGTGCAAGTTAATATCCAAAGATGCATTACCTAAGAAAATACCTGTTAATCCACCAGAGATAAAGAAGGATACTAATCCAATAGAGAATAACATTGCAGGAGTATATTGAATATTCCCTTTCCATAAGGTTGCTAAATAGTTAAATACTTTAACGGCTGATGGTACCGCAACAATTAATGTTGTGAACATGAATACAGACCCTAAGAATGGATTCATACCTGTAATAAACATATGGTGTCCCCAAACTATAAAGGAAATAACTGAGATACCTAAAATGGATCCAATCATCGCTCTATAACCGAAGATTGGTTTTCTAGCGTTGGTAGAGATTACTTCGGAAGTAATACCTAATGCAGGTAATAAAACGATATAAACCTCTGGGTGACCAAGGAACCAGAATAAATGTTGCCATAATACTGGAGATCCTCCTGAATTCATTAATGCTTCACCACCAATATAAATATCCGTTAGGTAGAAACTGGTACCAAAACTTCTATCGAAAATTAATAAAATTGCAGCTGATAATAATACAGGGAATGATAACAAGCCTAATACCGCCGTTAAGAAAAACGCCCAGATGGTTAAAGGCATTTTAGTCATGGACATACCCTTAGTTCTCATGTTCAAAACAGTTGATATATAGTTAATACCACCCATCAATGCTGAAGCAATAAATAATGCCATACTGGATAACCATAATGTCATTCCCAATCCAGATCCTGCCATTGCTTTAGGCAATGCACTTAACGGTGGATAGATTGTCCAACCGCCAGAGGCAGGTCCTGTTTGAATAAAGAATGAAGACATCATTACTACACAAGCTAAAAAGAAGAACCAATAGGATAACATATTGATAAATGGCGATGCCATATCTCTTGCTCCTACCTGTAATGGAATTAAGAAATTACTAAATGTACCTGATAAACCAGCAGTCAATACAAAGAAAACCATTATAGTTCCATGCATTGTCACTAGAGCCATATAAAAACCTGGATCCAAATGTCCATCTTTAGCCCAGCGTCCTAAAATAGATTCCATAAATGGAAATGCTTTATCTGGCCACGCCAACTGGATTCTAAATAATAGCGATAGGGACATTGCGAAGAATGCCATTAGAATTCCTGTAATAAGGAATTGCTTCGCAATCATCTTATGATCCTGACTGAATATATACTTTGTTATAAAGGTTTCATGGTGATGTCCATGATCATCTCCGTGATGTGCTTCCGCGTGTGTCATTGTATGAGTTGCCATCTTTCTTTATTAATTTCTTTATTTTTTAATTACCATTGCATGTTCGCCACCTTCAACTGGAGCTACTTTAGAAGCTTTTTCAGCCTCTAATGCTTTAATTTGAGTTTTTACTTCTTCAGTAAAATACGGTTTTTGAGTTTCCATCCATTTGTTATACTCCTCTTGAGTATCAACAACAACCTTCATCTGCATGTTGAAGTGAGCGTTCCCGCAAATCTTAGCACATAACAAGATATAATCAAATTTCGGATCATTTAACTTATCTCTCATGTCTGAAGTAGTCGTTCTTGGTGTCATCCAAAATGTTGTAGGCATCCCTGGAACGCAGTTCATCTGCATTCTAAAATGAGGCATATAAGCACTATGAATTACATCTCTCGCACCAAATACAAATCGTACCGGCTTACCAACAACTATATGAATTTCTTTTGTGAAAACATCGTCAGCTGATTTTTTATCCTCAAGATTTACACCAACTTCATTTAAATCATTAATTAACTTGAAGTTTTTATCTCCTAATTGACGATCTGCTCCAGGGTATCTTACCACCCAAGCAAATTGCTTACCAGTTATTTCAACAACAGCTGCATCTTTTGGAGCTGGCTTTGTAATTCCATTCCAAGTTTTCCAACCCATAACTACCAATACAGTTAAAACGATTGCTGGAATTACTGTCCAATACATTTCTAATTTATCATTATGCGGGTACCAGAAAGCTCTTCTTTTTGTTGAATGTTTATATTTAAATGAAAAATAGAATAATAATATATGAGTTAATACATAAACTATACCAGTGATGATTAAAGTTGTGCTGAACAATCCATCAGTAATCAATCCATGCTCTGAAGCAGATTCTGGAAGGATTTGCGCTCCATGCTTTTTCATTTCCCATAAAGTTAGGCCTAATAATAAAAAGCCAAACAAGAAGAAAAACAAACCATTTACCTTATTCCAAATAGCACTAACTGATTTGCCATTTAATTCATAACTCAATTCTAATGCTTTCAAGGTTTTGTTTATTACAACAAAAAACATTACCCCAGCAGCAAAAACAAGTAGGTAAAATAAAATTGTTGAATTATCCATTCCTGGTCCAGCAGTAGCCTCTTCAGCAACATCCTGAGCAAATGAACTTAGTGATCCCAATACTAAAGCAAACATTGCAATTAGGGATTTTTTAGTTTTTGTTGAAATTTGTTTTAACATATTCTATCTCTTACAGAGTACAAATTAATTTATTAAATATTAAGCAACTTCGTGATGAATCGCTTCTTCCATATAAGGATGATTTTTTTGGAATAATGGCAACTTCGCTAAGGATTTAAACATTATGAAACCAAATAATCCAATAAAGAATCCGAAAGTTCCTAATTCCATTAAACCGAATTTTCTTTCAGCTCCTAAGTTACCTGGCATTACCATTAAATAGATGTCTAACCAATGACCAATGATAATCACAACACAAACGAATTTTAACCAATTCCATTTACGTTTCCATCCTCTTCTCATCAACATTAAGAATGGAGCAACGAAGTTAATAACCAAGTTTACCCAGAACCAGAATTTATATTCAGGTTGCCATCTGTTCAAGAAATAAATGGATTCTTCAGGTAAGTTCGCATACCAAATTAACAAGAACTGACTTAACCATAAATAGGTCCAGAAAATTGAGAATGCAAATACAAATTTACCTAAGTCATGTAAATGGTTTTCGTTAATAATACTTAAGTAACCATTTTCCTTTAACATAATAACAATGAAAGTCATAGCTGCTAAACCACTCACCCACATACTTGCGAAGTTATAAACTGCAAACATGGTAGAGAACCAATGAGGCTCATTCGACATCATCCATAAGAATGCACCCGTACAAAACGTCAACGCATAAATAGGAATATAAAATGAAGATAAATAAACGTTTTTCTCATGGAACTTCATTGAAACTTCAGTTTCCTTATCTTCCATGATTGAATAATTCATGAATTTAGATCTGAAAAATAACCAAATACCAAAAAATGCAATTGAAATTCCAATAAAGAATGGAACATTTAATAATACTTCCTTTCCTTTTAAAATTTTATCGAACATTGGAGAAGTTGGATCCATAATACCTGGAGTATTCCAATGAGTATATAAATTATGAGTTAACAAACCACCAGTTATAACAGCAATTAAAATTACAGCTGCAACAGGTAAAACACCAGAAAATGCTAAAGGAATTCTTAATAAACCAGTAGACCATCCAGCATTAGAAAGGTATTGAACTGCTACGAAAAACAATCCAGCTAAACCCATCCAAACTAAGTAATAAGAACATAATAAAAGGTTAGAAAATAACCTTCCATTAATTCCTACGCTAGCATGGTGATTCACCTCTTCGTATTTTTCTGCCAAAGCATGACCTTGATCCATAGACCCTACACCTACTTCAGCCGCATGGTGCATTGCTGCAGGTGCGTCGTTCATATGCATAAAATAATCGATACCTACTAACAAGGCTCCTACAATCATTAAACCGTAGCAAATTTTCTTTAACTTATCTGTAAATATAAATTGCTCAGTTAAGTTAACATTTTTTGTATGTGCGTGCGCTGTTGCCATTCTTTTAATATAAATATTTTACGATGGTTATTAACCGATTATAACTTTTGTAATTTTTGAATATAATGAACAATTTTCCAACGTTCTTCCTTGCTTAATTGAGAAGCATGTGCTCCCATTAAGTTTTTACCATAGGTAATACTGAAAAACATTTTACCTTCTGATAAATTTTTCAATTGCTCTGATTGGTAAGCAGGTGGAGGAGGGAATTTCCCTGCTGCAACTACAGCGCCGTCTGCCTTTCCTTCTTCACCATGACAATGTGAACACATATTAGTAAAAAGTACTTTTCCTTCTTCTAAAACCTCTGGAGTTAAAGCGATTGGATTTTTTAATTCAGCCCCAGCTCTTTCATAATCAGCAGGAGTATTTTCATATCCAAAAGGTTCAAAACCTACAGGAATAGAACCTTTTACAGGAACCTGAGCGGTTTTTCCATCCTTAAAATTAGGATTCGCTTGATCAGGGTTGTATGCAACAGGATAATACATTTGTGGTGCATATTCATATCCTGGATCTCTTTCGCTATGGTAACAAGAAGTTAACATGAAAACTCCTATTGAAATACCAAATAATAATAATATATTTTTCTTCATTTGAATATTATTTATTGCAAATAAATTATGCTTCTTTAACTTCTTCTGCACCATTTTCTTTCAACAAAGCCTTGATGCTTTCTGGGCTTGCCGTATTTTTCGAAATTTCTATTGCTAATACAAACTTATCATCAGAAGCCCTTGCGTCTAAAATGATATTTTGTAATCCTGGTACCAATCTAGAGCTAATATAGTAAGCTGCTCCCATACCAAATGATGCTAGTAATACTGTTAATTCAAATGTAACTGGTACAAAAGATGGCCAAGGCAAATGTGGTTTACCACCAATATCCATAGGCCAATCTAAGCCTAGCATATAACTTTGCATTGTAATTGCTAAGATTGTACCTGTCAAACCGCAACAAAATGCTACGATTGGTAATCTTGATCTTTTAATATCCAAAGCATCATCCATACCATGAACTGGAAATGGGGTATAACAATCGAATATTTTAATTCCTTGTTCTTTGATTTTGTAAATCGCTGGAAGAACCACCGTCTCGTGGTTAAAAATTCCAACTATATATTTTTTATCACCCATGATGTGTTACGCCTTTCTTTGTTTTAGATGCAAGTCCAGCTGAAGAATTAATCATCTTCACCTCTGCAATTGCAATTACAGGTAAATATTTAGCAAATAATAAGAAACATGTAAAGAAGAATCCTAATGTTCCTATAAAGATTCCCATTTCAACCCAAGTTGGAGAATACATTGCCCAACTTGATGGTAAATAATCTCTATGTAAAGATGTAACGATAATTACAAATCTTTCGAACCACATACCAATGTTTACGAAAATTGAAATGATAAATGTAGCTACCACAGAAGTTCTCAATTTTTTAACCCAGAATAATTGTGGGGTAATAACGTTACAAGAAATCATTGACCAATACGCCCACCAGTATGGACCAGTCGCACGGTTAATAAATGCATATTGCTCATATTCAACTCCAGAATACCAAGCAATAAAGAACTCAGTACCATAAGCTAAACCTACAATTGAACCAGTTAAAATAATAACCTTGTTCATTGCCTCAATGTGACCAATAGTGATTAAATGCTCCAATCCCATAACCTTTCTTGCAATTAACATCAAGGTTAATACCATTGCGAAACCAGAGAAAATAGCTCCAGCAACGAAGTAAGGAGGGAAGATTGTTGTATGCCATCCCGGAATAACCGATGTAGCAAAGTCGAAGGATACAATTGTGTGAACCGATAATACTAACGGAGTTGATAACCCTGCTAAGATTAAGGAAACACTTTCGAATCTTGACCAATGTTTTGCAGAACCATTCCATCCAAAACTTAATACACCATAAACTTTCTTTCTAACACCAGTCGCTCTATCTCTTACTGTAGCTAAATCTGGAACTAAACCAGTATACCAGAATAAACAAGAAACTGAGAAATATGTCGAAATCGCAAATACGTCCCATAATAATGGGGAGTTGAAGTTCACCCATAAGGAACCAAAGTTATTTGGTAAAGGTAAGAACCAATGTGCCAACCAAGGACGACCCATGTGGAATACTGGGAATAAAGCCGCACACATTACGGCGAAAATTGTCATCGCCTCTGCAGAACGGTTAATTGAGTTTCTCCAATTTTGACGGAATAACATCAAGATCGCTGAAATTAAGGTTCCTGCGTGTCCGATACCTACCCACCATACGAAGTTTGTAATATCCCAAGCCCATCCAATTGTTTTATTTACTCCCCAGGTTCCGATACCAAAGGTAACTGTCCAACCTAATGAAAATATTAACAGCATGAAGCCTGCAAATGATGCAGCGAAACCCATTTTCCAATATTTGGTGGGTTTTGCTTCCAAAGGCTTACAAATATCATCTGTTATCTGATGATAATTAACATCCTTTGATACTAGGGGTTCTCTGAAATGTGATTCTATCATTGCTATACTTTTATAACTTCTTTCTTAATTTATACGTTTCTTACTTTAGTCATATAACCTACTCCTGGTTGAACGTTTAATTCTTCCAATACATAATAGGTACGCTCATCTTGAAGTAAGCCACTAACTTTTGTTGTTTTGTTACCCATGTCACCAAATGTAATTGCATTTGTTGGACAAGATTGAGAACAAGCTGTTTGGATTTTACCATCCTCAAGTGGTTTTCCAGCAATTTTAGCTTCTAATTTACCAGCTTGAATTCTTTGAACACACATTGAACATTTTTCCATAACCCCTCTTGAACGAACAGTTACATCTGGATTCAATACCAACTTACCTAAGTTATTGTTCATGTTGAAGTCGAATTGATCATTGTCCGAATATTGGAACCAGTTAAAACGACGTACTTTATATGGACAGTTGTTAGCGCAATATTTTGTTCCTACACAACGGTTATAAACTTGTTGATTTAATCCTTCATTGCTATGCATAGTTGCTAATACTGGACAAACAGTTTCGCATGAAGCATGATCGCAGTGTTGGCACATCATTGGTTGGTATGCAACTTGAATATTCTCGAATTTATCGATATCCGCATACTCTTTTTCTTTAGTGGTAGTATTACCAGAATTATCAGAGAATGTATAATATCTATCAATTCTGATCCAATGCATCTCTCTTCTTTTTCTTACTTCATCACGTCCAACTACTGGTACGTTATTTTCAGTTTGACAAGAAATAACACAAGATCCACAACCAATACAAGAGTTTAAGTCGATGCTCATTCCCCAGCTATAGCTAAGTTTTTCATGCTCATTCCATAAATCATTGATTTCTGGACGTGGCTCATCGTTTCCTGCGCTTGGATTTTCTTTATATTCTTTAAATGTTGTTTCTTTTACAATAGCTCTACCCTCAATTGAGTGGTGTGTTTGTGTTTGAGCTAAAATATACTCTTCAGATGTTGAAGAAATGCTAGCGCCTAATCCAACAAATTGAATAGTTCCATTTGTTAAAGTAGTCATAGGGAATGCATTCACCCCTACTCCATTTCCACATTTACCAGCTGCAGTTCTACCATATCCAACAGCAATGCTGATTGTATTGTAGGCTTGACCTGGTTGCAATAATACTGGAAGCTTTACTGTTTTTCCATTTGCTGAAACGGAAACCATTGAATTTTCATCAATATTATTGTCTTTCGCAAATTTTGGAGAAACCGATGCATAGTTATCCCAAGTTACTTTTGAAATAGGATCTGGCAATTCTTGCAACCAAGGATTGTTTGCCGATGAACCATCTCTCATTCCCACTGATTGAGTTAAAGTTAATTCAACTTTAGTTCCTTGACTTGCAAATTTATTTATTGAAGCTGCAACAGCAGATAAATCTCTATTCATTGAATAGCTATTAGGAGTAGCCATTGTAGCAACACCACCACCATTTCTTACTGCATCGTTCCATGACATTCCAATTTTTGGTAGAATGTTAGAAGTCCAATGATTTTGTAAATACTCTTCGAAAGTCATTGTGCTTCCTAACAAGTTTAAAATCATTTGTTGCCCAGCACGATTATTGTAGATTGGTGCAATTGTAGGTTGAACCATCCCATAAACACCTCTTTTTGCTTCTGAATCATTCCATGATTCTAAAATATGCAAATCTGGAGCAACTACAGTTGACAATAAACCAGTTTCATCTGCTCTGTCGGCGAATGATACAGATAAATCAACCTTTTTCAATCCTGCATTAAATTCTTCGGATTTTCCGTAAGCGTAGGAAGGATTGGCATTATGGATGAAAATTGCACCCACTTTACCAGCATTCATTTCTGAAATTAATTCAGCAAATTCAGCATCATTTCCTGCATTTTGGTTTGAATAGTTATCTATATCTACAGTAGTTCCAACATTTCCTAAAGCGGAGTTTATTGCATTTACTACCACTTGAATGCTAACATCATTTGATCCAGAAACCACTAATGAAGCACCTTTAGCCTCTACTAATTCTGCAGCCACTTTGTTGATTACATCCATTGAGATTTCAGTTTTACCTGCTTCAACAGTTGAACCTCCCGTTAATTTTGCTACTGCATTGTAAAGGTTTAATAATATAACTCCTAATTGAGAAGGCTTTACAGCTACTCTCAAATCGGCGTTTGATCCAGTCAATGATAATCCAGTTTCGAATTGGATATGTCTTGACATGAATTTATTTGTTTTCAAAGAAGCAGCGCCTCTGTTGGTTGCATATTGTTTTGCAAACTCTACAGGACTAATCCAAGTACCTAAAAAGTCCGCATCAAAACTTACTATTACTTTTGCAAGGTCAAATCTATAAGAAGGTAATACTGCCTTTCCGAATGAATTATTGTTTGCATTAATAATTGCAGAGTTAGAAACCGGCTCAAATACTACATGTTCTGCATTTGGAACTTTTGCAGCGAACTCAGCTATTAAAGCATTTGTAGTCGGCCCATTAACAGTATTAGATAATAAAACAACCTTTTTACCTGCAGCCATCACTTTCGTTAATTCTTCTTTTACGAAGTTATCAACTGCATCCCAGCTTGCAGAAACACCTTTAATAGTTGGACCATTCAACTTACCTTCATCATATAAATTCAATAATGAAGCATGAGTAATAGCATCCAAACCACCTTTACCAATTGGACAAGCAGGGTTACCTTCTAACTTAATTGGACGACCTTCTCTAGTTTTAACTAAAACACCTAAGCCGTTAATTGTAGATGCGTAGTAGTTAGCAACACCTGGAGTAACCTCTTCAGGTTTCACCAAATAAGGGATTGCTTTTCTAACTGGCGCTTCATTACAAGCAGCTAGGGTAACAGCACCAACACCGAATCCTAAAGCTTTTAAGAAATCTCTTCTTGGAGCTTTTGTATTTAAGGTTGATTCTGAAGTTGTAATTAACTGATCGATTGGTAAATCTTCAGCAAACTCACGTTGACTTGTTTTTTGGAACTCAGGAGTATTATTCAACTCCTCTAAACCTTTCCAGTATTTTTTATTGTTTTCCATTTATTTTATTAAATGATCTAAAACTCTTAATTGATTAATAATGACACTTAGCACATTCGATACCACCCATTTCAGCAGCTGTGATTTTCACACCTTTTTTAATAGCTTCATGTTTAGCAATGATGTTATCATAATATGCATTTCCTTTTGAATTAACTTCAGTCTCTCTATGACAATTCACACACCAGCCCATTGTTAGGTCGGAATGTTGAGCAACCTCTTTCATAGTTTCAATTGGACCGTGACATTTTTGACATTTAACACCTGCAACTTTTACGTGTTGTGAGTGATTAAAATATGCAAAGTCAGGAAGATTATGAATTCTAACCCATTGAATAGGTTTTTGGTTTTTTCCGTAAGTTCTTGTAGCAGGATCAAAATCCAAAGCTTTATAAATCTTTTGAATTTCTGGTGATTCAGGTTTCACATAGCTATGGCAGTTCATACAAACGTTAGCTGAAGGAATACTTGCATTCTTAGATTTGTAGGCACCTGAGTGACAATATTGGCAATTGATTTTATAAGTACCAGCGTGTAATTCGTGGCTAAAATGAATTGGTTGTTCTGGTTTGTAGCCTTTTTGAACACCAATAGTTTGCATTCTATTCCAACCCCATCTTCCTAAGCAAATAATAGTTAACAAAACTAAAACCAAAACAAATTTTTTTGTTTTTGAAAAGTTTATTTAACCATTCACGGCTTATTTTTTCATCTTCAGTTTCTTCAATACCATTTTTCTCTCTGATTAAGTTTTCTAAAGTTCCAATAACTTTATTTAAAACTAAAATCACAAGGAATAAAACTAAAACTAAAGTTATTAAACCAATCCAAGTAAATGTTGAATTTCCAGACTCTTCGGATCCAGCGCCTGTTGTACTTCCACCTGCACTTGCAGTTCCAGCATCAGCAGGTTTGCTTTCTTCTGCCTTAATGTATGCAATAATTGATTTTATTTCATCATCAGTAACATTTTGTGGAGGCATTACAGATTGGTTAAACTTAGCAAATAATTCAACGGCGTATTTATCGCCACTTTTAATTACTTGACCAGAGTTTTTTACCCATTTAATAATCCAAGCCTCATCACGACGTTCAGTAATCCCTTTCAGGGCAGGGCCGATAAGTTGAGATTGAACTTTGTGGCAAGAAGCACAATTTTGTTTGAATAATGTTTCACCTTGAGCTACGTCTTGCGCCTTAGTAGTAAGGGATAGACCGAAAGTGAAAACAATTAGAATAACTGCTAAAGTTGAATTCTTAAAAAGCGTGTTTAAAATCCGCATATTTCGTTTGTAAAAATTTTATTCCTAAAAAAAAATTCTCCTATTTTATTGCCTAGAAATGCAA
>Ga0255240_1000129_pt1 | contig 11499 bp, 9 predicted proteins | sample ColtaT_23_FD_183712 | JGI IMG/M metagenome (GOLD analysis project Ga0255240, IMG submission 183712) | Metatranscriptome of freshwater microbial communities from Columbia River, Oregon, United States - Colum_Yuk_RepC_8d (Metagenome... | ecosystem: Environmental > Aquatic > Freshwater > River...
ACAACCCTCGGTCGGCTTCTGTTTTATCGTTCTAAAATGAAAATAGAACGACCGTTCTTTTTTGTCGTTTGCCATTCTTTTTTCAAGGAATTCACATGAGTGCTGACTACACCGTTCAGGGCGATGTCGCCGTGATCGCCCTCAACAACCCACCCGTGAACGGGCTGGGTCTTTCCACGCGCCTGGGCATCATGGCCGGGCTGGAAAAAGCCATTGCCGACGACGCCATCAAGTCCATCGTGGTCACCGGTGCTGGCAAGGCATTTTCAGGCGGCGCCGATATCAAGGAATTCGGTTCGCCCAAGGCCATTCAAGACCCCAACCTGTTGAGCCTGATCCTGGCACTTGAAAACAGCCCCAAGCCCGCTGTGGCGGCTGTTCACACAGTGGCCATGGGCGGCGGCCTGGAATTGGCGCTGGGCTGCCACTACCGCGTGGTGGCACCGGGCTGCAGCGTGGCGTTGCCCGAAGTCAAGATTGGCCTCATTCCCGGCGCAGGCGGCACTCAGCGCTTGCCGCGTGTGATCGGCGTCGAGCCTGCCCTGAACATGATTGTCAGCGGCGAGCCCATCAAGAGCGAAATGCTGGCCATGCTGCCTGGCCAAAAGCTGTTCGACAAGCTGACCGCCTCCGCCGACTCCCTGATGGAAGAGGCCATTGCCTTTGCCCGCTCTGTGGCCGATGTGCGCCCGTTGCCCCGCGTGCGCGATCTGCCGTGCAAACATCCCATGGGCGATGCCTACTTTCAGTTTGCGCGCAACATGGTCAAGGGCATGTCCAAAAATTTCCCGGCGCCGGCCAAATGCGTGGATGCGGTTCAGGCCGCCACCAAGAAGAAATTCGATGACGGCATGGTGTACGAGCGTGAGCTGTTTCTGGGCTTGATGGTCACCCCCGAATGTCGCGCACTGCGCCACTTGTTTGTCGCGCAGCGTGCGGCGTCCAAAATTCCCGATGTGCCAGACAACACCCCTGTGCGTGCCATCAAGTCGGTCGCCGTCATTGGCGCGGGGACCATGGGTGGCGGCATCTCGATGAATTTCCTGAACGCCGGCATTCCCGTCAAAATCCTGGAGATGAAGCAAGATGCCCTGGACCGCGGCATTGCGACCATCAAGAAGAACTACGAAGCCCAGGTCAAGAAGGGCAAACTCAAGGAAGACAAGTACAACGAGCGCATGGCCCTGCTGAGCACCACTCTCAGCTATGACGACATCAAAGATGCCGACATGGTGATCGAAGCCGTGTTTGAAGAAATGGGCGTCAAGGAAACGGTGTTCAAAAAGCTGGACGAAGTGATGAAGCCTGGTGCCATCCTGGCCTCCAACACCTCCACCCTGGATGTGAACAAAATTGCCTCTTTCACCAAGCGCCCGCAAGACGTCATTGGCACGCACTTTTTCAGCCCTGCCAACGTCATGAAGTTGCTGGAGGTCGTACGTGGCGAGAAAACCGCCAAAGACGTGCTGGCCACCGTCATGGGCATTGGCAAGAAGATCAAAAAAACCTGTGTGGTGTCTGGCGTCTGCGATGGCTTCATTGGCAACCGCATGATCGAGCAATACAGCCGCCAGGCCGGGTTCTTGCTCGAAGAAGGCTGCACGCCACAACAAGTGGACAAAGCGGTGGAACGCTTCGGTTTCGCCATGGGCCCTTTCCGCATGGGCGACCTGGCAGGCAATGACATTGGCTGGGCCATTCGCAAGCGTCGCTACCAAGAGAAGCCGCACATGAAGTACAGCAAGACTGCTGACCTGTTGTGCGAACTTGGCCGCTATGGCCAAAAAAACCGGCGCTGGCTGGTACGACTACCAAGCTGGCAAGCGCGATGCCATTCCCTCCAAGCTGGTCGAGGACATGATTGCCAAGCATCGCCAAGACCTGGGCATCACGCCGCGCAAGGTGTCGGACGAAGAAATCGTTCAGCGTCTGGTGTTCTCGTTGGTGAACGAAGCCGCCCACATTCTGGAGGAGGGCATCGCCTCCAAGGCCAGTGACATCGACATGGTCTACCTGACGGGCTACGGCTTCCCCATGCACCGCGGTGGCCCCATGCTCTATGCCGATCAGGTTGGCTTGTTCAACGTGGCCCAAACCATGAGCCGTTTTGCCAAGAACCCCCTGGACGATGGCGCTTTCTGGCAGCCCGCACCGTTGCTGGCCCGTCTCGCTGCTGAAGGCAAGTCCTTCAACAACGTCAACTGATTCACACCGAAGGACTTACCATGACCAACGCTGTCATCGTCTCTACCGCACGCACCCCTCTGGCCAAGAGCTGGAAAGGGGCATTCAACATGACCCACGGCGCCACATTGGGTGGCCATGCCATCAAGCACGCCATCGCGCGTGCGGGTATCGAAGCCGCCGAAATTGAAGACGTCATCATGGGTTGCGCCAACCCTGAAGGGGCAACCGGCTGGAACATCGCGCGCCAATGCGCCTTGGCTGCAGGCATGCCCATCAGCGTCAGCGGCATGACCATCAACCGCTTTTGCTCCTCGGGCTTGCAAACCATTGCCCTGGCCGCGCAACGCATCATTGCCGGCGAGGGCAACGCCTATGTGGCCGGTGGCGTGGAAAGCATATCTTGCGTGCAGCAAGAAATGAACATGCACATGTTCCAGGACCCGGGCTTGCTGAAAAGCAAGCCTGAAATTTACTGGCCCATGCTGCAAACCGCCGAGCAAGTCGCCAAGCGCTACAACATCAGCCGCGACGTGATGGACGAGTACGGCGCTGGCAGCCAGCAAAAAGCCTGTGCCGCCCAAGCTGCTGGCAAGTTCGACGACGAAATTGCGCCCATCACGGTGAAGGCGGGCGTGATTGACAAAGTCATGGGCCTGATGACCAAGGAAGTGACCGTCAGCCGCGACGAAGGAACCCGCGAAGGCACGACCAAAGAAGGCATCAGCAGCATCAAGCCAGCCATGCCCGGCGGTACTGTCAGCGCGGGCAATGCCAGCCAGTTCTCGGACGGCGCAGGCGCTTGCGTGATCATGAGCGAGGAAATGGCCAGCCGCAAAGGCCTCAAGCCTTTGGGCCGCTTCCTGGGTTTTGCCGTTGCGGGCTGCGAACCCGACGAAATGGGCATCGGCCCGGTGTTTGCCGTACCCAAGGTGCTGTCGCGCCTGGGCCTGAGCGTGAACGACATTGACCTGTGGGAATTGAACGAAGCCTTTGCGGTGCAAGTGCTGTATTGCCGCGACAAGCTGGGCATTCCCGCCGACCGCCTGAACGTCAATGGTGGGGCCATCGCGCTGGGTCATCCCTATGGCGTGAGTGGCCAGCGTCTGACGGGCCATGCCCTGATTGAAGGCAAGCGCCGTGGCGCCAAGCGCGTTGCGGTGACCATGTGCATTGGCGGCGGCATGGGCGCAGCGGGCGTGTTCGAGGTTCTGTGACCCCGCGCTGACCGCCACACGTTGTTCCCAGCCCAGCAAAGCGCAAGAGTTTTGCTGGGCTCTTTTATTCGGAGTCGTGCATGAGCTTGCGCCCCACCGTTGATTTTTTGCTGTACGACTGGCTCAAGGTCGAACAACTGCGTGAGCGTGCGCGCTACGCCGAGCACTCACGCGAAACCTTTGATGCCGTGCTGGACACTTGCGAGCGGATTGCGCGCGAAAAATACGCCCCCTTCAACCGCACTGTGGACATGGAAGAGCCGCGCATGGAAGGCGACAAGGTGATCTTGCCGCAAGCAACGCATGATGCGCACGAGGCTTATGCGGCCTCGGGCATGTTGAGCGCCGCGCAAGACTACGACATAGGCGGCATGCAATTGCCTTTCAGCGTTGAATCAGCGGCCAACGCCTTTTTTGCCTGCGCCTCGGTCAGCATTGGCGGCGGCCTGTTGACCGTTGGCAATGCCAATTTACTGATGGCGCATGGCAGCGAGTTGCAAAAGAAAGTGTTTGCCCTGAATGAATTCTCAGGGCGCTGGGCCGGCACCATGTGTTTGAGCGAGCCGCAAGCGGGCTCTTCGCTGAGTGACGTGGCCACGCGGGCCGTCCCGGATGGCGATGATTTTGAGTCAGACCCGCTGGGCGCTCGCTATCGCCTCAAGGGCAACAAGATGTGGATCTCGACGGGCGAGCACGACTTGACGGAAAACATTGTTCACCTGGTGCTGGCCAAAATTCCGGGGCCCGATGGCAAGACCATCCCGGGCACCAAAGGCATTTCGCTTTTCATCGTGCCAAAGCAACTGGTGAACTCCCACGGACAGCTGACCGGTGAGCGAAACGATGTGGCCCTGGCAGGCCTGAACCACAAGTGCGGCTGGCGCGGCACGGTGAACACTTTGCTGAATTTTGGCGAAGGCAAATACAAGCTGCGGGGTGCCGGGCTGGACGGACAGGGCAGCGGCGCCATTGGCTATTTGGTGGGTCAACCTGGCGAAGGCCTGCGTTGCATGTTCCACATGATGAACGAAGCCCGCATTGGCGTGGGCCTTGCCGCCACCATGCTGGGCTTGGCCGGTTACTACGCCTCGCTCGACTATGCCCGCAACCGCCCGCAAGGCCGTCCGATGGGCCCTGCTGGCAAAGACGCCAGCCAACCCCCGGTGCGCATCATCGAGCATGCCGACATCAAGCGCATGCTGCTGGCCCAAAAAGCTTACGGCGAAGGCGCTTTGGCACTGGGTTTGTACTGCGCCCGACTGGTGGACGAGCAGCACACAGGCACGCCTGAACAAGCCAATGAGGCACGTCTGTTGCTCGAGGTTTTGACACCCATCGTCAAAAGCTGGCCCAGCGAATGGTGTCTGGAAGCCAACAGCCTGGCCATCCAAATTCATGGCGGCTACGGTTACACCCGCGATTTCCCGGTCGAGCAATATTGGCGAGACAACCGCCTGAACATGATTCACGAAGGCACCCATGGTATTCAGGCCATGGATTTGCTGGGACGCAAAGTGCTGATGGAGCAAGGCCAGGGTCTGAAGCTTCTGGCGGCACGGATGCAGGCAACAGCCCTGCGTGCACGCTCATGCGGCCCAGATTTGTCGCGCCACGCCGATGCTTTGTTGTCTGCCCTTCAGCAAGTGCAGCAAACCACCCTGGCCGCCTGGCAGACCGAACAACCCGTGGATGCCTTGGCCAATGCGGTGCCTTACATGCAGGCCTTTGGCCATACGGTGTTGTCCTGGATGTGGCTTGATGTGGCCATGGTGTCCCAAGGCGCCACCGCTGCCGATCAAGGGCGACGTGCCGCTTGCCAGTTCTTTTACCACTATGAGCTTCCCAAAATCGGTGCCTGGCTGCAGGTGGTGGCCAACCGTGACCGCACCTGTGCCGATGTGGCGGAAGACGCTTTTTAACGGAGACATGGAATGACCCGAACCCTGCAACAACTTTTCGACCTCCAAGGCAAGACCGCCCTGGTCACCGGCGGCTCCCGTGGCCTAGGCTTGCAAATGGCACATGCCTTGGGTGAGGCGGGGGCGCATGTGCTGCTCAGTTCGCGCAAAGCTGCCGACTTGGAAGCTGCGGCCGCCGAGTTGAAGGCCGCAGGCATTCACGCAGATTGGATCGCTGCCGATTGCGGTCAGGAGGAGGACATCCATCGCCTGGGCGCAGAAACCCTCCAGCGCCTGGGCCATGTGGACATTTTGGTGAACAACGCTGGCGCCGCCTGGGGTGCGCCCGCCGAAGAGCATCCCGTGGCCGCCTGGGACAAAGTCATGGACCTGAACATTCGCGGCTATTTCATCTTGAGCCAGTACCTGGCCAAGCATTCCATGATTCCACGTCGCCAGGGCAGCATCATCAATATCGCCTCCATTGCCGGGCTGGCTGGCAACCCTCGCGGCATGACCACCATTGCGTACAACACCTCCAAAGGCGCGGTGGTCAACTTTACCCGTGCGCTGGCGGCAGAGTGGGGGCCCCATCACATTCGGGTCAATGCCATTTGCCCAGGCTTCTTCCCCAGCAAGATGACCGCTGGCACTTTGAAAAACCTGGGAGAAGAACGCCTGGCCGCTGGCGCTCCCCTGGGACGTCTGGGCGATGACGAAGACCTCAAGGGCTTGTGTGTGCTGTACGCCTCGGATGCCGGCAAGCACATCACCGGCCAATGGCTGGCCGTCGATGGGGGCGTCAGTGTGGTCATGGGAGGCTGAACAGGATGAGTTCTGCCGAGACACCTGTGCCTGCATTTGGCGTTCACATTCCCTTTGTCGAGTTGCTGGGCTTTCAAATGAAAAGCTTTGAGAACGGTGAGTCAGAAATTCACTTCACCCCCAAGAGCGAACACACCAACTCGTTTGCGGTGGCCCATGGCGGCGCGGTGATGACCTTGCTTGATGTGTCCATGGCCACGGCCTCGCGCAGCGTGGACAAAAGCTTGGGCATTGTCACGATCGAGATGAAGACCAGCTTCATGCGACCCGCGGCAGGGCCGCTGATAGCGCGCGGAACGCTGAAGCATCGCACCAAGACCTTGGCGTTCGCGGAATCGGCCATTTACGATGCCAGCAACCAAATGTGCGCCCACGCCACCGGCACCTTTCGTTATGTCGTACGCCGGCCTGTGACGGCCGACGCCCCCGCCCAACTTTCCACCGACTGATTTTTACCCGGAGACAACTGGCCATGCCACAAAACCTGCAAATCCTTCTCGACAACCGCCCGCAAGGCGAAGCCACCGCCAACAACTTTCGCTTGGTGACCACAGAGACCGCCCCGCTGCAAGAGGGCCAAGTGCTGGTACGTCACCATTACTTGAGCCTCGACCCCTACATGCGAGGCCGCATGAACGATGGCAAAAGCTATGCCCAACCCCAACCCTTGGGCGAGGTCATGATCGGCGGCACCGTGGGCGTGGTGGAAGAGAGTCGCCATCCCAAGTTCAAGGTTGGCGACTCGGTGGTGGGCATGGGCGGCTGGCAACACTACAGCGTGGTGCAAGGCGATGCCCTGGGCATGCTGCGCAAAGTGGATACGACGCATGTGCCTCTGAGCCATTACTTGGGTGCCGTTGGCATGCCGGGGGTGACCGCCTGGTACGGCTTGGTGAAAATCATTGCACCCAAGGCGGGCGAGACCGTCACCGTCAGTGCCGCCAGCGGCGCTGTGGGCAGTGCCTACGGTGCATTGGCCAAAGCCCGTGGCTGCCGCGTGGTGGGCATTGCCGGCGGCAAGGACAAGTGTGACTATGTGGTGAATGAACTGGGTTTCGACGCATGCATTGACTACAAGCAGCATGCGGATGCTGCTTCTTTGTCCAAAGCTTTGCGCGACGCTTGCCCCAACGGCATTGACGGCCATTTCGAAAACGTGGGCGGTAAAGTGCTGGATGCCGTGATGCTGCGCACCAATGCCTTCGCGCGCATTGCGGTCTGCGGCATGATTGCCGGCTACGATGGCGCGCCCTTGCCCATGGCCGTGCCTTCGCTGATTTTGATCAACCGCATGAAAATTGAAGGCTTCATTGTCAGCGAGCACATGGAAGTTTGGCCCGAGGCCTTGCAAGAGCTTGGGCAATTGGTCGCGACTGGCAAGTTACGTCCACGGGAGTCGGTGGCCCCCAACCTGGCCAGCGCACCCGAAGCTTTCCTGGGTTTGCTGAAAGGCAAGAATTTTGGCAAGCAATTGGTCAAGCTGATCTGAGTGGACAACGCCATGACACAACTTGTTTTGCACCATTACCCGGTGTCGCCATTTGCCGAGAAGATTCGCCTGATTCTGGGCTACAAGCAATTGCCCTGGCTCAGCGTGACCATCCCCAACATCATGCCCAAGCCCGATGTGGTGGCCCTCACGGGGGGCTACCGTCGCACGCCCTTTTTGCAAATCGGTGCCGACATTTACTGCGACACCGCCCTGATTTGCGATGTTCTGGAGCAACTGGCGCCCAAGCCCACGCTCTACCCAGAGGCTTGCAAAGGTGAGGCTCGCATTGTGGCGCAATGGGCAGACAGCCTCTTGTTCCCGGTTGCCATGGCCTACAACTTCCAGCCCGCAGGTGTGGCCCAGGTGTTTGCCGATGCCACTCCGGAACAAATCAAATCGTTTGTGCAAGACCGCGCTGCCATGCGTGGCGGCGCCCCGCGCATGCCCGGCCCCGATGCCAGCGCCATGTACAAGAGCTACTTGCGCCGTCTGGCCAATATGCTAGACGATCGCCCGTATTTACTGGGTGAACAACCCAGTGTAGCTGACTTTTCGGTGTACCACCCTCTGTGGTTCACGGTGAACAAAACGCCCGTGATGGCAGGTATTCTGGATGCCACGCCCAACGTGCGCACATGGATCGACCGCATGGCCAAGCTGGGCCACTGCACCTCGCAAGACATGACCTCCACACAGGCTTTGGCCTTGTCCAAAGCCTCCACCCCTGCGCCATTGCCCAAGGAAGCCTTTCAGGACGAGCATGGTATTGCCCTGGGATCGGAGGTGGTCGTGGTGGCCGAAAGCTTTGGGCTGGAACCCACGCAGGGCACCTTGCTGGCCGCAACGCGAACCCGTTACGTGCTGCGGCGCGCAGACCCCCGCGCAGGCATTGTCCATGTTCATTTCCCACGCACTGGGTTCATTCTGAAAAAGGCTGAAGCATGATCACGAACTTCAAAGGCAAAACCGCTGTTCTGACCGGTGGCGCTTCAGGTTTCGGCCTGGAATGTGCCCGAATCGGCGCCAAAATGGGCATGAACCTGGTCTTGGTGGACGTGCAACAAGACGCGCTGGACAAAGCCAGGGCTGAGTTGGAGGCGCAAGGCGTACAGGTGCTGGCACAGCGTGTCGACGTGTCCAATGCAGCGCAAATGCAGGCTCTGGCAAAGGCGGTCGAGCAACGCTTTGGTGCACCGAATTTTGTCTTCAACAACGCCGGCGTGGCGGCGGGCGGCCTGGTCTGGGAAAACACTCTGGAAGATTGGCAATGGGTCATGGGGGTTAACCTCTGGGGGGTCATCCACGGCGTGCGCCTGTTCACGCCGATGATGCTGGCTGCTGCCGAGAAAGACCCCAGTTTTCAGGGCCATATTGTCAATACCGCCAGCATGGCCGGGTTGCTGACGCCGCCCAACATGGGCATTTACAACGTGACCAAGCATGCCGTGGTGTCATTGACCGAAACGCTCTATCAGGACCTGAAGCTGGTGACGGATCAGATCGGTGCCAGCGTCCTGTGCCCCTATTTCGTTCCCACTGGCATTCATCACAGCGAGCGCAACCGACCCGCCAACCTGGCGGCCGACCAGCCCACCAAGAGCCAGTTGATTGGCCAGGCCATGAGCGAAAAGGCCGTGAGCAGCGGCAAAGTGAGCGCGGCCGATGTGGCTCAAAAAGTGTTCGATGCCATCACGGCAGATCAGTTCTATGTGTACAGCCATCCACGCGCGCTGGGCAATGTTCAGCGCCGCACCGAGGCCATTGTGCAAGGGGCGAACCCGCCTGACCCGTTTGCCGAACGCCCTGAAATTGGCCAGGAGCTGCGCGCCGCTTTGCGCAGCTGATTCGACAGGCTGATTGCGGGCTGGCGAGTGTGGCAAACTCGCCGGCTTACCTGTTGATTCGTTCCAGCCAGCATGCATCACATCACTCGGCAAATTGCCGCCGAAATCAAAGTCACCGAACATCAGGTTCGCGCCGCCATCGAGTTATTGGACGGGGGCGCCACGGTGCCGTTCATCGCCCGTTACCGCAAAGAGGCCACCGGCGGCCTGGATGACATTCAATTGCGCGAACTGGCGCATCGGCTGGGCTACTTGCGTGAGCTCCAAGCGCGCAGGGAAGCAGTGCTGAAAAGCATTCAAGAACAAGGAAAGCTGACGCCAGAACTGCAGGCCGCCATCATGGACGCGGTCACCAAGCAAGCGCTGGAGGATCTCTACCTTCCGTTCAAACCCAAGCGAAGAACCAAAGGCATGATCGCCCGAGAAGCGGGCTTGGAGCCTTTGGCCGATGCCTTGTTTGCCAACCCTCAACTGGTGCCTGCCGAGGCGGCGCAAGCCTACCTGCAGCCTGCAGGCAGCGTGGAAGGGGCCGATTTTTCGACAGTGCCAGCGGTTTTGGATGGCGTTCGCGACATTCTGTCTGAGCGCTGGGCCGAGGACGCGTCACTGGTGCAAAGCCTGCGCGAGTGGCTGTGGCAAGAGGGCCTGTTTCGCAGCAAGCTGGCTTCGGGCAAGGACGAGAACAACCCGGATGTGGCCAAGTTCCGCGACTACTTCGATTACGACGAACCCTTGGGGCGCGTGCCCTCGCACCGCGCTTTGGCCGTCTTTCGCGGACGCTCGCTCGAGATTCTGGATGCCAAGCTGGCCTTGCCCATCGAGCCCGAACCCGGACAGCCTAGCCTGGCCGAAGGCAAGGTGGCCTTGCACCTCGGGTGGAGCCACCAAGCTCGACCGGCCGATGACTTGATTCGAAAATGCGTGGCCTGGACCTGGCGCGTCAAGTTGAGCCTGTCTACCGAGCGCGATTTGTTTGCGCGGTTGCGCGAAGAGGCCGAAAAAGTGGCCATCAAGGTGTTTGGCGACAATGTCCGCGACTTGTTGCTCGCCGCCCCTGCGGGTCAGCGCGTGGTGATGGGCCTGGACCCTGGCATTCGCACCGGTGTCAAAGTGGCTGTTGTCGATGCCACGGGCAAGCTGGTGGCCACAGCCACGGTTTATCCGCATGAGCCCCGGCGTGATTGGGAGGGCTCCTTGCACACCTTGGGGCAGTTGTGCGCCACCCACAACGTGAACCTGATGGCCATTGGCAACGGCACCGCCAGCCGGGAAACCGACAAGTTGGCCGGGGACCTGATCAAGCAGCTGACCCGCATCAAACCCGATCTGGATTTGCAAAAGGTAGTGGTCAGTGAGGCGGGCGCATCGGTGTACAGCGCCAGCGAATACGCCAGCCAGGAAATGCCCGATGTGGATGTCAGCCTGCGCGGCGCCGCCAGCATTGCGCGCCGCTTGCAAGACCCTCTGGCGGAGTTGGTGAAAATTGACCCCAAGGCGATTGGCGTGGGCCAGTACCAGCACGACGTCAACCCCTCGGAACTGGCGCGCACCCTGGATGCGGTGGTGGAAGACTGCGTGAACGCGGTGGGCGTGGACCTCAATACCGCCAGCGTGCCCCTGCTGTCTCGCGTCTCCGGGTTGTCGCCCGCCACGGCGCGAGCGGTGGTGCGTTGGCGTGAGGCCCATGGTGCGTTTGCCAACCGCCAGCAGTTGTTGCAGGTCACGGGCCTTGGCCCCAAAACCTTTGAGCAAAGCGCTGGCTTTTTGCGCATTCGCGGGGGTGACAATCCGCTGGACATGACGGGGGTTCACCCCGAAACCTACGCTGTGGTTGAAAAAATCATGGGCCATACCGGCCGCCCCATCCAGGAGTTGATGGGCCGCGCCGACATGCTCAAGAAGTTGCAACCCGAATTGTTTGCCAATGACACCGTCGGTGTCATCACGGTGCGCGACATCCTGGGCGAGCTTGAAAAGCCAGGTCGCGACCCACGTCCCGATTTCAAGGTGGCACGCTTCACCGAAGGTGTGGAAGATAT
>Ga0255240_1000133_pt1 | contig 11425 bp, 2 predicted proteins | sample ColtaT_23_FD_183712 | JGI IMG/M metagenome (GOLD analysis project Ga0255240, IMG submission 183712) | Metatranscriptome of freshwater microbial communities from Columbia River, Oregon, United States - Colum_Yuk_RepC_8d (Metagenome... | ecosystem: Environmental > Aquatic > Freshwater > River...
ACGAGATCGGCGGTATGGAGTTGTCCCAGAAGCCGGATGATGTCGTCCTGGGTGGGCGTGTCATCGTCGATGCGCGTTGACAACAGGTCCCAGATCGCCTGCAGGTCGCGCCGCCCATCCATCAGATGGACAATGCGGTAAGAGGCGAAGTTGAAACGGTGGTGCCGGCCGCCCACGCGGTCTTCGAAGACGTACCAGGCCTCGCCTCGGTACTCGTGGCGGTGGATCTGAACGTGGCCACGCAGACGGGGCCTGAGGTCCTTGACCCGGTACCAATTGCCTGAAAGCAGCGCGCGTGTAGCCATGAGCGGTCAGGGCATGAGCTTCCACCAGGCCAGCCGTGCCCACTCCACCATCGGGCGTGTCCAGGCCCAGAGCAGGCTCGCCCGGCCAGCCTCGATCTTGCCCACGCCTTCCATATTCGGACTGAGCTTTGGCGCGGTCTGCCCGAGGTCGGCCTCCACCCGAAAGTGGTTGCGCCCATCTTCCTGCACCGACACCGGGGTGACCTTGCTCACGGTGAACGGCCAACGCTGGCCGGTCAGGCTGGTCAGCACCAGTTCGCCCTTGGCGCCGGGCTGCACGTGGCTGATGTCGCGTTCGTCTACTTTGAGAATGACCCGCCAGGAGTCCAGTGGCGCCAGCTCGAAAAGGACCTTGCCCTGTTCGATGGGCGAGCCCAGCTGCTGTGACAGGTCACCCTTGACCACGACGCCGTCGAAGGGCGCGGTGACTGCCACGCGTGCGAGTCTGGCAGCGGCCAGGTCGAGCTGGGCACGCGCCTGGTTGGCCTGGGCCGCTGACAGGCGCTGGTCGACCCGGTGCCCCTTGGCCATGGCTTCGCGTTCTTTGCGCAGCGCCACTTCGAGTTCAGACTCCCAGCGGATCTTCTCCAGCCGCAGGTCCTTGTCGTCCAGCAGGGCCAGCAACTGCCCTGACTTAACGACGTCGCCGGCTCGTGCAGGGGCCTCTCGCAGGTAGCCCTCGAAGGGAGCGACGGCAGCGCGCTGTACACCCCCTTCGACGACCGCCCGGGACGACACCCGAAACGGAGCGGGTACCAGCGCCAGCAGCAGCAGTATCGCCAGGGCTGCACCCACTCCAAGCTTGATGGCCGGATGCGATCCGTCGGTGATCATGGAAATCCAGCGCAGGGCCGTGCGCGCGGCGCGCTTGGTCGCACTCTGTCCGGCCTCGCGCTGCAACTCGAGCAGAGGAGACAAGCCCATGGATAGCGTGTCGAGATACTCCTGTTCGTGCGCAGTGAACGGCCGGTCGCGCTCCATCAGCAACACGGCCACGACTCGGCCAACCCCAATGAGCGGGACGCTGCACAAGGCGGCCGCACCGCCGGCCTCGGCATAGCGATGGTGCGCCACGGCCACCCGAGCAGCGTCGGCCTTTTCGTCAGGGGCTGGCCAGACGATGGTTTGCCGTTGATCGAAAGCCTCATGCATCGCCTGGGTCGCAAGGCGGATCGCACTGGCATGCTCCTCGAAGATGGCCGAGCTAGACACCGCCATGACCTTCAGTGTTTTTCCACCCGCCGCCCCCAGCAGCACCTGGTGGCATCCGAACTCGCGCGCCAAGCGGTTGACCAGCGCAGAGGCAGCCTCTCGCTCACTGCGCTCACCCTGCAACGCAAGTACGGTGTCAAGCATGAATCGACCCTGCGCAGTTCGAGCCAGGGTGCTCGCTGTCTCGCGTTGGCGCAGCAAGTCGACGAGCCAGCCTGCACCCCAGTGCAGCAGTTGTTGCGCCCGGTCTACGCTGGCCGTATCACTGGCGCCCAAGTCGAGCACGACTGCACCGCAAAGCGTGTGCTCGAGTTGCAGCGGATAAGCCAGGCGGGTGTGGCCAAGCTCTTCTTGCCTCGTTACCCCCTCGCGTGACTGCAAGGCATCGGTGGCGATCCCCGACAGGTAGCTCAAATCGTGATTCGGAGGCATTGCAGCCACCGGGGCGAAGCTGCCATCGGTCTGCCCCAGGAGCACCAGACCTGCGCGCGTGCGCAGCAGCGCAACGCACAAGACTTCCAGCCAGGCTTGGCACAGCTGTTCTCCGGTGCTGGCCTGCGCAAGCGCCTGCCACGGGTCTTTTGCGACCTGTGCTGCGCCAGGAGAATCTGGCTCATCGTGGATCAGCGCCATCAATATTTCAACAGTGCATCGAGCGCCTTGAGATCCGCATCTGTCAGGACGCCGGCCGCCGCTTTGAGCTGCAGTCCTGCGAGCAGTATCTGGTAACGTGAAGCTGCGAGGTCCTTCTTGGTGGCGTACAGCTGTTGCTGGGCATTCAGCACGTCGACCCTGCTTCGTACTCCCACCTCAAAGCCGCGCGTGGTGCTGCGCAATTGCGTCTGGGCTGACTCCAGCGCTCGTTGCAGTGCCCGATGCAGCGCGCCTCCCGACTCCACGCCAAGAGCGGCCTGTCGGGCGTCCAGACGGGCTTGACGTTTCGAATTGGCCAGTTCATGGCTGGCCCGCTCCAGGTTGGCCAGTGCCTCGCGCACGCGCGAGGGCCCCACCTGGCCCTGACCGATGGGCAACGGCATCGAAAACTCCAGGCCCACTGCGGTCGCTTTGATGGTGGACGGCCCCACGCTGCTGAAGTTGCCGTTGCGGTTCTCGCTGATGTTGGCCACCAGGTCGAGCGTGGGCATTTGCGCGCCCACCTGGCGGGCCACCTCATGGCGGGCGATTCGCTCGTTGGTGACCCCGGCGGCCACCTGCAGCGCACCTTCGCCCGCGCGGTCGAGCAATTCCTTCAGGCGGGATTCGGGCAATACGTCGATCGAGGCTGACTCGCTGAGCAGGGCCAGAGGCGGCACCTCGCGGTCGATGATTTTTTCCAGCGTACGCCTCTTCAACTCGATGTCATTTCTCGCTGCAATCTCCTGCGCAAGAGTGAGGTCATGGCGGGCCTGGGTCTCGTTGACGTCAGTGATCGGTGACAGCCCCACCTCGAAGCTGCGTCGGGCCTGGGCGAGCTGCTGTGCGAAGGCTTCCTTTTGCGCTTGCACGGCCGATAAGGCGTCCTGCGCCTGCAGTACTTCGAAATAGCTCTTGGCGACGCGCACCAGCAGATCTTGCTCCGCGATCTTCGCCTGCTGGTCCGCCAGCAGCGCCTGCAACTCGCCCTGTTGATAGGTCTCCCAGTTAGCTTTGCGGTACAGCGGCTGGCTGATGTTGATGCTGAAAAGACCCGAGTCGTAATTGCGAGCCCCACTGAAGGTGCCGCCCTGCGAGGTGTTGTTGCGCGCATTGGCTGCAACGGTGACCGAAGGCTGCAGGCCAGCTCGGCCTTGCACGCTTTTTTCGAGGCCGGCGACTGCGGATGCTCGGGCTGCAGCGAACTGGACATCCGCAGCACGGGCCATCTCCAGAAGCTCGGACAGGTTGGCGGCGTACACCGGCCATGCCACGGCCAGGCCGATCGCCGCAGCGAGCAGAGTCTTGCGGTTCATGGGCGGTGCTCCTGAAAGGGCATGGGACAAGGGGTTGGCATCACAGGACGATCTTCCACGGATTGGCCTTGGTCTGCTGCGGAGCCACCCACTGGCCGACCCACTGCGGCGCCGGTGCCGAGGCGATATCGGATAGCGACGAGGCAGCAGCCTCGAAGCGCACCACGGGGGCCGGCCCTGCTTCGGACAGCGGGCGACGACGGGCTCGCACGGGCTCGGCCGACCTGCGGGCGCGCTGATTCCAGGGTCCGAGGCTGGCCATCAGCATGGCGGCCGCACCTGTGTTGGCGAGGATGGTCGATCCATCCTCCGCGGGCTTGGGATCCACGGCACCTGTCCTGCCGATGCCACGGTACTGCGCCATCAACAGACTGCCATCGGCGAGGGCCTCGCGCTTGACGATAAAGCGTACGCGGAAGTCGCCACCGGGTACACCGTCATGGTCGCCGTCCAGGGGTTGGCCACCGCGGCTGACGAAAGTTCCGTTGCCGGTGCGCAGCACCATCTCGTACACGCCATCCGACAGCGACGCTGCGTCGGGACGGAACACGAAGCCCTGGCCATCGGGGTCTATCACCAAGTATCCGGCCACTGCCTGCCCGCCGCGGGAGACCAGAACATCGGCCGTACGGACCTCGCCGTTGCGCGCCAGCTTGGCCAGTGGGGTGAGGTCGAGCGGCGCGCTGAAACGCAGGCGCAGCCCGCCCGTGGTTGCCCTGGCCGAGGCGACCATCAGGGGCTCACCCTGTGCACGGCCGCGAGCGGCGGCTGCTCGCTGAGAGACCACTTCCGCAGTGGCTGGGCCGGTTGGCGGTGAGAGGGTGGGGGGAACGCTCTGGACCACGCCCTGCGCGAGCAGTTGACCGCTGGCGCTGGCCGTCTGGCCCAGGACCGTGACGGACATGCTGCGGAACGCCCCTGGCGCCAAGCCCAGGCTTGTCTGGCCGACCTCGGAGGCGACGAAGACACTGCTCGCGGCGGCCGGGAAAATCAGGCTGGCCAGTTCGGGGGCGGAGGTGGAAGTGATCTCTGCGGCGGGCGACGGGTCTGGTGCCGTAGCAGGAGAAGGAGGAGGAGGTGCCGGAGCCGGAGCCGGAGCCGGAGCCGGAGCCGGGCTGGCCTCGAGTTCCACCTTGACCGTCAAAGGCCCAGCCTCCCAGGCCCCATCGGCATTGACTGCCATCACCCTGATCGTGAGTCCGGGAGAAGGTTGCTCGTACAGGTGTTGCGCCTGCGTGGCCGTACCCGCCACTCGCTCTGTGCGGCCATCGCCCCAGTCGATCATCCAGTGACTGATCACATCACCGCCGGCATCGGCGTAGTGCAAGTCCACGACCAGGGCTGAGCCCAGGCGCACCGAGGCCGGTGCAGCGACAGAGACGACCGGCGCGATGTCAACCACGCTGACGATGAAGCGCTGTGCCGCAGATGAGGCCCCCGACGCATCGACTGCGCGAATCACGAAGTCGGCCGTGGAAGGTCCGTTGCTCCCTGCCCACTGGATACGGCCGAGGGCATTGATGGTGGCCCCCGTCGGGGCCTGATCGAGCACGTAGCTCACGCCGTCGGACGGATCGATGTCGGTTCCCGTGACTGTCACGTCAACGATGCGGCCTTCTTCGATTGCGACGTTGGGAATTGGCGCCAGGGTGGGGGCATCGTTGACCGGGGTCACGCTCAGAGAGACGGCCACAGCAGCGGAGGTGACTGTGCCGTCGGAGACGGTGTAGCTGAAGCTGTCTGCGCCGAAGTAGTTGGCCGCTGGCACATAGGTCACCGTGCCGTCTGTGTTGACGGTCACTGTGCCGTGGGTTGGGTTCTGGGCGATCGCCACGGACAGGACGTCGCCGTCAGGGTCGGTGTCATTGGCCAGCACGTCCACGGACAAGGACAGGTCCTCGGCTGTTGTCGCGGAATCGGCGGCGATAACCGGCGCATCGTTTACCGGGGTCACGTCGATCTGGACGCTGGCCGCGGCGCTGCTTGCGATGCCGTCGCTGACGACATAGGCGAAGGCGTCAGCGCCAAAGTAGTCGGCTGTCGGTACATAGGTCACTGTGCTGTCGGGATTGATCAGCACGCTGCCGTGGGCCGGGGCCGAGGTGATTGTCACGGATAGCGCGTCGCCATCGGCATCGAAGTCATTGGCCCGCAGATCGATCGTGAGCGATGCATCCTCGGCGACGCTCGCCGCGTCGTCGGCCGCCACAGGCGCCTGATTGTCGCGCAGCGCGATGTTGTCCACCGAAACCGAGGACCCGACCGTCCCGAAGCCGAGCAGGTCGAAGTACAGCGAGGCAGCCTGGGAGGGCGCGATGCCGGCCAGACCCACAGTGACGACCAGCGGCTGGGTCAGGGTGGCAGGCACCTTCCCGTTGATGAGACCCGCGACGCTGACATTGGGCGCGGTGTAGACGGTGCCGTCCGCCTGGATGTTGAGCAAGGCGTCGGTTCCGCCGAGGCCGACTGTAGCGCCCAGCGCCTGCGACGTGACCGGGTCGAGCAGGGCCACCTCGAAGGCGTCCTGCGGCCCGCTGAGGGCTTGTTGCAGGTTCAGGGCCGTGATGCTGAAGCGCAGGGCGCCAGAGCCTGTGGGGATGACGAAACTCTGGACGAGGCGAGAGGCGACGGTCGGGTCTTCGGCGATCACGCCCTCGCCCGCGATCACCGAAGCGCTTCCGACGGTGGTCCAACCGAACTGCGGATCCGACGCGTCGGCGATGGTGAAGTTCGGGTTCAGCGGGCCCACCGGCAGCGGGTCACCGGCGGCGGACGCAGGGCCCAGGTTCACGACATGTGACGCGCCTGTGCCCGTGCCGGCCGAGCGAGCCGCTGCCACGATGGCGGCGTCCAGGGCCGAGGGCAGCCGGCGCTGGAAGGTGCCAAGTGTTGCACCCATCAGATCGCCGGGATTCGCCTGTACGTTCAGGTGCTGGCCGTCGTTGTCGAGCAGGGCGGATACGCCTGGCGCGGCAAAGACCAGCGAGCCATCGGCGGCACGGGTGACGAAGCGGTCGAAGCCCTCGTACCCGGTGAGGAAGCCCAGCGTGTGCCCGACTTCGTGGGCCAACACCGTGAACAGGTCAAAACGTCCGAAGGCAGCTGAGGCCGGGTCGCGGAACTCGGAGTCGTCCAGCGGTGTGGCATCGACAAACCAGCCGCGGCCGTCGGCATTCCAGTCCAGCACGATGCGGCCCTCTGAGGGGCGGCCCTCGGCGTCGAGCTGGGTGATCCAGGCATGACCGAGTTGGCCGGCGGGGAGGTCTTCAATCGCTATGGAAAGTTGAACAGCGCCTCCGGGTGCTTCAGCCTTCCAGAGTCCGAGGAGCGACTCCTCCATCGAAAGCGCTGCTCCTACCCCGCTCAAGCTCGAGGACTGATCGGTGATTGGTCCGGTGGCGTAGGCCTGAATTCGGCTTCCCCCTGATTGCGAACGGGGGAAGGGAATCATCCCTGTAGGAGGCGCCGCTTCGCGTTTGCCGATTGCCTCGATCGCGGCAGTGAATTCATCCCTGGCAAGCGGAGGCGGATCAAAGATCCGAATCTGTCCGGTATCTGGTCCTTGCGTGATCCTGCCATACTGAAAATCGAAATCCCCGCCACCCGCTTTGGCGAACAGACGGTGTTCCTGGTCGACCCACGCCTGCTCAATTGCGTCCAGTGCATAAGGGTTCTTGGGTCCTTCCTTGGGAGCATAAAAGTTGTCGACAATGCCGTGAATCTTTTCAATCTTCTGAACGAAAAGACGCCTGGCAGATTCGCCCTTGACTGCAGACATACCCTCGAAGACTCCTCCTCCGTCGGGCGGCATTGTTACGTACTCGGCTCCATAGAATCTGTTGTAGCCTGCTCCCGCGCGGCTATAAGCCATTTGTCCGAGTCCGGTCTGCAACTGCTCTCCCGCATTCATCTTCGCAGACCATGGCTGAGCCGCCACTCTCAAGACATAGTTCGGGTCTTCCAGGGACTCGTAAATTACGTTGGAAGAACCAGACATATTTGTCGCCGTGTCGCCACCAACGCTCAGTCGACGAGCTGTGCCGTTCATGAGCGCCTCGTAATCCTGGCGACTCAGAACTCCGGGGCCGGATCGGACGGACATGCCGGCCTCTTCTGCCGCAGCGTTCAATTCGCGATAGACGGCCAACTCCTCATCAAGCGAGAGCACGCCTTTGGGTCGCGGGATATTCAGTCGTCCAAGGCGTTCGGCCTCACGAGCCGCCTCGGAAGCCCTTTGCGCCTCCATGGCCCGCTGGGCTTCCATCGCTCGTTGCGCCTCCATGGCCCGCTGCGCCTCCATCGCCTGCTGTTCTGCCAGAGCCACGCGCTCCGCCCTGGCGATCTTCTGCTCGGCGAAACCCTCCCGGAGTGCCTTGACGACGGTGTCGCGCACCTCGTCTGCCGGCGTATTCCAGGCGTCCGTCCAGGTCATGCTGCTCTCGTGGCCGTTGTACCGGGCGAGATTGCGCACCTCGCGACGTGAAGCCGTCGTCATTCCGTCTTTGCTGAACACATTGACAGGTCCGGAGTCGCCGATCTTCTTCATCGCGGCTTCTGACACATATCCACCCTGTCCGGTGCCCATCGTGTAGTGAGCGCCATGCATGAAGGAGGCCTCAGCCTCACCCGCGAGGATGAGTTCGCGATTGAGCGGATCGACGACCTTGCTGAGGATGTCTTCATTGCTGAGGAAGCCGTTTTTGCCTTTGACCCAGGCGAGGTCCAGATCGGAGCGGTAGACATCGATCCTGAACTGACCCTTCCGCGGGTTCCAGCCCTTGAAATCGAACAGCAACCCGAATACCGACTTGGCCTTGATGTTCTCCGGCTTGGCACGCAGCCCCATCCATGAGCCCATCTTTGTACCCAGCGCGGTCAGGGGGTCGGTGGCCCGGATACCGATCTCCAATCCATTGGCGCGGGCGAACTCCGTGATGACACGGGCCTGGCGAGAGGTGGCAGATGTCACCGGGCCGCCCACCTTCATGAAGAAATCCTTGGTCTTCTTGACCGCGACGTCGAAGAGGGTCTTGGAAGGAGGTGGTGCGGATGGGGGCTCGATCCCGAACTGCTCCTTCATGAACTGATTGGCGAGTCTGTTGGTCTCCTCGGCCTCTCGTTCGAGCTTCATCGCTTGAACGACTTCTTCCGCCCGGCGCTCACGTCGAGCCATTTCAGTTGCGGACTCGGTGCGCTTGAGCATGTTTGAAGCACGCTCGAGATCGGCACCGCCCTCAGAGACCCGCAGTGCTTCCGAGCCCCGAGAGGCGCGCTCCGCTGCTTTGGCACTGCGTCCCGGCGACAAGGCCAGTTCAGCCCCTCGAGACAGGGAATTGCCAGCGTCTTTGGCCAAGCGAGAGGCTCCACGAGCTTCCCTGGCCAGCCTCTCACCACGATTGAGTGTCGCGGCCACTTCAGCGGCCTTTTCAGCGCCACGGAAGAGTTTGCCCGCACCGCCCACCAGGGCGATCGGATCGAAAAGCATGCCCGCGATGCTGCCGGCGGTGATCGCATGGCGCCAGTCGTCCCGCCACTCAGGCGGAAGCATTTCGACAATTTCTTCTGCGTATTCCTCAACTCGCTCGGTGAGGCCCTTGTTGGGGAAGAGGGCCTTCTTGATGTTTCCGATCTTTTCGAAGAACCCGCCGCACGGGTCATTCATGGCCTTCAACAGGCGCCCTGAGCTTTCGTCGTAAAGATCCTTGGATAGGGCCTCCAGCGGCTCGTACCCCGTCGCCCGGTAGGCCAGACGGGCCATGTCAGAGATCATCTGCTTCGCGCCGAAGGTGGCCAGTTCACCCACCCCCCACGCCATGTCCGCCAGACCGGTGACGGCCGTCACGACGGCCATTGTCATGCCGGCGACAGCGGCCCCACCGAATCGTCCGATGGCGCCTAGACCACTCCAAATGATCTCACTGGCCGAATGCCCGGTCGGGTCGATTCGGTCGAGCGGCCGATTTCCGACATAGCGGTAGAGGTTCGCATCACCGCCAGCGAAGCCAATCGGATCGCGGCTGACGAAACGACCAAGATTCGGGTCATACCAGCGGGCCCGATAGTCCATCAGCCCCAGGTCGACCCGCGCTTCGCGCCCGACATACGAGAAGAAGGGCGCCGCCGCTGCGTTGGTCTGCGATTGAAGTCGACCAAAGCTGTCGAATGTCAGGTGGTTAAGCACTGCGCCGCTGCTGTTCACCACATCACGAACCGATCCCTGCTGGTCGGTCAGGGTCCACCATACGTCCTGGCCGGACTGCTCTGCAAGAACTTGGTCGGTGCCGGGGCCATGCATGAAGAGGCGCGTCACCGTTGCATTCGGCGACATCACGAGGGCAAGGTCGTCACGATCGTTGACATAGAGCTGGGTAGCCGGCGCCTGCGCGCCCGCGCCATCGACGTCGACCGTCGAGGCGACCTTCCAGCCGAAATCGTCGTAGCGGAATTCGTAGGTCGCGCTCACCGACCCATCAGCCGCATGATTCGTTGCTGCGATCAGTCGGTTGCGGTGATCCCATTCGTAGACAGTGAAGGCGCCGCTCGACTTGTCGGTTCGGCGGATGCGATTGCCCTCGGCGTCATAGTCGTAGGAATAGGTTGCATCTTCCAGTACCCGATTGGCCGAGCCGATCGTGACCCCGGTGCGAACTGGGTTCCCCGAGGAATCCCAGGCATACGATTGGTCTGTTGGATTGCCTGCCGTCGCGGCATAGTCCGCGAGCACCAGCTGGTCGGTCGAGTCGTATCCGAAGACACTGCTGCCGTCGACCGAGGTGATACCCACGAGCCGACTCGCAGCGTCCCAGGTCAGGTCGTAGCGAGCCAGCGAGGTCGCTGCTTGCGTGTGCGCGATGGCGATGACCCGGCCAGAGGCGTCGTAGCGCATCGCCGTGGATGCGGCATCCAACCCGGCTTGCCCGTCGCGGCGGGCCATGGACAGAAGCTGACCCGCAGCATCGTAGACATAGGCAACGGATTTATTCGTCGCGATGCCCGAGCCCTGCGACTGGGATACGACTCGGGCCAGCGCATCGTAGGTGAAGGTATCGACACGCGCCAGGCCTGCATTGATCTCGACGGCCGAGCTCAGGAGGTTGCCGTCGACGTCGTATTGGTACTTCAGCGTCGCGGCAGGCTGGCCAGCCGCTGCAGCACGGTCGAGCTGTGTCAGGCGCCCACGGGCGTCGTAGACCAGCGTGAAGGATGCGTCCGGGTCGGTGACGGAAAGCAGGCGCCCCTCGGCATCGAAAGTCCTGCTGACCGTGCGGACAACCGAGCCGTCCTGCGCCAACCAGCGTTCACCGGTCTTGCGACCCTGGTTGTCGTAACTGAGTTCGGTGACACGACCGAGCGCGTCGATCTGGCGCGTCAAGCGCCCCGCTGCGTCGTGCTCGAATTGACGCTGGCCTAAGGGGTCCGACTCAGCCACCAGGCGCCCCACCGCGTCGTAGGCGTAGTCCGTACGATTGCCCGAGGCGTCAATCATCGCGGTGAGTTCGCCGCGATCCGAATACTCATAGCGGGTGAACGCACCCTTTTCATCAGTCTGGCTGGTGATGCGCCGCAGCGCATCGTATTGCCTGACGACGGCATGCCCCAGCGGGTCGACGTCGCGGATGACATTGCCCACCTCGTCATAGACCAAAGCTGAGATGAGTGCCTTCGACAGATCAGCGCTGCCGGCGGGATCCGGCAGTGCTGTGGCCACCAGGCGGTTCAGCTCGTCGTAGGCGAATCGGGTCGTCCTGCCCACGGGGTCGGTCACCGCGACGCGGTTTCCGACTGGATCGTACTGCATCCGGGTCACGCCACCCAGCGCATCCGTGCTGCTGGTCATACGGCCCAAGGCGTCGTAGCCCATGGCGGTGGTGAACCCGCGTGCATCGGTCCGAGCCACCACGTTGCCCGATGCATCGTAAGCGATCGTCGCACGGGCCGGGTGTCCATCGCCAAGGTCAG
>Ga0255240_1000146_pt1 | contig 11119 bp, 10 predicted proteins | sample ColtaT_23_FD_183712 | JGI IMG/M metagenome (GOLD analysis project Ga0255240, IMG submission 183712) | Metatranscriptome of freshwater microbial communities from Columbia River, Oregon, United States - Colum_Yuk_RepC_8d (Metagenome... | ecosystem: Environmental > Aquatic > Freshwater > River...
AGTCAATCGGATCATGACTTGCTTCCTCTCCCTGACCAGATTATCATTTGGTTGGCCGCCCAATTCAATTGCTTTCCTGGAGACTTACCATGGCGCCTTCCGGCAACGAGACGGTTCACGCCAATGGCAACACCATCCTGTTTAGCGGTGCCGGCGGCGTGAGGCTGCGCGCCACGCGTTATGGTGACCCACTAAGCCCGCCGGCGTTACTGCTCCATGGCGGCGGCCAGACCCGATATGCCTGGGCCGACACTGCTACAGCCCTGGCTGAAGCCGGTTACTGTGCCTGTACTATCGATGCGCGCGGCCATGGCGACAGCGACTGGAGTCCGGATGGGGACTACCGCGCTGACATGCTGGCTGCGGACCTCGCCGAAGTAATTCGCTCGCTGGATGCAGACCCGGTCATTATCGGGGCATCGATGGGGGGGCTCACCGCCATACTAACGCTCGGCGAGGATCCTACCCTGACATGCCGGGCGCTGGTGTTGGTAGATGTCGCGCCGCGGCTTGAACGGGCCGGAGTACGACGCATAATCGAATTCATGCTCCGCCATCAGGATGGCTTTGCTTCTCTTGAGCAAGTGCGCGACGCCATCTCCGCTTACAATCCGCATCGTTCGCCACCAGAGGATCTTTCCGGGTTGCGCAAGAACCTGCGTCAACGCGCTGACGGGCGCTATTACTGGCACTGGGATCCCGCATTTCTTGACCATGCCCGCATGCCGGTGGACGACGAAGAGATGTTCAATGTCAGCAGGCTGAATGCAGCGGCACAACATATTAATGCACCCACATTACTGATTCGCGGCCACCAGAGTGACGTGCTCAGCGACACCGGCGCCCGTGAACTGTTGTCCATCATCCCCCACGCCCGCTATGCCGTGCTCGACAAGGCCGGTCACATGGTTGCTGGCGACCGCAATACAGCGTTCACGGAAACAGTGCTGAATTTTCTCACTCCCCTGGAAATGACAGGCAAGCACCGACTGCAAGCCAATTCCGAACTCACAGGAGTTACACGATGAAACACCGCCACCTTGACGTACTGATTATCGGCGCAGGTCTTTCCGGTATCGGGGCGGCCTGCCATATGGCGAAGAAGTGCCCGCATATCCATTTTGCTATTGTCGAGCGCCGCAAACGCATCGGTGGTACTTGGGATTTGTTTCGCTATCCTGGCGTCCGCTCTGATTCGGATATGTTCACCCTCGGATACAACTTCCGCCCTTGGACCGGTATCAAGATGCTTGCCGATGGACCATCCATTCAGCAGTACATTGAAGATACGGCTCGCGCCCATGATGTCAGGAGGCGAATCCATTTCGGCCTCAAGGTGCTGTCCGAGTCTTGGCATAGCGACAAAAAACACTGGCAGATCACCGCTATTGATGAGGAGACCGGCGACACCCACGAATTCACCGCCGGGTTCATCTTCAACTGCACCGGATACTACAACTATGACACAGGTTACACGCCAAATATTAAAGGCATAGAGCGCTTCGGTGGTGATGTCATCCACCCGCAACACTGGCCGGAGAATTATGACTACACAGGAAAACGGGTCGTCGTCATTGGCAGCGGGGCGACTGCCGTGACGCTGGTACCAGCAATGGCCGACAAGGCAGCCCATGTAGTCATGCTGCAACGCTCGCCCACTTACATTGCTTCCGTACCAGAAAGAGACCTTATCTCCGCCAATTTACGTCGCTTCCTGCCGGATATGCTCGTCTATCGAATGGCTCGAAGTCGCAACATCCTGCTACAAAGAACTGTTTACAAACTGTCACTAAGCAAACCGAAAGCCATTCGCCGCCTGCTGCTAGCCGCTGTACGCAAGCAGCTCGGGCCAGATATTGATATGCGCCATTTTCAGCCTGCTTACAATCCGTGGGAAGAACGCATGTGCGCCGTGCCCAAGGGCGACCTTTTCAAGGCGATACGAAACGGCAAAGCATCGGTAGTTACCGAGCATATCGAAGCTGTTACGAAAAAAGGCATTAAGCTAAATTCAGGCAATCATCTTGATGCAGACGTCATTATCACTGCCACCGGACTTGACCTGCAACTTTTTGGTGGCGCGTCACTTTCCATCGATGGCAAGGAGATTCGCATTCCGGAAACGATGATGTACAAAGGACTTATGCTGGAAGGTGTGCCGAACATGGCACTGGTCTTCGGCTACACCAACTCCTCTTGGACATTGAAAGCGGATATCGCCTGTGAATATGTTTGCCGACTTCTCAATCACATGAAGCAAATCGGCGCAAAGGTAGTAACCCCAGTAGATGACGAAGGTTGTGGAACAGATATGAACTTTCTCAATCTGCGCTCCGGGTATGTTCAGCGGGCCAATGACCACTTGCCGCGACAGGGTACGAAAACCCCCTGGAAAAACCTCGATGACTATCTCCGTGACCTGCCAGCTCTGCGTTATAGCTCACTTGATGATGGCCATCTGAAATACGATGGCAAGAATTTGAGGCAGGAAAAAGCAACTATGCTTGCCAATCTCTTGCGAGCCTGACACGCCTACAATTAGCAGGGAGAAATACAATGAGATCCTTCAAAGAAAAGGTAGCCGCAATTACCGGAGCAGGATCCGGAATCGGTCGCGCTACGGCCATTGAACTGGCAAAGGCTAAATGCAACCTGGCAATTTCAGATGTCAGCGAAAGAGACTTGGCTGAGACCGCGAAGATGCTTGGCCACTATCCGGTCAAGGTCACCAGCCACCTTGTCGATGTAAGCCGCCAAGAAGCGGTAAAGCGCTATGCCGAGGAATGCGTCAATCAACATGGTCAGGTAAACCTGATCATAAACAATGCTGGGGTCGGTCTTGGCGAAACGGTTGAGGCCATGAGCTATGAGAACCTTGAATGGCTGATGGGCATCAATTTCTGGGGAGTGGTATACGGCAGCAAGGAGTTTCTGCCGTATCTGAAGCAGTCGGGTGATGGCCACATTGTCAACATCTCGAGTGTGTTCGGTATTATTAGTGTGCCAACTCAATCTGCCTATAACGCCGCGAAGTTTGCCGTTCGCGGCTTCACTGAGGCGCTCAGGGAAGAACTGGATCTCGAAAACTCAGGCGTCAGTGCTACCTGCGTTCACCCGGGTGGCGTCAAGACCAATATCGCCCGCAGTAGCCGTATGGGCGATATGGGGGCACTTTCCCTCGGCAGCCACGAAGAAATCTCGTCAATGTTTGAGCGCATCGCTCGCTCGACACCGGAAGAAGCCGCAAAAGCAATACTAAACGGAGTGCGTAGAAACCAACCCCGGGTTCTGATTGGTGCTGATGCTACTTTCCTAGATGTCGCCCAGCGACTGATGCCGACCGGTTACCAACGGCTTCTGAAAACAGCTTTTCGTCTCAACCAACGTCGCACCCATATTCCTACTACTTCCTGAATGGTTTTAAAACAAGGAGACTCATCGTGACAGCCAAAGCAAACACCACCCTGAGCGGCGCCTCCGTTGGCATACCACCGCGACACATTGATTTCGTATTTCCTGAAGCGATGCGGAAATACTTTTATGCGGGAAATGCCACCGCGACGACTTTCTTTGCCATGCTATCCGGTTTTTTCCCTCCCGGGGAACGCTACTTCATGGAGTCGGTAAGACCGTTCAGATCGAGCATAACCAACAACGAGTTACGCGCAGCCATTTCCGGCTTTATTGGGCAGGAGGCGATTCATGGCCGGGAACATGACCGACTGAACACGCTGTTGGCAGAAAAGGGGTTTGACATGGAAACGCCAGACCGGTTTGTCCGCATCGGCCTTCGCGTTCTGGAAATGCTACCGTCAAGCACACGCCTCGCTGCCACGACATTCATGGAGCACTTTACCGCATTGCTGGCAGAGCAGTTGCTCGAGGACGAGTCTTTCCAGAGCCTGGCCGATCCGGAAATGATCAAGATCTGGCAGTGGCACGCACTCGAAGAACTCGAACATAAATCGGTCGCCTACGATGTCTATCAGGTTATCGGAAACCGTCATGGTGAGCGTATCGCGGCCGCTGCGGCTTCTCTGGTGGTGCTGCTGCCCATGCTCGGCATTACTTGGGCCTGGATGCTAGCGAAGGACAGGCAGCTGGGCAATATCGGCGATAATATCAAGGGACTTTCGATGCTGTTCGGGAAGGACGGGTTTGTTTCAGGAATTTTGCCACGGCTTCCGGAGTTTATCGGCAAGCGCTTTCATCCTGATAATCATGATACGCGAGCTCTGGAGTCCGCATGGCAGAAGCGACTTTTCGCAGAGGGCGGTGCTCTGCATGATGTCTATCAGAACCGTGTTGCGTGACAGCTACGGCTTCACTACCACACCCGGATAACTTCAATCCTGCGCATGCTGTCATGACAGAGAGCGTGCGCAACACCTTTTCAGGGGCAAGTTTTATGTCAGACAACTTCATAGACTCACTGGTCAGTGCGTTTCCAGATGTTCCATTCCAGAAGCTGCTTGGCATACAGATTGTCAGTGTCACCAACAACAAGGCTGTGGTGCGCCTGCCGTACCGGGCAGAGCTTGCCGGCGGTGGAAATGCGCTGCATGGTGGCACCATCAGTAGTCTGCTGGATTTGACGGGCGCACTTGCCGCTTGGTCCGGTCACGACCCATCCCGAGGCATGAAGGCCGCGACAGTCTCCATGACTGTGAACTATCTCTCCGCAGCTCTTGGCTGTGACATCGTTGCCAGCGCAACGGCTGTCAAGCGAGGTCGCGAGCTAATCTTTACCGAGGTGGCAATCAGTGAGGAAAGCTCCAAAAAGCTAATCGCCAACGGGACTATGGTCTATCGCATCACCTGAATCGAACCGCGTCGGGCGGCAAGAAAACCGCGCCCGACTCATGCGTTCTCTTCAAGCATAAAGCCCGCTGCACGCTCACCGACCATCATACTCGGCGCGTTGGTGTTGCCGCTGATCAGCAATGGCATCACCGATGCATCGGCAATACGCAAGCCGCTGATGCCTTTAACCCGGAGCTGGCTATCGACCACCGCCAGACGGTCTTCACCCATGCGACAGGTTCCCACCGGATGGTAAATCGACTCCGAGCGTTGACGGATATCCTCATCCAGCTGCGCATCCGTTGTCACCGTTGCCGGAGGAAGATCTTCACCACCAAAGGCGGGCGCAAAAGCGTCGGTACGGAAAAGACGACGCACGAGCTTTATGCCCTCACGGAGCACCCTGATATCGTCCGGGTCTGACAAATAGCGCGGATCAATCAAGGGCGAGCTACGCGGGTCATTATCCTGCAGACGAATATAGCCCCGACTCCTTGGCCGCAACTGGCAGACATGAACAGTACAGCCGAAACCCGGAGTCAGTTCCCGGCCGTGATCACGCAGGAAGGCAGGGATAAAATGCAGCTGAATATCGGGGCGTGCACCACCACCGACATTCAGAAACGCACCTGCTTCGGCCGCGTTACTGGCAAGGAAGCCGCGCTTGTAGCGTACATAATCATAAAATGCCCTGACCAGCCTCGGCAGGAAGAAAGGTGAGAAGCCGATCGACTGCCTGCTCTTGTCACGAATGGAGACCGTCATATCCAGATGATCCTGGAGATTCCTGCCAACCTGGGGGGAGTCGACGATACAAGTGATGCCAATTTCCTCAAGGTGCTGGCGGTCGCCGATACCGGACAACATCAGTAACTGGGGTGAGTTGATGGCACCACCTGACAGCACGACCTCCCGCTGACAGGTCAAGGTGACGGTTTTCCCCTGAGCATCAAGGCATTCAATGCCACACGCTCGGCCGTTTTCGACAAGCACACGAGTCACTAGCATATCGGTCATGATCGTCAGATTCGGCCGCGCTTTCGCCGGATCCAGAAATGCGCGCGCCGCGCTCCAGCGTCGCCCGTCCTTCTGGGTCACCTGGAAACGCCCAAAGCCCATCTGTGAGGCGCCGTTGAAGTCGTCGTTCTCAGGATAGCCAAGCTCGACGCCAGCACGAACAAACATGGCGCTGAGGGGATTGGGATCAGTGACCCGGGTGACATTGAGGGGACCACCCCGACCATGCCAGTTGTCGGGCAAGTATTGCTCATTGTTTTCATGAGCATTGAATACCGGCCTGACTTGCTGCCAGTCCCAGTGGGCTGCTCCGGCATCCTGCCAGCCATCATAATCGCGAGGCTGGCCACGGATATAGACCATGGCATTGATCGAGCTGCTTCCGCCCAGCGTCTTGCCTCTTGGCCAGAAAAGGCGTCGATTGCCGAGCTCGCTCTGTGCCGCAGTATAATAACCCCAGTTTCTTTTGCCTTCACGTATCAGGCCGATCACACCGAACGGAACATTAACGAAACCGCTGTTATCATGGGGTCCAGCCTCGACCACGCAAACCGAAAACTTCCCCGATTCACTCAACCGGTTAGCCAGAACACAGCCCGCAGAACCGGCACCAACAACAATGAAGTCGTAACAGTTATCCATGCGCGTCCTCACTCAAGGCGGCAAACTGCTCGATCTGCATATCTCGCGCACCATGGGAAAGAGAGCAGTGGGTGATCAAACGGAAATAATGGCCAACATCCAGCTCTTCAGTAACCCCGACGCCACCATGAATCTGGATGGCCTGCTGGGCGATTCGTACCGCCCTGTCAGCGAAGTAGGCTTTGGCGGCAGCGCAGGCACGGTCGCGTACTAAGGGATCTTCACAGGCAGCCTTGATTGAAACCATCAGCAACATTGACTCCAGTTGCTGAAGATCAATAAACATATCAACCAGATAGTGCTGGATTACCTGGAAACTGCCGATGTGGACAGCAAACTGCTTCCGCGTCTTTGCATAATCAAGCGTCTTTTCATAAAGCGCCCGGGCGGCACCATACATACGGGCACAATCAAGTGCCCGCAACCAGCCAAGCGTCTGACTCGCTGCTGCTACGGCCTCGCTGCCACAAGCAATGATGGCGTCATCATCAAGCATGACATCATCGAACACAATGTTGGACATTCGTGAGCCATCAAGGGCCCTGTGACTATCCACTTCACAGTTTGACAAGCGCACATGCACCAGCGCCAGCTCCTCCCCTCTGCGCGCCGTCGCCAGAACGCTTTGCGCAAATCCGCCATCCGGGACAAAACTCTTTTGCCCGGAAAGCCTGTTGCCGTCAATGACCAACGACGGGTTAAGCGCATCATAACCACTGTGGGTATCATAGAATGCACAGGCTACTGCCGATTTTCCTTCGATTATCGAAACCAACAATTGACGAGCTGGCTCGGAATCAACAAGTTCAAGAAGCTTCCCCGGGGCAACAACCATGTCGACATAGGGGTCCAGGCAAAGCGCCGCACCCATTTCACTGACGATCATGGCAACGTCGATGAGATCACCACCATAGCCACCAGCCACTTCGGAAAATGGCAGACCGAACCAGCCAAGCTCCTGCATCATCTGCCAGCGCGATGACTCAAGGTGATTACTCCGGGCAATAACATTCCTGTAAATATCGAAACTGTACTGATCCTTGAGATAGCGCTTGGCGGTATCCGCGATCATTATCGTATTTTCGGATAAATTGAAATCCATTGTCTTACCTCACAGACCCAGCAGCATTTTTGCTAGAACATTTTTCTGGATCTCGTTCGATCCGCCGTAGATGGTCGAAGCCCGCAGGAAATTGTAACGACGGGGTGAATTGTTGAATTGATCGCAGCCAACCGGTTTATCACTGTCCCAAACGAGAGACATCAAACCACCCAGTTCAACCATGGTCTGAGACAGCTTCTGTTGCAACTCGGTGCCTTTGATCTTGAGCCCGGACGACTCCGGGCCGAACGGGCGCCCCTCATCCGTTGCAGCAACAGTCCGGAAATTGGTGTACTCCAGCGCCATAAGCTCGATTTCCAGTTCGGCAATACGGCGACGAGCTTGGGTCGGCACTGCAAAACGGGGTGCTCCATGCATCGCCTCTTTCAGCTTGGCCATGGCATGGTGGCTGTCGGCCACGCCAGCAATTGTGGTGCGCTCATGGGTAAGAAGGAACTTGGCAATTGTCCAGCCCATCCCTTCTGTCCCAACCAGATTCTCCAGTGGCACCTTAACATCGGAAAAAAACACCTCATTGAGGTGATGATGACCATCAATGCTGTAAATGGGTCGGACTTCGATACCCGGCGTTTTCATGTCAATCAAGAGAAACGAAATGCCCTCCTGCTGCTTGACGGCACTGTCCGTACGCACCAGACAAAAAATCATGTCCGCCCAGTGGGCCTGCGTGGTCCATATTTTCTGGCCATTCACCAGATAATGATCATCCTTGCGCTCGGCGCGGGTTTTCAGGGAAGCAAGATCGGAACCGGCATTGGGTTCCGAATAGCCCTGACACCACAAGGTATTGCCCTTGACGATGCCCGGTAACCAACGCTGCTTTTGCACATCAGAGCCAAAAGTGTAAATCACCGGGCCGACCATCGACACGCCAAAAGGACTGGTCGGTGGCGCGCCAGCCATGGCTCGTTCAAGATCAAAGATATAGCGCTGTGTCGCGGTCCAGCCTGGCCCACCATACTGCTCGGGCCAGGTCAGAGCGAGCCAGCCTTTGTCGCCCAGCTGTTTTTCCCAACGCTGCTGCTGATCCTTGCTGGTCATGTCCCCGCGCGCAGTCACGCTGCGCAAATCGTCAGAGACATTCTCCTTCATCCATGCACGCACCATGTTGCGGAACGCGATTTCTTCGTCAGTAAACTCAAGATTCACGCAATTCACCTTTATCCGGTCAGTTATTTGAAACCCGCCTATCAGTTGACGGCACGCTCCATCTTCTCCCAATACGGAGCTCGCAACTCGTTCTTGAGGATTTTCCCGGCCCCACTCACTGGCAGGGCTTGCTCGCGGAACTCAATGCTGCGTGGCACTTTGTAGCTGGCAATCAGCGCCCGGCAATGGGCCTGCAGCTCCTCTTCGTCCAGGCGGTGACCATCGCGAAGGACAACGATGGCATGCACCATTTCTCCCCACTCTTTGTGAGGAATGCCAACCACCGCACATTCCTGAACGGCAGGATGGCTGTAGATCGCGCCTTCGACCTCGACAGAAAAGATATTTTCACCGCCACTGATGACCATATCTTTGGCCCGGTCGACGATAAAGACAAAGCCATCCTCGTCCATATAACCGAGATCGCCGGTATGGAGCCAACCGTTACGCAAGGTCTCTGCCGATGCCTGCTCCATCCCCCAGTAACCCAGCATGACGTTCTCTCCGCGGGCACAGATCTCACCAACCTCACCACAAGGAAGCTCGCGATCATCCTTATCCATGATCACAACCTCGACACCCAGTGCAGCACGGCCAGCACTGCGCAATTTCGCACCACCCGACACATGGAACTCTGGCGCTAGGGCGGTCAATATCGGCGATGCTTCCGTCTGCCCGTAACCCTGCGCGAATGCTGCATTCGGCATCTGCTTCATGGCCTCGATCAGCACCGCCTCCGGCATTGGTGAGGCGCCATACAACATGCGTTGCAGACTACTGGTATCAAAATTCCTGATCTTGCCCGACGAGACCAGCATGTTAATCATCGTCGGCACCAGCAGCGTATGAGTAACACGCTCTGTTTGTATCAGTGAAAGCACTTCCTCGACATCAAAACGTGGCACAATGGCATGGGTTCCCGCTGCCAAGGTGACGGCAAAGGTGCTGGCCATATCCGCCAGATGAAACATCGGCCCGGCGTGCATATAGATGGTGCTCTGTCCGTAGCCCATTTCAGGAACTACATTCAGTGCATTGAAAACCAGATTGTCATGACTGAGCATTACACCCTTGGAGCGCCCGGTGGTTCCCCCTGTGTAAAACAGCCCGGCAAGCTGTTGCCCTCCCTCGGCCTGATCTTCCATCGGTGCAGATTCGGATATCAGCGATTCATAGTCGATACAGCCTTCCGGCCGTGGGCCATCCCCCATGAATACTACATGCTCAACATTTTTCAGCAGTGGACGAAGCACGGGGAGCATGGCACTGAACGCATCATCGACGAAGAGTACCGAAGATTCTGAATCATTCAGCGTGTAGGCAATTTCCGGCGGCGCAAGACGAATGTTAACCGGATTCAGAATCCCGCCCGCCCATGGCACCGCATAGAAATACTCCAGATAGCGATCACTGTTCAGAGACAGAATGGCAACACGTGCATTGCTCTCCGGAAGCAATGCATAAATGCCAGCAGCCAGTCTTGCGATACGTTCGGAGAACGCCTTCCAATTTTGTCGCCTGCCCTTGTATACCGTAGCCGTTCCACTTGCATTTTGTTGAACGGCTCGACGTAGCGTTTGTGATAAAATCATGCTTCCCCCAGCAAAACAGTCTTCTGGCGCTGACTGAACTATCTGCTATAAATGAACCTACCCATCGAAACCAAGGTCTGATCAAGATAAATTCCTACTGATACAACGATGAATCGCTTACCTGACCTGATGATGCGAGGCACCGCGCGGATGGTGCCGGCAAATGCAGGGCGCAGGTAATCAAATGTCATGCTTTCACAATGAGGCTCTCTTTCCAGGCCAAGGACACCGGTCACATGCAAAGCAGCACTGATCTCACCAAAACTTGCCAGTATGCCCCCGTGGAATGTGCGTAATAGCGGATTGCCGATATGCTGGTCGCGGAAAGTCAGCTGATAAATTAGCTCTTCAACAGAATCGATCAGTTCGATGCCGAGGAAGCCGACAAAAGGAGTTTTCTCCAGCAACTGTGCCTGTACTGGACTCAACAGCACAACCTTATCCTTACAGTCGTTACCGGCACCCTGTGCACCCGGATTACCCATTCACGCCACCCTGTTCTTTCATTGAAGAATCAAACGCGGGACCGAGGGTACCGACAGCGAATGAACCCGATACAGTCGCCAGCAGCTGATCACCTGAGTCAGTCGATGCCCTGCCACGAACGTAAGCAATGTCACCCTTAACCGCATAGCACTCGACCTCACTGGTTACTGCGTCTCCGAAACCAGCCTCAGCAATGAAGTCGACTCTCAGGTCGATGGTTGCAATCGGCCTCATGTCACCAAGCCTTGAGAATATGGCTAACCCGCAATTGGTATCGAGCAGGGTGATGATGACGCCACGATGCACA
>Ga0255240_1000164_pt1 | contig 10774 bp, 6 predicted proteins | sample ColtaT_23_FD_183712 | JGI IMG/M metagenome (GOLD analysis project Ga0255240, IMG submission 183712) | Metatranscriptome of freshwater microbial communities from Columbia River, Oregon, United States - Colum_Yuk_RepC_8d (Metagenome... | ecosystem: Environmental > Aquatic > Freshwater > River...
CTCGGTCGACCGCTCCATCCAAGGCCGCGTCAAGCGCCAGATGGAACGCGCGCAAAAAGAGTATTACCTCAACGAGAAGATCAAGGCCATCCAGAAGGAACTCGGCCGCGGCGAGAAGAGCGAGTTCGACGATTTCAAGAAGAAGATCGATGCCGCTGGCATGTCCAAGGACGCGCAGGAAAAGGCCCACGCCGAACTGAAGCGCCTGGAACAGATGCCGCCCATGTCGGCTGAATCCACCGTTTCGCGCAACTACCTCGAATGGTTGCTCGCTGTACCGTGGAAGAAGAAAACCCACGAAATTCGCGATCTGAAGTTCGCCCACGGCGTGCTCGATTCCGACCACTACGGCCTGGAGAAGATCAAGGAACGGATCCTGGAATTCCTCGCCGTTCGCCGCCTGGTGAAGAATCCGAAGGGCTCGATCCTCTGCTTCGTCGGACCTCCCGGCGTCGGCAAGACCTCGCTCGGCATGTCTGTCGCCAAGGCCACCGGCCGCAAGTTCGTCCGCCTGTCGCTCGGCGGCGTGCGCGACGAAGCGGAAATCCGCGGTCATCGCCGCACCTACATCGGCGCCCTGCCCGGCCAGATTATCCAGAGCATGAAGAAGGCCGGTACCAAGAACCCGGTGTTCATGCTGGACGAAATCGACAAGATGTCGACCGACTTCCGTGGCGACCCGTCGGCGGCGCTGCTTGAAGTGCTCGACCCGGCCCAGAACTTCATGTTCCAGGATCATTATCTGGACGTCGAATACGATCTGAGCGAAGTGTTCTTCATCGCCACCGCCAACGTCCTCCACACCATTCCCGGTCCACTGCAGGATCGTATGGAAGTCATCCGCCTCTCGGGCTACACGGAACTCGAAAAATCCGAGATCGCCAAGACCTTCCTGATCCCGAAACAGAAGACCGCCACCGGTCTCGGTGATACCCAGGTGGAGTTCACTCCCGAAGGGCTCGCCGCGCTGATCCAGGGCTACACACGGGAATCCGGCGTTCGCAACCTGGAACGCGAAATCGGCAATGTGTGCCGGAAGATTGCGCGCAAGGTCGTCGAAGTGTCCACCACGGATACGCCCGAAGCGCTCGCCAAAGCCGGCGAAATCTTCGAGGATGCTCCTGTCACCGCCAAGAAGAAAAAGACGAAGAAGAAGGACGACAAGCCGGTGGAAGAAGCCGCGCCCGAGATGGAGAAGATCGAAAGCAAGTTGCCGGCTGTGACCGTCAACCTGTCGACGCTCACCGAACTCCTCGGACCGCCCCGCTTCCGCGACACTGTCGCCGATCACAAGAACGAAGTCGGCGCCACCGTCGGCCTCGCCTGGACCGAAGTCGGCGGGTCGATTCTCACCACCGAAGCCGCCGTCATGGAAGGCCGCGGGAAGCTGACGCTCACCGGGAAACTGGGCGACGTCATGCAGGAATCGGCGCAGGCGGCGATGAGCTACCTCCGCACCCGCTCTCACTCGCTTGGCTTGGCGCGCGATTTCTATCGCCACCTCGACATCCACTTGCACGTTCCCGAGGGCGCGATTCCGAAGGACGGCCCTTCGGCCGGCATCACCATCGCCACCTCCATCACCAGCGCGCTGACCAACATCCCGGTCCGCGGTGACATCGCCATGACCGGCGAAATCACCGTGCGCGGCAAGGTGCTCCCCATCGGCGGATTGAAGGAAAAGATGCTCGCCGCCCATCGCAACGGCATCCACGAACTGGTCCTGCCCAAGGAAAACGAAAAGGATCTCTACGATATTCCCGAGATCATCAAGAAGGACATGAAACTGAACTTCGTCGAATCCATGGACGAAGTGCTGAAGATTGCCCTGGAGCGCGAAGTGACTCCGTTACCGCTGAGTCCCGCCGCCGCCGTTCCGTCCGAGACGCGTCCCGTTGACGACATGACTCACTAGGGGGCCCTGGCCCCCGCGCCGGAGCTCTCCCGTTTATATGTCCACCCTCAAAGCGGACGCTCGGTTTATACTAAGTGCTACAAGCCCAGCGCAATTCCCAAACCTCCAGCTCCCGGAGTTTGCGTTCCTGGGTCGCAGTAATGTTGGAAAATCCAGTCTGCTGAACGTACTGGCCGGGGTCAAAAAACTGGCCAAGGTCAGTTCCCAGCCCGGCCGGACGCAAGCAATTAACTTCTTCACCATCAGCGAGTCTGTTACGTTCGCTGACCTGCCTGGCTACGGCTTCGCAAAAGTTCCTCTCCATGTCAAAGATTCCTGGAAAAGCCTCATCGAGGCTTATCTGTCCGAACGCGAACAACTCGTGCTCAGCTTTATCCTGCTCGATGCGCGCCGCGGCTGGATGGATAAGGACCTGGAACTCCGCGACTGGCTTGTGCACCAGGACAGGCCTTTCCTAGTAGTAGCCACAAAAATCGACAAACTCAATCAATCGGAATTGCACCGCGGCCTGGCCGCCATCCGTCGCACGAACGACGGAGCGGAACCAGTGCCGTTCTCGGCCATCACCGGCCAGGGAGCGAGGGAAATTTGGCAAGCGATCAAGACATCAAAGACCCGTTGAATCCGGAGACTGCCCCCACCAGCGGCAGCGAAGATTCGCCCGTACCCGCCACCGTCACCGCGGAGGCGCCCGCGTCGCGGCCCATCGCCGAATCCCGGCCTCGTACTGTCCGGCCGAAATCGGCCGGCGATACCGTCGCCCCCGCCGGCGCCACGGAACCAGCCGACCTCACCAGCGCCCGTCGCGATGGCACGCTCGATCTCGTTGAACTGAAAGACATGTCGATCGTGAAACTCAACACGATCGCCAAGGAACTCGGCGTTCTCGGCGTTGCCGGCCTCCGAAAGCAGGAGTTGATCTTCAAAATCCTTCAGACGCAGGCGGAAAAATCCGGGCTCATCTTCTCCGAAGGTGTGCTCGAATGCCTGCCCGACGGCTTCGGCTTCCTCCGCGCCCCGGAGTATAACTACCTTCCCGGTCCCGACGACGTCTACGTCTCCCCCTCCCAGATCCGCCGTTTCGACCTGCGCACCGGCGACACCATCTCCGGCCAGATCCGCCCGCCCAAGGAAGGCGAACGCTATTTTGCCCTCATTAAAGTGGATGCGATCAACTTCGAGCCACCGGAAGAGGCACGCAACAAGATCTTCTTCGACAACCTGACGCCCCTCTACCCGCAGGAACGCATCAAGCTCGAAATCGCCAAGGACAACTTCTCCGGGCGTGTCATGGATCTGTTGACCCCCATCGGTAAGGGCCAGCGCGGACTCATCGTGGCCCCGCCTCGCACCGGTAAGACGATGTTGCTCCAGGCCATCGCCAATTCGGTCACCACCAATCATCCCGATGTCACCCTCATCGTCCTGCTGATCGACGAGCGTCCCGAAGAAGTCACCGACATGCAGCGCTCGGTCAAGGGCGAAGTCATCAGTTCGACGTTCGACGAGCCCGCCTCGCGCCACGTCCAGGTCGCCGAAATGGTCATCGAAAAGGCGAAACGCCTCGTTGAACACAAGCGCGACGTCGTCATTCTCCTCGATTCCATCACCCGCCTGGCCCGTGCCTACAACACCGTCGTCCCGCCCTCCGGCAAAGTCCTCTCCGGCGGCGTCGATTCGAACGCCCTCCAACGGCCTAAGCGCTTCTTCGGCGCCGCCCGCAATATTGAGGAAGGTGGCTCGCTTACCATCATCGCCACAGCCTTGATCGACACCGGCAGTCGCATGGATGACGTTATCTTCGAGGAATTCAAGGGCACCGGCAATATGGAAGTGCACCTGGATCGGAAGCTCGTTGACAAGCGCGTCTTCCCCGGTATCGACATCAACAAGTCGGGCACCCGGAAGGAAGAACTGCTCATGCCGAAGGAGGAGTTGACCCGGGTTTGGATTCTGCGAAAGGTGCTGAACCCCCTCTCGCCGGTCGAATCCATGGAACTTCTGCTCGATAAACTCGCAAAAACTCGCTCCAACGCCGAATTCCTCGCATCCATGAACGGATAATGGTACGTTTTCCGGTTGCGGAACCCGCTACAAAGCGTAATACTAATCGGCACTCCCCCATAACCTTTTTCGTTAAGATGTCGTCATAGCTTTAAGTAACCCTGTCCGTTGGGCCTTGAGCTCGATGGCGAGGAGTGTCAACTGATGTTCACCCCACAATCCGACATGAATTCCGGCATGGCGATCACTCCCATGCAAATGTCCGGCGCCACGCTGCCGAATCCGCAGCCGTCGGCTCCCGGCCAGCCGGGCGCTGGCCCGCAAGTTGTTGCTCCGCCAGAACTTCCACGGAATCGGTCATTCGGTTGGGTATGGCTGCTGGCGCTCGTCGTCGCGGCTGGCGCGGGCTACTGGACCTGGCAGCAGCGCCAGGAGCAGGCCTCGCAGGCGAACGTTGTCGCCGTTCGGACCGCTCCCGCCCAGACGGCCCCCCTGGCGAAGACGCTTCGCGTTACTGGCGTGACGGCGGCGGAAAAATATGTTTCGCTCATCGCCCCCTCGCTTCGTGGTGGCCGGTCCAGCAGCGGTGGCAGCGCCATCAGCGCGGGCGGCGGCGGCGGTGGCGGTCGCACGGCACCGTCTTCCACCGGCGGCGGTGGCGGCTCCACCGGCGGCAGTTCTTCCGGTAGCTCCACCAGTTCCGCCAGCAGCACTCTCGCCTCGGCGGGCGCGGCCCTTGCCAGCACCTCTGGCGCGGCGTCGGGCGGTGGTGCCAGTGCCGGCGGCTCCGGTGATACCTTAGCTTCTTCGGCCGGCGGCGGTGGCGGCGCAAATCTTCGTTCAGCGCGCTCGGCTTCCACCGGTGCGTCAGGCCGCGCCACTTCGACGACGGCCCGTTCCACCCGCACGGTTGCCTCCGGGTCCTCCACGCTCGGCGCTGACGGACTTGGTTCCACTGGCGGACAGATACCCGGCGGCGGCGGAGGTGGTGGTGGCGGCGGCGGTGGTTCCACTGGCGGCCGCGGCGGCGATTTCATGATGCAGCTCCAAATGCTGGCTCCTAACGGATCCCGCGTTACCAAGGGCACGGAAGTTGCTGAGTTTGACCGCCAGTACATGTTGCTCCGCCTGGACGACTATAAGGCCAGCGTCGAACAGTCCGAGAACTCGATGAAGGCCAGCGTCGCGACCCTCGAAGTGACTCGTAAATCCTACGAACAGCAGATCCGGGCTGCTAAGAACCTCGTCGAAAAATCGGAACTCGACATGCGGACACTCCCCGTTCGCAGCGCCATCGAATCTGAGCGCCTCCGCCTCGCCCTCGAAGAAGCCAAGGCCAACCTGAAGCAGTTGCAGGAAGCGGCCCGCTACGTCGAAGTGGGTGAGCGCGCCACGCTGAAATCGGCCGACCTCGAACTCGCGGCCACCAAATTGGAACTTCGCCGCGCCCAGGCCAATGCCGATCGTATGGTCATGAAGGCCCCCATGGACGGGTTGGTTGTTGTTCAAAACACCTTCCGGGGCGGCGATTTCGGCGCCATCCAGCAGGGCGATCAGATCCTCCCGGGTATGCTCTTCATGCAGGTGGTTGACCAGTCCTCGATGATCATCAACGCCGCTGTGAATCAAGTGGACGTCCAGAACATGCGTCTGGGCCAGCGCGCGAAGATCCGTTTCGACGCCTTCCCCGGCCTCGAACTGCCCGGCCATGTCGTCACCATCGGCGCGATTACGAAATCCGCCGGCACCCGCGGCGCCTTTAAAAAGGATGTCGCCGTTCGTTTGCGTCTCGATAAACTCGATCCCCGGATCATTCCCGATCTGAGCGTCAGCGCCGACATCGTCCTTGAAGAAGCCGACTCGGCGACCGTCGTTCCCGCCGAAGCGCTCATGTCCGACACCTCCGTGGCCGGCGCGCAACCGAAACCCTATGTCATGGTCCGTGGCGCCAACGGCGCCTGGATCCGCCGTGATGTGCAGGTGGGCCTCGTCAGCAACACCCATGCCGCTATCCGGGAAGGCCTCAAGCCTGGCGAAGTGGTGGCCCTGGAGCCGCCCAACGTCGCCTCCCCCGATAAAGACAAGTCGTCAACTAAATCCAGTTGACGCGCCCCCTGCTCCCTGCCTCCGTCTGAAAAAACCTGTTTGGAAGGTGTATGTCGAAAGATTTAAAACCCAAGGTCCGTTTGGGCCAATCGGCGTCCGGCAATCGCAAACGCGCCATCACCATGGTGTTTTCCATTGCCGCCCTCGCCGCCGCCGGCTACTCCGCCTATCGCTACACCGGCCAGACGAAGGTGGAAGTCCCGGTCGCTCGCGTGCGCCAAAGTGAGTTCATCATCTCGGTGAAGACCCGCGGCGAAGTGCGCAGCTCTCGCTCCGTCATTCTCTCCGCGCCGCAGATCCCCGATCCCCGCATCGTCATGCTCGCCGAATCCGGCAAGCCGATCCGGAAGGGCGAAACGGTCATCGAGTTCGACGCCGCCCAGCAGGAGCAGTACTACCTCGATCGCGCTACCTCCGTCCGCACCGTCGACAAAGAAATCGTCCAGATGCAGGCCTCCCATCGCATTACCAAGGAAATGGACGCGATGAACCAGATGACGGCCGGCTACAACGTCGACCGCGCCAAGCTCGAAGCCTCCAAAGCTGAAATTCTCTCCGAGATCGAAGGCAAGAAGAACCGCATCGACGTTGGCACCGCCGAAGGCGACCTCGAACAGGTCAACGTCACCGTCAAAGCGCACAAAACCACCCAGCAGGCCGATCTCGACCGTCTCGACAATAAGAAGGACAAAACCGTCCGCGACGTCGAGCGCGCCAAGGGCTATCTCTCGCGCATGAAGATCGTCGCCCCCATGGACGGCATCGTCAACGTGCTGCCCAACACCCGCACGCAGGGATCGTTCGGTTCCACACCGCCTCCCTTTAAAGAAGGTGACCGCGCCTGGACCGGTGCCGCCATCGCCGAAATCCCCGATCTCTCGCAGATGCGCGTCGAACTGAAGCTCGACGAAGTCGACCGCGGCAAGCTCCAACTCGGCCAGTCCCTCCGCGTCCGCGTCGACGCCATTCCGGAAGTCGAGCTCACGGCTACGCTTGATTGGATCTCCCCCATTGCTGCCGTCATTTACAAGGGCATGGGCCTCACCGAAAAGACCTTCCCCGCGCGCGCCACGCTCGCTAAGGTCGATCCCCGTCTCCGTCCCGGCATGAGCTGCAGCTCGGAAATCATCATTGAAAGCGCCCCCAATTCGCTGCTTATCCCCGCTCGCGCCAGCTTCATGAACAAGGGTAAACCGGCCGTTTGGATCCAAAAAGGTGACGGGTTCGAAATCCGCCAGATCGCAGTAGGCAGACGTAACGATGCCGACATCGTAGTCACCTCCGGACTCAAGGCCGGGGATGTGATCGCCATGGAAGACCCCAACGAAGTCGCCAAACGCGCCAAGAAGCTGTAGGAATTCGCATGAAAAAAGTCATCATCCGCCTGGTCATTATCAGCATAGTTCTCGGTGCTGCCTACGGCGCCTACAAGTACATGCCGACGATCGGCGCTGAACGGCAGCAGACGATCGCCACCGCCAAAGTGCAGCAGGGGGAAGTGGTCGTCCGCACCTTCGCCCGCGGAGAACTTCGCGCCGTCCGCTCGGCCACGCTCACCGCGCCGAATCTGTTCGGTACCGTGCAGGTCACCAAGCTCGCCGAGATCGGTTCGTTCGCCCGGGAAAAAGATCTCGTCATCGAATTCGACGATGCCGAACTGGTCTCCAGCGTCGAAGAAAAGCAGTTGGAAATCGACCAGATCGACGAGCAGTATAAGAAGTCCGAAGCCGATCTGGCCATTCGCAACAATCAGGATCAGGTCGAACTCCTCCGCGCCCGCTACTCGGTGCGCCGCTCGGAACTCGAGGTCAAGCGCAACGAACTGCTCTCGCCCATCGACCAGAAGAAGAATCAGCTGAACCTCGAAGAAGCCAAGCGCCGCTTGAGCCAGTTGCAGAGCGACATCAAGTCGCGGCAGGAACAGGCCGAAGCGGAACTCGCCGTGCTCAAGGAACGGAAGCAGAAGTCGTTGCTCGAAATGGCCCGCGCCAAGAGCCGCCTCAATCAGGTGAAGGTGCTCGCCCCGATGAGCGGTCTCGTCGCCGTCCGCCAGAACGCCTCCAGCCGCATGGGTTTCGGTTTCGACGTGCCCGACATTCGCGAAGGCGACCAGGTTCAACCCGGTATGCCCATCGCCGACGTCCTCGATCTCTCTGAACTCGAAGTTGTCGCCCGCGTCGGGGAACTCGACCGCGCCAACCTCAGCGAAAATCAGGAAGTCATCCTCGGTCTCGACGCCGTGCCGAACGAAAAGTTCCGCGGTCACATTAAGACCATGTCCTCGACTGCCAGCGCCAGCGTCATGTCCTCCGATCCGGCCAAGAAGTTCGACGTTGTCTTCACCATCGACATGAAGGAACTGCTGACCAAGCTCGGCGCCAAACCCGAACAGATTCAGCGCATCATGGCGACCGCGGAAGCCAACCGCAAGAAGCCCCCGGTCCCCTCCATGGCCTTCGGCGGCGGAATGCCCGGCCTGCCAGGTATGGCCGCCATGGGTGGCGGCGGAATGCCCGGCGGCATGGGTGGTGGAGCAATGGGCGGCGGAATGCCCGCCGGCATGGGTGGTGGAGCAATGGGCGGCGGTGATGCCGCGGCCGGTGGCGGACAGCGCGGTGGCGGTGCCCGTGGTGGCATGGGTGGCGCCGCAATGGCCGGCATGTCCGATGCCGACCGCACCAAGATGCGGGAAGCCATGCAGGCTGCTCTCAAGGGCCGGTCCATGCAGGAACTCTCCCCCGAAGAACGCACCAAGATTATGCAGGAAGTGATGGCCAAGATGGGCCGCACCCCTGGCGCGGGCCGTCCGGCTGGCGCGAAACCCGATCCCTCCAAACCCGATGGGGCCAAACCCGAAGTCGCCGCTGGCGGCGAAGGCGCGGGCCGTCGCCGTCGTGGTGAAGGTGGTGGCGGTCCCGGCGGCGGAGCCACCGGCGGCATGGGCGCCATGTTCGGCATGGGCGGCGGCACCGGCCGCTTCACCGAAGCCGACATGAAGAACGCCAAACTGCCTCCCCCGCCCGATCAGGACTCCAACCTCGATGTCCTCCTCCGGCCGGGCCTGCTGGCCGACGTCGAAATCATCGTCGAAAAGATCCCCAACGCCATCCACATTCCCACGCAGGCTGTCTTCGAGAAGGAAGGCAAGCTGGTCGTCTATGTGAAGGAGGGGCAGAAGTTCGTCGCCCGTCCCATCAAGATCGGCCGCCGCAGTGAATCCACGCTCGTCGTGGCCGACGGTCTGAAGTCCGGCGAAATCATCGCCATGGCCAATCCCGAAGCCAAGCCCGGCACCAAGCAGAAGAGCGAAGATAAGGGCGGCTCCGGCGGCCCCATGAACGCCCTGCCTGGCGGGAAGTCCTAATTTTTAAGAGAAGATCTGAGGAGCCTGAACTGAAATGTCGATGCTTGCCGACATCATCCCTGAGATAAAAATGGGGTTGAGCAGCTTGTTAGTACACAAGCTGCGTAGTTTGCTGACCATGTTGGGTATGATCTTCGGCGTCGGCGCCGTGGTGGCTATGTTGTCCATCACCGAAGGCGCGCAGAAGGAAATGATGAGCTACATCGATCTCCTCGGGGTCAATAACATCATCATCGAAGCCAAAGAGGCCGTCGACCGGAACGAACTCCAGGCCCGCCGCGCCATCTCGCCCGGCATGTCCTTCCGCGACTTCCGCTCCATCACCGAAAACGTGCAGGGGATCGAACACCTCACCCCGCGGAAACGCTTCAAGCCGCAGAAGGTCCTGCCAAAGACCGGCGCCGAACCGCCCATCCTCATTGGTGTTCTGCCCAACTACATGGCCATCAACAGCCTCCGCGTCATGGAAGGCCGATTCTTCAACGACGACGATAACGACCGCTCTAACCCGGTCTGCGTCCTCGGCGAAGCCGCCAAGGTCAATCTCCTCGGCTTCGACCCGGCCGTCGGCAAGTTCGTCAAGATCAACGACACTTGGCTACAGGTCGTCGGCGTCCTCGCCCCGCAGGCCACCGCCGATTCGGTCGAAGGCCTGGAAGTCGCTAGCGGCAACAACCTGGTCATCGCCCCGCTCAATACCGTCATGCGCCGCTTTGAGGACTCGAACTCTTATCTCAAAGACGAAATCGACGGCATGTACATCCGCGTGAAGAACGGGACGGACTCGATCGAAACGTCCAACATCATCAACGCCATTCTCACCGCCACCCACAAGGACGCTGGCGATTTCGCCATCACCGTCCCCGCCGGCCTCCTCGAACAGCGCCGCCGCACCGGGTTCATCTTCAACATCGTCATGATCTGTATCGCCGGCATCTCGTTGCTCGTCGGCGGCATCGGCATCATGAACATCATGCTCGCCACCGTGCTCGAACGGACCCGGGAAATCGGTATCCGCCGCGCCATCGGCGCTAAGCAAAAGGACATTATCCGTCAGTTCCTCACCGAAGCCGTGCTTATCTCCATCATGGGTGGATTGCTGGGCATTATCTTCGGCGTGACTCTGGCCCACATCATCGCCTCGGCCGCCGGCTGGTCCACCGTTGTGACCACCGGTTCTATCGCCGTCGCCTTTGGTGTTTCCTGCGGCATCGGGCTGGTATTCGGTATCTACCCCGCCATGCAAGCCGCCCGCCTCGACCCGATCGAAGCGATCCGTTACGAATAACAACGAGAAGAATCTCCACAATGAAATCGCACCGCCAATTGCTCTCAATGGCACTCTCCCTCTTCGTGTGCCAGTCTTCCTTCGCATGGCAGGCCCC
>Ga0255240_1000169_pt1 | contig 10704 bp, 6 predicted proteins | sample ColtaT_23_FD_183712 | JGI IMG/M metagenome (GOLD analysis project Ga0255240, IMG submission 183712) | Metatranscriptome of freshwater microbial communities from Columbia River, Oregon, United States - Colum_Yuk_RepC_8d (Metagenome... | ecosystem: Environmental > Aquatic > Freshwater > River...
CTGACGATCAGCAGGCAAAAATGAACTCTGCAGATACAGCGGGGCTTCACTGAAATAAGGTTGCAGCTCGGGCGGCAATGAATAGGCATCGGTCAACACATGGTCAATCCAGGGCATGGCTGTGGGACCAATGAACCCCAAATAGGTCACCTGCAAGGGCGCAGGGCGCATGGCCAAAATGCCATGACGCAGGCCACTGCTCAGGCCTTGCAAATCGATCAGAATATCAATCCCCAAGGCCGCAATTCTTTGCGCCACGGCCTCGTCACTCAGGGCGTGAACCTTCTCGACATGTTCAAAACCCGCCAGCAATCGGGCCCTGTAGGCTGAACCGTCCTCTGGGCTGTAATCGAATGCGAAAGTTTCAAAGCGCTCGCGGTCATGCGATTCAATCACCTCGGCCAGCAGCAAACCGACTGCGTGCATGCACAAATCGCCCGACAGATAACCCAATCGGATCCGCCCGGGTCGACGTAGGGGAGGGAGGGCCAGAGGGGACGGATTTTGTGTCAGCTTGCGCCCCACAAAATTCCGGGATGCCAGCAGTTGCATCGCAGGCTCATCGGTATGAGCCAACATGCCCAAGGGGGAAAACGACATCAACATATCGTGTTGGCTCAGGCCTGGCAAGGGTTGCAAAACAGGCCACTTGCATTGACGTTGTCTCAAATGAAGCCAGTGCTGCAAAGCATCAGGCTGCTGGGGTTTCAACGCCAGGCTTTGCTTCAATGCCGATTCTGCCTGCTCGTAGTGGCGAAGCTTTTCTTGAAAACGACCCAAGTTGTTGTAGGCCATGATCAGCAGCGGGCGTTGTGCCTCGACCTCAGGCTGTGCAATTTGCGTCACTTCGCGCCATGCAACCAAAGCCTGCTCGTTTTGTCCAGAGGCCTCGAACTGACTTCCCAAATTAAGTCGCGCCTCCAAGAAATTGGGCTCAGCGGCGATCGCGTTTTGGTAAGCACGAATGGCCGCATCTCTCGATCCTTGTTCGCCGCGAATGACCCCCAGGTTGAACCAGGCCACATGCGTCAGGGTTTGGCCCTTTTTTTGCAACCATTCTTCGTACAAAGAGGCGGCGGCTTCCAGTTGCCCCGCGGCTTGGCATGCCTGTGCTTGCCCCAGCAGCTGGGCTAAGGGCATGGATTGCACCCCTGCCTGGGCAGGCTTTGCATCGGATGAAATATTCTTTTTCGCGCGCATAGTGATCACTTTTTTGTCTAACCCCAAGGTGGCCTACCCCGGAGAGTTTCCGCCGTCTTCTGTCAGAAAGACGGCGGCGTGAACCTATGCTGCAAGTTTCGCGCCAACGAAAATAGCGGCAAAAAAAAGCCCAGCCATAGGGCTGGGCTTGAATGAAGAACTTTTGAATTACTTCAGCAGAGCCAATACGGTCTGAGCCGACTGGTTGGCTTGTGCCAACATCGCGGTCGCCGCCTGCGAGATGATTTGCGCACGCGCCAGGTTGGTCGTTTCCGTCGCGTAATCGGCATCCAGAATGCGGCTGCGTGAAGCAGACATGTTCTGCGTCGACTCAGTCAGGTTGCTGACCACGGCCTCCAGACGGTTCTGTACCGCACCTGCCCGAGCCTGAATGCTGATGACCCCGTCGATGGCTGCATCCAGTGCGGTGATCGCAACATTGGCTCCCGACTGAGACGATACATCGATGTCAGCCACTTTCACACCACTCGCTGAACCACCAAAAGTGCCTCGGCGGAACCCCAGAGCATCAAAGTTGGCATTCGACTCCGAACCGCTCTTGACAGTGAACGCCTTATCAGATGACATGGTGACACGGGCAAAATGCGTGACCACGGTACTGTTCGTGACATCGGCTCCGACATCTACACCGGATAAACCAATGTTGGCAGCAGTGCCACCGTTCACACCCAATGAAATGTTACGTCCGTCTGCAGCCTCAAGTTTGAGGCCATCAGAGTAAAGAGATGCCACGACGCCTGTGACGCCCGACTTGGCATTGATGATGGCCACCAGTTGTTCGCGGTTGAAGGTTCCACCGCTGGTGGTGAATGTTTCACCGTTGATACGGAAACTGGAAACACCGGTAGAAGCGGTAAAAGCACCACCATACAAGACGTTGGCCTCAGCCTTCGCTTTGACCCCAGTAATGGCTGTCTTTTTGTTGATCGCAGCAGCAATGGCGATAGCACTGGAGGCCTTGGTTGAAGACTCTGCACTGGTGTCAGATGCATTGTCATCCCCGGCAATAGCAGCATCAATCTGAACATCATTGATGATCATGGTGTTGCCGTTCAACAAACCGGGGGTTGTGCTGTTCGTTGCAGTAGCTGCGGGCGTTCCTGCAGCAGCCACAGCGCGTTGCTTCGAAGAAATTTGAGCAATGTTTGGACTGAAGGTCCCTACAGAAAGGCCGGCGTTAGCAATCGATCCGCCAATTTTTGAACCGATGACGATGGGGGAGCCATTTTTGGAGGTCAGGGTGAAATCGCCAACCGTGGTTGTACTTGCGGTGATACCAGTACTGGCAGCAGTCAAGTTGTTGCCACCAAATGCGCCCACCACGATGTTACGGCCGTCCTTGGCAACCAACACGACACCCTGGGCATCATCGTGTGTGTTGACTGCAACGACTCCAGTCTGGGTGGAAATGGCGTTGATAGCTGCAATAACGGCATTGCGAGAATCTTCGGTGTCTTTGGTTGTGTAAATGGTACTTGTCGTAACACCGTTAATGGTAATTGTTCCGTCAGTACCCGACGTTTGCGGCGTCATTTTTTGTCCGTAGCTGACAGTTTCTGCCACTGTGGCGGTAACGCCAGAAAATTCAGAAACTCGATTAATTGCCGCCGCTTTTGCAATGGCGCTGCTGGCGGGTGATGCACTGGACCTTGAATCATCTACGGCCAAGGATGCCCCGACTTCCACACCATTGATCAGCAAGTCCCCAGAAGCTAACGCTGAGGTCGACACCGCTGAGGAACTCAAAGCCGGCAGAGCACCTTGGCCAATATCCTTGGTCTGAACAGACAAAAATCCCACTGTCATCGAATCCGATGCATTGGTACCGGTCTGCAGGCGCACAGCCGTGGCACTGCCATCCAGCAACTTGATGTTGTTGTGGTTGGTTTTGAGAGCGATGCTGTTAATTTCAGCCTTCAGTTGATCGACTTCAAACTGCAGGTTGTTTCGATCGTCACCGCTCATGGCGCCGTTGGAAGCCTGGACCGCCAATTCACGCATGCGCTGGAGCATGTTGGTGATTTGTCCCAACGCCCCTTCAGCTGTTTGCGCCATGGACAAACCGTCGTTGGCGTTGCGCAGGGCCACTGCGTAGCCGCGCAGTTGCGAAGTCATGCGACTGGAGATGGCCAAACCGGCGGCATCGTCCTTGGCACTGTTGATGCGCAGACCCGTGGAGAGTCGCTCCATGGATGTTGACAGCGATTTTTCCACTGAGCTGAGGGAGGCTCCCGCAGCCAGGGATTTCACGTTGGTATTAATCACGGACATGATGTTTCTCCTACAAAGTCCATCACAAAGATTTCACAAAATTCAGAAAAGTGTTCCTGATGACACAAGAATCGACCACCAGAGAAATTACTTGAGATTCAAATGCAAAGATTTATGCCAAACCGTTGTGCAAGATGCCCTTGAAGCTTTCGATGCTGTGGGCCAACTGGACCACCACTTCATTGGGAATCTGACGCACGACTTCGCCGGTCTCGGCGTTCTTGACATACACCACTGGTCGACCCAGTTTGTCGTCCATTGCAAAGCTCAAACCGCGGCCGCCATCCCGAACCATCTCGTTGAGTCGGTTGATCGCGTCCTCTAGGTTTTGCTTCATGCGCTCTGTGTCAACCCGAATTTCCGCTTTCGGAATGGGTGTGGTCAAAGCTGAGGACACTGGCGCAACTTCGCCCCCGCGGGCCGCATTGGCAGCCGCGGGGGCTGCGGCGGCATGGGGCATCGCGGCTCTGACCCCCGCTTGCAGTTCTGAAATCATGGATCACCATCCTTTCCTGTCATCCACGGACCATTGAAAAAACAACCGCCACCTGGAGGTAGGGTTGCGTGGAACAGGAATCGGTCAGACAGCGAACAACTTGAGCGTTTTCGCCAAAAGATTTAATTTGAATCCTAAAGGATTCAAATTTCGGACTGCAAGGTGTTATTTGTTGGTGTAAGCGGCCATCATGCCGTCAAACGTAGATTTCAGGCTGGCCTTTTGGGTGTTCACGCGACCCACCAAACTGTCCATGGCAGCAAATTGTTTGGTGTATCGGGCCAGCAAGGTATCCATCCGGGTTTGCAAATCAGTGAGCTCTTTTTGGTACTTCGTATTTTGCGTGCTGGCAGACTCACTTTGTCCAATCAGCGGTCCGGACTTGTCCAGCAATGTGGTGAGCTTTCGAACGGCGTCACCCATCAAACCTGCGGGTGCTTTGGAATAGGCACTCAGGTTCTCATGGTTGCCTGTCAGAGACTTGACGACATCACTGAAGTTGGATTGCAGCGCGCTGTCCAGCTTGGCGCTGTCAAGGCTCATCACCCCTTTTTCGTTCAAGCTGAAACCCAGTTGCCACATGGCGTTGACCGAGCTCCCCGGGGTACTCGAGGAGCCTTGGAAAAGACTGCGCAGTTGTTGGCGAACCATGCGCACCGTTGAATCCCCCACCAGGGTTGCGCCATAAGTATCCAACGTAGATTTCGGGTCGGCAACCTGATTCAGCAAATCGCTGGCATCGTTGTATGCCGTGACGAGATCGGCCATTTTTGTTTTCAGGCTGGTCGTGTCTCGCGCCATGTCCAGAACTGCGGAGCCTGTGGTGGTGCCACGCAAATTGAGTGTGACCCCTGCAATGGCATCGGTCACCGTGTTGCTGTTGCGGGTCATCGAAATACCGTTGACCGAAAAAACCGCGTCTGTTGCGTTTTCGTAACCTGTGATCGCCGAAAAATCGATATCGGTTGTTGCGCTTGTAAGCGTGAAATCTTGGGTCACCCCGGTCGAGCCCGTCACCAAGATTTTGTACGGTTTCAGAGCGTTGCCGGTGTTGACCAGTTCAGCTTTGACACCCGCGTTTTTAGCGTTGATGGCAGCGACGACACCTTCGGGTGTCTGCGCAAAGCTGTTCTTCAACAATATGGGCGAAGTCAAAGGACGCTGGGTTGCAGATGCAAAAAGCAAACTTCCGTTAACCACTGACACCGTGATATCTGAACTGCCATCGAGCGCGCGAATCTGGCTTTGCAAATTAGACGCCAGGTCGGTCAATGTGGCCGTCGCAGGCGCTGGAATGAGGGTCTGTGGGGTTCCGTTGATGGTGATAGCGAAACCCTTGAAATCATTGACAGAGGCCAACGTTCCAAAGCTCACCCCATCCAGCCGCGCTGGATTGCCAGCCACAGAATCCACAGGCGTGCCAGAGTTGGCACCGGCAGGTGCCATGTCAATGGACATTTGGCTTGACAAACTCAGGCCACTGAGCGTTCGTCCAGAGGCAGAAAAGACTTGGAGGGTTCCGCCAACCTCTCGAACGCGCAGGTCGTCGCGTTCATCCAGCTGTTGCAATTGGCTCTGGATGTTCTCTGCCAGACTTTTAAGTGTGGCTGCTGCTGGGGCGGGCACAATGTCATGGGCCACGCCATCCACGGTAATCTTGAAACTTTTGAAGTCAGCAAGAGAGGGGGTGCTTCCAAATGAAACAGCGCCAGTGCTGACTGTGCTCAGGGCTGCTTGGGTGACCGTGCGCGAAGCAGAGCTGAAAGTAAGTGAGTTGCCCGAGACAGTCACATGGATATCGCTGGCGCCCGCAGATGCCAGTTGCGCCTCGACCACAGACTTGAGGTCGTCCAACGTGCTGATGGTCGTGCCGACTGGCAAATTAAGGGCAATGTCTTGGCCGCCCGCCGTCAACGTCAACCCCGTGAAAGGTGTGCCGGTGCTGCCAACCTCTACGCCTTGGAGGGTCGCGCCAGAGGCTGAGCCTGTCACAGCACCTGCGGCAGGCCCCAGTGATGTGCCTACAACAATGCCAGGATTGTCACTTCTCAACGTCAAACTGAACGGTGCGCTCAAAGCAGCCGTTGGGCTGACAAACGCCTTGGCATCTGGGGAAATGATGCGCTTTCCTTTGGCAATCGCGTCGATCTTCACGTCATGCCCGCCCACAGCTGCAGCGGTGCTTGTGGTCGCACTGAAAGCACCAGGCTGAGAGTTGTTCACGGTCAGGCTGCTGAAACTGCTCTTGTCCTTGAGGGCAGACATCTTGGTCTTGAGCTCGGACATCATGAACATGATGGCCGATAGACCCGTGATCTTGGACTCGTTCTTGCTGATCTTGGCGTTGATGGCATTCTCACGAGGAACGCGCTCGGCATCTACCAAATTTTGTGCAAGCGAGGCTGTGTCAACCCCCGAGCCCGCCGACAACGAAGTCATGATCTTCTGTGCATTGGCCCGATTGCTTGCAGCAACAGAAGCCTGCGACGTTGCGTTCGTCGTGGCGTTAGAACTGACGGAAGTGGTTGCCATGATGCGTTAGCCAGTCACCATTAATTCAAATAGTTGAACAGACTGAGTTTGGAAATTTTGGCGAAACTGCTCTGCGCTGCTTCCAGTGCCAATTGGTCTCGGTTCATGCGGGTGATGGCTTCGGTGTAATCCAGGTCCTGAACCGCAGAGAGAGTTGTCTTCAAACGAAGGGTCACTTCGTCCAGAACATTCTTCTGGGCGTCGACCACGTTCAGGTCGGAGCCAATCTGAGCCGTGGCCTCGCTGACACCTTGTTGTAACGCATCCATTTCCTGGATCCCCCGCTGCATGCTTGCTCGGTCAGAGCTGCGCACCGCTTTGGCCAAATCACCCAGAGCCTGGAAAAAGCCGACGCCAACCTTGCCGCCTTTGCCGTCGTCGCGTGCAACACGAATAAAGGCGTCGGAGCCGGGCCTGTTCACATTCATGCGCCGGTTGTCTCCGACTGCTACTTGCATGCGACTTTGGTCGCCCTGGTAATCAATGCCTCCCTTGGCGTTGGCTGCAAATGCGGGCTGGGTCACACGACTGCCGGCAAATACGAAGTTGCCAGACGTATCTTGTGTGTTCGCCAGACTCAGCACCTGGTCTCTCAGGGACTCAATTTCAATGGCAATGGATTCTCGGTCCAGTTTGCCCATGGTGTCACTGTTGGCCTGCACCGTCAGTTCTTTGATGCGGTACATGACATCGCTGACGTTGCGCAAGGCCGTTTCCTGGCTGCTCAATTTGATTTCCACCGAAGCCAGCGTGTCTTGGTAACTTTTTTTGGCGTGCCAACTCTGACTCCAGCCGCGTTACCAAAGAGGCTTTATCAGGCTCGTCACTGGGCTTGGTGATCTGTTTGCCAGTGGACAGCTGCTCCTGTGTTTTGGAGAGGCTGGATTGAACCGTGCCAAGCTGGTTGCTGGCTCGGTCAAAAAACAGATTGGTAGAAACCTTCATACGATCATTTCCTCAGCCTCAGCGAACCTGCAAAATTGAATCAAACAACTGACTTGAAACCTGCATCGCTTTTGCGGAGGCTTGATAGGCCTGCTGAAACCGAATTAATTCGGCAGCCTCATCGTCCAGATTGACACCGGAAGCGCTGTCACGCGATTGGATGGCTTGTTCATTCACAACGGTCAGAGCCTGTTGTGTAATCTTGGCTTGTTGCGCCAAATTTCCGATGTCATTGACCTGGTCAATGTAGGTATTTGAAAGTGTTTTTCCTTCAATGATGGGCTTTTTGGCCAGGTCGGTCATCAACAGCATGTTCTCGTTGTTGCCAATTCCGTCCAAGTTGCCATCGATCAAAAAGCTATCGCCAATATTGGGCGAAAAGTTCAACTTGATGGAAAGTCCATGGTACTCAATCACAGGTTCAAGGACTGTCGGGTCGTAGATGCGCTCGGCCAATTCAGAACCCGTCTTGTTGTCGACAATGACATACCGGTTGGCTGCTGTGAAACGCAGCTCAAGCGACTGTTGACGCAAATTTTCCTGGGGCGGCAATGGCTGGCCAGCATAGCTCGTCGCCACGGTGGCGGAACCACCTTCACCGGTGACGAACACCAGCAAATCATCGGGAACTTTGCCTTCGATGTAAGCGCCCGTGCGAATGCCAATTTTGGCCAAAGCAGCCGGCGTGCCGTTGGGCCCGAAAGAAATGCTGATATCCGATGTCTGTGGACTGTTCGGATCAAGTGTTCGGCTGATCCGGATTTTTCCATTCAAGGTCTGTGAATCAATACCCAAAGCATTCTCGGGATACCGCACAGGATCCGAAGTGCCAATGTGGATGGCCAAGCCACCGGCGCTTGGCAGATTTTCAAGGAGCAGCTCGCCCCTTGAGCCAATACGTGCAGTCACGCCTGTCAGGTCTGATTTGTCCTGGATGGCTTTAACCAGCGACTTGAAATTGGTAAAGGGGCCAATCGCCACAGAATTGATTTGAAGCGGCTGGTCAATTTTTAATTTGGTGGGATCAATCGTGATGTCGTTGAAAGCCTCTACTTTCAGGTCCGGTAAATTGGCTTTGCCAATCCAATCGGCCACCGTCTGAGCCATGTCTGTCTCGTCCCCTTTGAGGGTCAAGGGGCCGAGAGAGTAGCCGTTGATCACGATGTCACCGTTGCCAATCAATGTGCCTGTTTGGACACTGGTCACGCGGCCCGTCTCCAGGACCGCAGGGACGGGGATGCTTTGCGCCGGTACGCCATTTTTATCGAACATTTGCTGGTACTGAACGGTTGCTTTCGCCCCGTAAAGCACATTCATGTTGCGATAACCATACTCTCCAGACTTGTTAAGGTAAGCATCACTGTAGGTGGTGTCGGGTGCAAAGCCATTGGCTGGAGAAATCAACTGAAATTGCTCATCCAGGGTCAGCTCTCGGCCCAGAAGATGGCGACCGTCGCGCGTCATGATTTGCAACTGCTGCGCACCCGTTGCGTTGTCAAGGTAAAAAGTAGGCGTGTCGATGCCTGCGGCCACGGTGGTGACAGGGGCATAAATTTTCACCCCCTCAACTTTGACGGGTACCCCCGCTGCCGGGTTGGGGTTGTTCCCCAAAAGAGGGTTACTGATCCCTGGGGGTGTATCTGTGGGTGTGTAGGTAAGACTGGCCTTCACTGTGCTCGAATTGGACACACTTTCACTGATGCGAAACTGCGCAGCCGTCGCAATGCGCATGGCATCGCTCAATGCCACCTTGATTCCAGCGGCCTCATTCGGCGCATTGGGATCGAGTCGAAACATGTCTTGGCCAACTTGCCCATAGCCGTCAATGCCGTTGGCTTGAATGGCATTCACTTCTTTCACCAGTGTTTTGGCGAGATAGTTCAGGCTTTTCTGCGCGGGCTCCAGCACTTGGCTCATGAAGTTGGTCAGACCGCCCATTTGCCCGCTGTTGATGCCCGGCAACGATTCAGTCGTACCGTAGGGATCCAGGACAAAGTCAAATTTTCCGTTGGAAGTGTCAATGCCAATTGGGCGCGCTACCAACTTGTCAACCACTTTGCTTTGGTTGACATTAGAGCCCAAGCTCACGGTCACGACGCCGTTGACCTCAAAACTTGTTTTGAGTCCGGCAAATTCCGAGAGTTGCCGCAGCAACAAATCCCGCCGGTCAAGCAATTCAGAGGGCTGGTTCTCCAATTTGGCCGCTTTGTTCAATTGAACATTGACCAGAGCCAGCTGATCGGTGAGGGTATTGAATTGACCTGCAGCGCCCTCAAGCGCCTGTTGTGTTTCCGTTCCGATCAAATCCAATTGACCAGACAATTCAGCAAAACGCGAGGCCAGACCTTGTGCGCTTCGCAAAAAACTGGCGCGCTGCACGGTCGATGCAGGATCGACTGAGAGGCTGCGTGCTGATTCAAAGAATTGGTCCAGAGCAGAGCTAAGACCAACGCTCTTATCCCCCATGATGTCCATCACACGCTGGGTGTAGTCCACCACCGGCTGCTGGCTCAAGAGATCGCTCGTGCTTTTTCGCAAATTGGCTTCGGCAAATTCATCAAATTGGCGTTTGACAGAGCCAAACGCCACACCCGTTCCCATGTAATAGCTGGCAACTTTGGCGGGGCTGTTGGACTCCAGCGCCACATCCTGGCGCGAGTAGCCATCGGTGCTGACGTTGGCAATGTTGTTGCTGACCGTGCTCAATGCACGTTGATAGGCTGCAACGGCGGTGCTGCTGATACTGAGCATGTCACTCATGAATCACTCCTGGGTTGCAACGACAAGGGCTTGAGCACCTTTTGCTGCAGCAACATTGGCGGTGTGGCGCGCTCAATACTGAGCGGCTTGACCGGAGGATTCAAAGGCATCGACTTTTGCTCATGAAGCTTCAGCATGTCCGCGGTGCTGGGTTGCGGCTGCATCTGACTCACTTGGCGAACCAGACTATCTGCCAACCCCAAATTGTTTCGCTTGGCCATTTGAACGGACATTTCTTTGTCGTAGAGCCCTTCAAAGGTTTCCATGGCGTCGGATTGCACCAAATCGCTCTTCATCACGTTATTGGCTTCGCGCATGGACTTGAGCATCATCTGTATGAACAGTGCCTCAAACTGCTGCGCGGTCTCACGCAAGGCGCGATCATCCCCCTGCTGCGCTTTGCCGCGCAGTTCGCCCAGGCCTGAAAAGTCCATGTAGGACTTGGCAGTGGAGGAGGAAATCGGATCGCTCATGGCCAG
>Ga0255240_1000175_pt1 | contig 10599 bp, 5 predicted proteins | sample ColtaT_23_FD_183712 | JGI IMG/M metagenome (GOLD analysis project Ga0255240, IMG submission 183712) | Metatranscriptome of freshwater microbial communities from Columbia River, Oregon, United States - Colum_Yuk_RepC_8d (Metagenome... | ecosystem: Environmental > Aquatic > Freshwater > River...
CACAATTTGACTCTATTTCATTGTGTCTATCTAAGGGATTGGGAGCCCCTGTAGGATCGGTATTAATTGGATCGAAAGAATTTATCCGCAAAGCACATCGGGTAAGAAAAGTTTTTGGAGGTGGAATGAGACAAGCAGGGATTTTAGCTGCTGGTGGACTTTTTGCTTTAAAAAATAATATTTCTAGATTAAATAAAGACCATCTTCATGCTAAACTAATTGCTGATACGCTTTGTAATTGCAACTGGATAAAAGAAATTATACCTGTTGAAACAAACATTGTTGTTGCAATTTTGAAAAATGAAAATCATCGTGATTATGTAATCGAAGCACTTAAAGAAAAAGGGATCAAAACCATTGCCTTTGGACCTGGAATGATTCGTTTTGTAACCCATTTAGGAATTAGCGAAACTCAGATTGAATACACGTTAGAAACCATCAAGTATTTGAAAATTAACGAGTAATAATGCGTTGAATTTCAATTAATTCTTCAGAAGTCAGTTGAAGTTTTGACCTTGTAAAATTCATATCATCTATTGTATTAATTGGAATCAGATGAATATGTGCATGCGGTACTTCAAGACCAATCACTGAAACACCAACACGTTTACAATCAATATTTTTCTTTATTTTGATGGCAACTTCTTTGGAAAAAATGATCATACGCTGTAATAAATCGTTATCCAAATCAAACAGATAATCCGTTTCAATTTTAGGAATTATCAAAGTATGTCCTTTAACTAAAGGATTGATATCTAGAAAAGCTAAAAATTCATGATTTTCAGCTATTTGATAACAAGAAATCTCTTTTTTTATAATTTTTGAAAAAATCGTTGACATCAACGCGAAATTTGAATAACCTCAAACTTTATAACCCCTCCTGGAGTTTGAATGTCTGCAACATCACCAACTTTTTTACCCAAAAGACCTTTACCGATCGGTGAATCTATTGAAATTTTTCGCTGTTTAATATCCGCCTCATTTTCAGCAACCAAAGTATATTCTACTTCCATTCCGTTAGCAACATTCTTTATTTTAACCTTAGATAAAATAAACACTTTTGAATTGTCAATATTAGATTCATCAATGATCCGAGCATTTGCAATAATGGTCTCCAATTTAGCAATTTTCATTTCTAACAGTCCTTGAGCTTCTTTTGCTGCATCATATTCTGCATTCTCAGAAAGATCTCCCTTATCACGTGCTTCTGCAATTTGTTCCGAAATAGCAGGACGTTGAACAGTTTTCATATTATGAAGTTCATCCTTCAATTTCTGCAGTCCTTCTTCTGTATAATAATTTATTTGTGACATATTCATTGATTTAAATAAAGAAGAGAGCCTTTAGGGCTCTCTTAACAAAATTAATAAAAAAAAGATCTTATTTTAAAGAAATGGTTGCTCCAATTGTATGAATTATTCCGAAAACACCAGCAAATCGAGCACAATACTCTAAACCTAAAGCACTTTTACTTTTGCCAACTAAGGCATCAATTGAGAAACCAGCGGTTGGTCCAAGTAGTGCATTTGAACGATTTTCTGAACTTAATATTCCATTTTCATAAACAAATCCACCACGTAAGTTGAAAGCCATTTTTTCGGTTGTCATTCCGTAATCTAAACCTAAACGGTATTGATCTTTAGAAAATGAATTAGCAGTAAAACCAAGAGCCAAATTCAATTTACTTTTTTCAGAGAATATGAAATCATAAGAACCACCGATTGACAACAACGAAGGCATTTCATATGTTGCTGAACGATTTTCCAATGTTCCTATAAAACCTGTAGAAATATATGAAACTTGTTGAGCCAATCCATCACCCTTATATTTCATAACCGGTCCAACATTTTTTAAAGCAATTCCAAACTTGATTTGATCCTGTTCTCCAGTTACGTATCGAATCCCTGCATCAATTGCAACACCAGTAGCTTTCATGTTAGAAATATTCTCAGAAATTACCTTAAAGTTAATCCCACCAGAAATTGATGAAGAGAATTCTTTGGCGTATGCAACATTAAAGATATTCGCTCGTGGAGAGAAGAAACCAATGTTTCCTTCTGGATTAGCCACAGTAGTTATTGGAATATCCCCGTAATTTAAAGATTGAACACTAATTGAAAACACACTTGATTCATTTATTCTCTGAGCAAATCCGGCAGCATTCAATGCGATACCTGCATTTCCCATCCAATTAGAATAATTAAATTTAATTTGTGTTTTGTCGGTAGCTGCCAATCCCGCTACATTCATAAAGGTAGCCTCAATTCCATTCATATTCGCAATACTTGCATCACCAAGTGCTGAACCTCTAGCCCACGGATTGATTAACAAATGAGAAGCTCCAGCTGAACCAATTCGATCTTCATTTCCTGCATTTACATTTACCGCAAATACAAATCCCAATGCCAAAAAGGTCAATATAGATTTATTTAAATTTTTCATTTTAAATTACTTTCAAATTATTAAATACCTTGCAAGTCTACTTGTCTCATTCCACCAACAAATTTCAAAACAACATCTCCGACATCTGGAACTGAAACATGTATCAAATAAACACCACTCGCAACAGGAATACTTTTATTGTTTGTTAAATCCCAATCTTGAGATGTGATATCGCTATCCTTTTTAAAAGTACGAACAAGTTTACCATTTACAGTGTAAATATTAATTGTACAAGTTTTTGGTAAGTTCGTTATTTTAATTCTCGTATCTAGTCTATTTCTTTCATATTCTGAAAACGCATAGTACGGATTCGGAACAACATTAATCATTTTTAAAGTTTCCTTTAATTGATCTTTGTTAGCTGTAACAGTTGCTATATCATCCATTGTCCAAGAATACATCGGTTTACCACCATTTTCACCTGTTCCTACATAATTTTTGTATTCTTTATTAATTCGCAACTTAATTGTGACAGGTGTAGGTAAACCAGTTGAAGGATTAATTTCATATCCTGGTCTTGCCAATGGATAAGAAACCCATGATAAACTTCCGTATAATTCTCTTTTCGCAGTTGTACTATTTGATTCAACCTCTAACCACTTATTTTGCAAGAAGTTCGATCCTGGTGTTTCTGCATCAGAAGGAACATAAGCAGGGAAATCAAAACCACTTGAAAATCCATTGATTGATTTTTGGTTGTAGCTAAATACATAAATCGCATGCATCCCTCCCATCAACGGTGTTCCAACATTACTGATGAAGCGATCCGTTGGATTCCAAATCATATCAGCACCATTTTCACCTCCCAAGAAAGAATTTTCTCCGAAAGCCATGTACAAGCGTGCTCCTGATTCTAAATCTACTGCATACCCAGGGAACCAGCCCATTCCTGTTTCTGTTCCTTCTGGATTACCATTCTTGTCAACACTTTTACTTTTTCTCATTCCTCCTGGTGCAGCCTGACCAACATTCAATGCTGTATTTCTTCCAAGCTCTATAACCGGACAACGCGTCCATTTTGATTTATCACTTGTTAATACAATATTTACACTCGGCAAGAAACTGATTGAAGCATTTGTCTTACTTGAACCAGTAAAGGCTCCATAGTATGCCAACGGCATATAATCTGCCTGATATCCAACTAATCTATGAGGTGCAATAGTGCCCTCCAGAATTGCCTCATAATTCTGATCTGGATCAGCTCCTACTTCGTCTCGGTACTTACATGGATCCAAATAAGTCGCTCCATCCGGTTGACATTCATACGCCGCATCATTTTCATCATCTACTGGAGCATAATCACCAGAACGTATCCAATTCGTTGGGAAATATGCATCATTATCGTTTACACCCGCTAACCAACGTTTTGATGAGTCCGCAAATTCAATAGACGATTCAATCATATCCGTTGTTTTAGCAGCTACGTTTCCTGTTCCATCCGGGAAATAATACTTCTCTTGGTATATTTGAACAGAAATACCTAATTCTGGAATGATTTGCTCATTATCAACTGCTATCGTCTGCTCAGAAGTAAACGAATCCAACACGGCTCCTCCTTTCGATTCGTAGTGATATATGATCCAACTTGCTGTGTCTGCACCATTTCCTGTAGCTGGAGCTACATAGTCTCTGAATTTGCATTCGAAATATCCCGGTGCTAAATTCAATGGATCCACTACTTTGATATTAATTGGGCCTTTACCATAATCATACGTTGGATTTGCTTCGTAACCATCAGTTAAAATTTTAGCCAAAGTAGATGGCGTAAATTCAAGTGACCGATTTCCGTTTCCATATCCATCAATTCTTGTGATTTGTGGAGTAGTACCATATTCAGCCATTTGCATTGTACCACCAGCTTCTGGTATCGGGCTGTGAGGTATTGCTTCATAAGCACTAATGGCAGTTCCATCATAATTCAAACGTGAAGAAATATATGGTATCTTTTGTCCATCTAACAATTGTGGATCATTCGGGTCATATTTCTTAAATTCATTATGAGCATATGCAACCGCAACGTAATAATACGTTTTATGATTTACCAATCTTCTTTGACCTTGAGCAAAAGCATCTTCAGTTATTCTAAATGAATGACGAATTCCATTATTTTCTCCGTCTACTTTCTCAACTGGTACTGAATATCCAAGAGCTTCATCAAATTCAAAATTTATTAATCTTGAAATATCATTTTTAATATCACATTGAGCAACAAGTCTAGCTTTCGTCGGATCTGATATGTCGGCAACCGAAACATCTGAACTCTTTAATTGATATATTTGGTATCCTTCAAAACGATAGTATCTATCAACAGTAGGGTCAGGAATATTCACTTCATCCAACTCTTTATATCCTTCTTGGTAGTTATTAGAAGAAGAAGGATTCTCCAACATCAATATCAATTCATTTTCTAATTCTTGGAATGTCACCTTAGGAGCATCTGGTGGTGATAAAATTTTAAAACATGCATCGAATAAAGCTTGCGCTTTTGTATCAGCTCGTTTCATTGCTTCAACAGAAGCCATTAAGCCCCCGTCAGTACTTCTACCATATACAATACCAACGGTAATATTATTAATTGCTCCAGGTTTAAGAGTAAACGGACCTGCAGATTGCACAAAACGTCTATCTCCAGGAGGGTTATTATTCGTTGACTCATCCCATCCATTTGGAAAAGTGCTTGACATATCTTCACCTGTTGTCGACCAATGTAATGGATCTGAAGTACCAGGGAACAAGTAACTAGACTCAACACTTGTAGCACCAGTAGAGCCAATATATCCTAGACCTCCATATACCATCTGAGAACCATTTGCCCAATTACCTTTCATAAAGTTATAGTATTCAGCGGCAGGTCCCGGGTCATTGTAAGGATATGCAGAGGTAGAAGTGTAGTATGTAAATCTTCTCATACCAAATCGCTCGTTATCTACAATTCCATCACTATAACCGATACCGATACCTTTGTAAACAATTCCTCCATTTGATAAAGCCTCAGTTACAGTTGGAGTAACCTCTGTTTGTGTTGCGTTATCAAAATATGGACCCGGATTATCAGCACCATCAGCATCCTGATAAGGTCCTTCAAAGAAATCACAACCAATTGCAGGAGGGTTTTCGCCATAACCTAACTTACCACCATCACTTTCGTCATTCAAGTCACCATTGTACATGTAACCTAAACCTCGAGAAACATCACAACCCGTGTAATCATCTGCATAATTACCAACATCTGCATCCAAATACTGAGAGAAATATGTATCATATAAAGTCTGAGTACCTCTGTTTATTAATTCATAATTATAGAAAGTCATTCTATTAATTTCGTCATTTGTTGCAAATGAAAAAGCTTGAGCACGAATTTCCATACCGATAGGATCTCCGTTTGTTTCCGTATGAATATTTCCTTTATCGTTAAAAACCCACCAATGAGTTTCGTCACCATATAATGTAACGCGTCTATCTACTCCACACTCGATATCATCTCTACCTAAAATATCATCATACCAAGGATGATCACCACTATCTGGGTTATAATTACCATCGCCATCACGATCATAAAAAGGTGCTAGGAAATAATCCTGACCACGTGAAACATCTCCATGTGCAGGCCATCCATAAATTCTATTTAACTCGTCATTAGTTGGAACTGTTATGTCATCACACCCTTCGGTAGTAACTCCATTGTTACATTCCCACCAAATATTAAATCGTATAACTTCCGCTTTGCGAATAGTATAAAATTTATCATACGCTAAACACTGATCCGGATCAATATTCGCCTCACCAAAATCACGAATTGCATCATCACCAACAGGTAGGCCAGGATTATAATTACCAGTACCAGGAGTCACTGTTAAAGGCCCAGGCCAAAAATCATTACCTGAACGGTATCTCAAGGCTGCCAGTTTTAGCTGACCATTCACATCAGTACCACCCATCCATAATGCACCTGCAAAAATGGCAAAGCGGTTACTCCCTTTAGGAACTTCATATGCTGCTACCCCAGCCTGTCTGTTTTGAAACATACTTCCACCTTGTTCAATGAGCGCCTTAACATCATTAAACTCCATGTAAAGCTTTGCTGTAGCTGGACTACAATTAGCTCCTTTAGGCTTTGATACGGGCTTGTTACTCTTATCATTCGGACCGTAATATCCAAATACATTAGAAGATATAACTGTGAACCCTAATAAAACTGCAAATAATTGCTTTTTCATATCACTTTTATTTTTATTCTATTTCTTAAAAATCAAATTTAACCCCTAATCGAATTGTTCTTGGAACACTAATATTAAATGGATTTTGCACTTTCATTGCGTAATAGTCTCTGAAAGCTTGTTCATCAATTTGGTTTTGAATTGATGTTTGACTAGAAGCCGCAGCTAAGTAACCATCATCATCCCAATTCCCTGTTGCACGATATACGCCCAAAATATTAAACTGATTAAATAAGTTTGTAACACGCAGATAAACATTTAAGAAGGTAACTTTCTTTTTGTTATCATCTTTACCAAATTCAATATTAAATGTTTTGTCTAACTGAACATCTAAACGATAAGTCCATGGTAAACGAGAACCATTTAATGTCCCACTTAAACCTGCATTTAAGTTACCAATTCCTTCATCTGTAATAAATGTTTGAGCTGAATATGGAGAACCTGAATTTATATTAGTAAAGATATTCAAACCAGTATTTTCAAGAAGTCTTAAATTCCCTAAAATTGGTCCATTGTAATTTTCACCTTCGCCATATCTGTAATCGAACGTAACATTAAAAGCGTGACGTTGATCAAAATCATACGGGAAAATATTTCTTAAATTTGGTAAACCAGCATTAATCAAACCTGAGGCTGTTGTCGCATTTGATCCTGTTCCATCAGCAAACTGAAGTGTATAAGCTGCCGTCAGTCGTATATTACCTGTCTGACGTAAGTCATAAGATACAGTCAAACCTTTAACTGTACCAAAGTCACGGTTTCCGTAGGTTTTATAAGTTGCAGGATACGCTTCGAACATATTAACTAATTGAACATTGTTTCTTTGTTCTCTATAAAACGCAGAAATCTTCAATGAGGAGGTGCGAGATAATACTTGTTGGAATCCTAATTCATAATCTACTGTTGTTTCAGGTTTCAAATTAGCATTATTAATAACAGCATTTCGTGATTGAATATACTGATATTCGTATGGATTAAATCTAAATCCAGTTGTAGGTCTTTTTGTCAAAACGTCGTAGTGAGCAAAGAAAGACGCTTCATCTGAAATAGGAAATGAAAATGCAATACGAGGCATTACATTAATTTGAGCCTTGTAATCCTCGAATGCTGTCTCATTTGGTGTTTCCTGAGATGGATCTACTAACCAAGGTGCAATACCTGCAGCACCTCTTATTACTTTTGGATCTTCTACTGGAGTTCCAGCTGAGTTAAACCAACTCATACCAGTTCTAAAACCATTAATCGCAGAAGGATTGTTTACATCGTTCACGTAAACCACGTAATCATCTCCCATACCTGAAGGCAAGTTAACCCAAGAGTATGTGTTTGGATCAGATTCTTTAAGTGCTCTTGCCTCTTTAACACTTAGTGCGTTAAAAAACAAATATGGATCTTTTAACACAGGTTGATTTGCATCAAAAACATCCACACGAACTCCCACATTGAATACGATATCTTTGAATGCAAACTTATCCATTAAATAACCTGCCATATAAACCGGTTGAAATGCTCCAACGAATCTTTTGTAATTTCCGTTTTCATCGTACTCATTGAAATACTTATTAATATCTGTATTTCCTCTTACTTTTTTACCAGTATGGTCATACCCCCAATAAGAAACAAAGGAATTACCTTGATTTAATAATTCATCTGGAGAAAACATGTCAAATTGGAAAATATTTGGATCATATTGGTCAATATCAACATAATCATTTCCACCCGGTTTCAAACCTAAATTTTTTCTCAAGTTGTAATCAAAGAAAGATTGATTATCATTCTCCTGCTGACCACCATAAACGCCATTATTCGCTGCAGCATACCCCGTATTTAATCGCTCATACGTAATTGCTTTAAATGATCCAGAGTCTGACAAAACTCCACTATTTAAATCCAACTCACGAATATGAAAGTTAGCTAATTGACGTGCTATTGACCAGATACCTACAGGTCCAAAATCACCACTTGTCCAACCCCTATCAACACGTTGCTCATATTCAAAACCAAGAGAAATGTTATGATCACCAATCGAAACAGCACCTGAACCTGTTACACGAAACTGATTATTTTCTGATTTACCAAAACCATTGTAAGGAGATCCTATATTACTCCATATTCCATATACGCTCGAAGGTGAATCTCCATTTCGCAATGCATTACCTTGCTGTATTTGAAACAAATTCTCATATCTTCCAGTTGGATTTCCTTGATAGATATCAAAATATTGAGTAGTTATTGCCGCTAATGCTGCGTTAGTTTCTGACGGAGTAAACGCTACTTCAACATCTTTAAAACCATTGTGAACATACGTTTGAGTAATTGGATCAAACTCATACGATGGTCTTCTTGACGTTACAAATGTACCAACATGTCCATAATTGAAAATATTGTAACCGTGTTTCGCATCATAAAAGTCATCAGTGGAACGAGAAAAATCCACCATTAGGTTATAGTTAGCAGATTTTATTTTAGAAGCAGAACCTTCTTGTTTGTTAACAAAACGTTGCGTCAATCGCCCAAAAACTCTCCAATCCAAAGACTTGTACACTCCATAGTTTGAGAAATTCAATAAAGAGCCTGCATAACTATAATTTGTACCTTGATTGTAGTTTAAAGATCCTCCAAAAGTTAAGTTAACAGTTGGCCCTGTATTCACATCTAATTTAAATTGACCCGCCAATGTACTAGAACCAGCATTCATCCTCCAAGCTGTTTTCTCAAAATCACTTTCTCTTAAAAATAATGCATTGTGAAATGTTCCAAAACCTGTAGAAGTAGGTCTTAAAGGATTTGTTAATAAACTCTCGCGTACGTCTTTTTTAATTCGGTAACTTCCACCAGCAAGAGGACGATTATCTAACTCATTCGTATAGTTAACGGAAGCTAAGAAGCCAAGACGTGGTTTAGTCTTTTTACCAGTAGAATCCTTCTGCATCCAAAGCGGACCAGATAACATACCCTCTATAAGATTATAACCGAATTTATCAAGTCCGAAAACTTTGCCATCGTATCCATCAGCATCAGCACCTTTTAAATAAAACCCGGAAGAAACCCCCTCGATGCTTCCAAAATATTTAGCAGAAGGACCTCTTGTCGTAACAGCAATAATACCTCCCGTAACATCACCATAATTTGCAGGAACACCTCCAGTGATTACAGACACCTCTTCCAAGGATGATTTTGGAAGATTAGATGACCCTCTTACTTTAATACCATCAATGTAGAAGTAAGTTCCGTCTGATCTTGATCCACGAACCGAAATCTCCCCCGAACCTTCATTTGTATTAACACCCCCAACCGTTGATGCTACACCAGCTGCAGAACGAAAAGGTAAGCGACCAATATCCTCACGAGTTACCGTACCTCCTGATGCCCCACCATCTTTATCAATCAATGGAACTTTATAAACTACTATTTTGAATTCTTCCAATTCTCTTACATCATTGGGTTTAGTCATCTCAATATTATCCAAAAAGGAAATTTTGTCTCCAATAACCTTGAAACCGGTAACCTTATATGGTTGATAACCTTCTGAGTTCGTAACTTCAACATCATAAGTACCTGGCGCAATACTATTAATCTGGAATTCCCCTTTCTCATCCGTTGTTGCACCCGCTTTGGTTGAACCATTCAAAATCAATTTGACCTTACAGAATTCCAAACCAGTTTTTGATTTTTCATCTCGAACAGAACCTTTGACAATCCCTAATCCTGTTTGAGAAAAAGAATAACTAACTGTTAATAAAACAGTTACTAATGATAGTGTGATTTTTTGTAACATAAACAATAATTAACGTTTAGATAGTTTTCTCCATTATTGGGCGTAAATATAGAAAAAAAAATCCCTCTTAAAAAAAATGTTAAAAAAATTCTCTTTTTTTCTTAAAAATATTCTGAACGATTCCAATCAATCTTGATAACTTGTTTTAGCTTTGAATTATGG
>Ga0255240_1000179_pt1 | contig 10425 bp, 7 predicted proteins | sample ColtaT_23_FD_183712 | JGI IMG/M metagenome (GOLD analysis project Ga0255240, IMG submission 183712) | Metatranscriptome of freshwater microbial communities from Columbia River, Oregon, United States - Colum_Yuk_RepC_8d (Metagenome... | ecosystem: Environmental > Aquatic > Freshwater > River...
ATTTTTCCGCGGGAGCTGAGCATGTTTAAAAAAATCCTGATCGCCAACCGCGGAGAAATCGCCTGCCGGGTGATCCGCACCGCCAAAGCGCTGGGCTACCGCACGGTCGCCGTCTACAGCGACGCCGATGCCCAGGCGCTGCATGTCACCCTGGCCGACGAGGCCGTGTGCATCGGCCCGGCGCCGGTGCGTGAGAGCTACCTCAACGTCGCGGCGCTGCTTGCGGCGGCGCGCAGCACGGGCGCCGACGCGGTCCACCCCGGCTACGGCTTCCTGTCCGAGAACGACGGCTTTGCGCAGGCTTGCCTGGACGCCGGGCTGGTGTTCATCGGCCCGGACCCGCAGGCCATCCTGCAAATGGGCAACAAAGCCGGCGCCAAGCGCCTGATGCTGGCGGCGGGCGTGCCCTGCGTGCCCGGCTACCAGGGCACCGACCAGTCCGATGCCACGCTGCTCGGGGAAGCCGGCAAGATCGGCTTTCCGATCATGGTCAAGGCAGCAGCGGGCGGCGGCGGGCGTGGCATGCGGCTGGTCGAACAGCCGCAGGACCTGGCGGTCGCCCTGGTCAGTGCCCGCTCGGAAGCAGGCAACGCCTTCGGCAGCGAAGAGCTCATCCTCGAACGCGCGGTGATTGAACCGCGCCACGTCGAAATCCAGGTCTTCGGCGACAAACACGGCCACATCATCCACCTGGGCGAGCGCGACTGCTCGATCCAGCGCCGCCACCAGAAAGTGTTCGAGGAGGCGCCCTCCCCGGCGGTCACGCCCGAGCTGCGCGCGCAAATGGGTGCGGCGGCGGTGGCGGCTGCGCGCACCGTGAACTACGTCGGCGCCGGCACGGTCGAGTTTTTACTTGACCGCGAAGGGCGTTTCTACTTTCTGGAGATGAACACACGGCTGCAGGTCGAACACCCGGTGACCGAATGCATCACCGGTCTGGACCTGGTGGCGTGGCAGATCGCCGTGGCCCGTGGCGAGCCCTTGCCGCTGACTCAGGAGCAAGTGCAATTGAACGGGCACGCTATCGAAGTGCGCCTGTATGCCGAAGACCCGTACGCGGGCTTCCTGCCGCAAAGTGGCGATGTTGCGCTCTGGCGCCCGCCCACGGGCGAGGGCGTGCGCGTTGATCATGGACTGACATCAGGTCAGACCGTCAGCCCGCACTACGACCCCATGATCGCCAAGATCATTGCGCACGGCGCGACCCGCGACGAGGCCCGACGACGCCTGATCGGTGCGCTGCAACGCACCCGCCTGCTCGGCCTACCCCACAACCGTGCCTTCCTCGAAGCCGTGGCCAGCCACCCGGCCTTCGCCGCTGGCGAAACGACCACTGCCTTCATCGCCCAGCACTTCGACAGTGCGGCGCTGGTGCGGCCCCAACCCGATTCGTTGGCGTTGGCGCTGGCCAGCACGCTGTGGTTCGAAGCCAGCGCCACGCCGGTCGCAGCCGCGCCCTGGCGCTCCAGCGGACCGGCACGCTGGCCGATGCTGATCGGCGAGGGCGAACACCGCCATGCCGTGCACATCACGGTCACAGGAACCCACAGCTACACGCTCGACGTGGGCGCGGCGCTGCACCACATCACCCTCAGCGGGCGCGAAGGCGAGTGCCTGCACCTGATCGCCGATGGCGTGCAGCAGCACGCGGCGGCGGTGTTTGCCGGCGGCGTGTTGCACCTGGAACTGGGCGACCTGAGTGCCAGCTTTGAAGACTTGACCTATGCCCCGCCGGCCGCGGCTGCAGGAAGCGCGGAGTCACGCGTGCTCGCACCCATGAATGGACGGGTGCTGGCAGTTGACGTCCAAAATGGCGACACGGTCACCAAGGGGCAACGCCTGGCGGTGCTCGAAGCCATGAAGATGGAGCATCAACTGCTGGCCCGTCGCGATGGCGTGGTGGACCAGGTTGCGGTGCGCGCTGGCGACCAGGTTGCCACGCGCGCATTGTTGGTGTCACTGGTCGAGCAGCCTGATTGAGGCGCGCACCGCTCTGCACGCACGACACACGCCACACCCACGAGGAGTAAAACCCATGCCTGCCGAAACCCTGCCTGCCAAGAGTCCCTTCTATACGCCCGAGCACCTGGCGTTCCGCGACGCGATGCGCCGCTTCGTCGCCAGAGAAATCAGCCCGCACGTGGATGCATGGGACGAAGCCGAGTCCTTTCCTGTCGAGTTGTACCGCAAGGCGGCCGAAATCGGCCTGATGGGCCTGGGTTTTCCCGAAAGCCATGGCGGCAACGACGGCGACCTGTTCATGACCATCATCGCCGCGCAGGAACTTGCGCGTTGCGGTGCTGGCGGTGTCCTGGCGAGTCTGCTGTCACACACCATCGGCTGTCCGCCCATCGTCAATGTGGGCAACGAGGCGCTCAAGCAGCGCGTCTTGCCGCCGGTGCTGCGGGGCGAGAAGATCAGCGCGCTCGGCATCACCGAACCCTCCGGCGGTTCGGACGTGGCCAACCTCAAGACCACGGCGCGCCGGGATGGTGACCACTACGTCGTCAACGGCTCGAAAACCTTCATCACCTCCGGCATGCGCGCCGACTTCTACACCGTGGCGGTGCGCACCGGCGGGCCCGGCCCGGGCGGCGTGTCGCTGCTGCTGATCGAAAAAGGCACGCCCGGCTTCACGCAAACGCCTTTGAGAAAAATGGGCTGGTGGTGCTCCGACACCGCCGCCTTGTATTTTGATGACTGCAGGGTGCCGGTGGATAACCTGGTGGGGGTGGAAAACCAGGGTTTCAAGGCCATCATGAAGAACTTCAACCGCGAGCGCATCTTCCTCGCCGCCGGTGCCAACGGTTTTGCCCGTGTCTGCCTGGATGAAGCGCTGGCCTGGTCGCGTGAACGCGAGATGTTTGGCGGCAAGTTGATCGACCAGCAGGTCACCCGCCACAAACTCGCCGACATGGCCATGCGCGTCGAGGCGACCCAGGCCATGCTGGAATTGCTGGCCTGGCGCGTCGAACAGGGCGACACGCCGGTGGGCGAAATCTGCCTGCTGAAAAACCAGGCCACCCAGACCATGGCCTATTGTGCCAGCGAGGCGGTGCAACTGCACGGCGGCGCCGGCTTCATGCGCGGTGTCAAGGTGGAACGCATTTACCGCGAGGTCAAGGTCAACGCCATTGGTGGCGGTGCCGAAGAGGTGATGCGCGACCTGGCGGCGCGCCAGCTCGGGTTTTACGCCGGAAGCCCTCGATGAAGTCCGCCACCTCACCCACACAGCACATGCCGCCTTCGGCGCTGCCCGAGGCCATGCGCCTGGCCTTGTCGGACGCGCCAGCGCCTGACTGCGCGCACGGCTTCCCCCGTGCCTGGTGGCGTCATCTCGGCGCCAGCGGCCTGCTTGGTGTGGGGTTCGACAGCGACGGCGGGCCGCCCGTCACGGACTCCGTGCGGGTCAGCGCTCTGGCCGAAATCGTCGCCCGAGAATCCGCCAGCCTGGGCCTCGGCATGGCGTGGATGATGCAGCAGATGCTGGGGCGCTTCGTACTGGCGCCGAATCTGCGCAGCGACCGGCATCGTGCGCTGCTGCAATCCATGGCGGTCGGCGACACCCTGCTGGCACTCGCGATCTCCGAGCCCGGCACCGGCGCACACCCCAAACACCTGAGCTGCCGGGCGGTTCAGGACGGCGACGACTGGCTCCTTGACGGCCACAAGGCCTTCGTCAGCAACGGCCCGGCCGCCGATGCCATCATCGTGCTGGCCGTCAGTGGCGAGCGCGAGGGGCGCAAGCGCTTCGATGCTTTCGTCGTTGAGGCCAACACACCGGGCCTGACCCGCGAACTGGACGACAAAGTGCGCGGACTGGCGCCGCTCGGCCATTGCGGCCTGCGCCTTGTCGGCTGTCGGGTGCCGGAAAGCCAGCGCCTGGGCGAGCCGGGACAGGCTTTCGACACCATCGCACGACCGCTGCGCGCGATCGAAGACGCGCTGCTGCTGGGCCCCATGCTTGGCGCCATGCAAGCCGAACTGGACGCGCTGGCGCGCTGGTTCCAAAGCGCCGCCCGGACCCCTGCTTTGACCCGGAACCTGGGTGGCTTGCAACTCGAACTCGACGCCCTCTCGCCCGTGGCCCGTCATGCCGCCCAGCACCTGGACCAGCACGGGCCGGACGAGGCGCTGGGGGCTTTCAATCTGGGCGCGCGCCGCCTGTTTGATCGCTGGCAAGGCGCCTGTGAGTCCTTTGCCGCGGCCTTGGACGACCATGAACCGGCCCTGCTCACCCTGGCGCGCGACCTGCGCCTGGTGCAGGGCATTGCCCGCAGCATCGCCGACTCCCGACAACTTCAAGCCGGCGAAAAAATGCTGCGCCCCAAGGAAACCCATGAAAACACTTTACCAACACCACTTTGATTCCATCGACGGCCTGGCGCAGCGCCTGGCTGCGGTCGACTACATTGCCAGCCGCGAAATCGCGACCTCGGTCTATCTGGGATTCAACCTGGAAAAGCCGATCCTGGTCGAAGGCCCGGCCGGTGTCGGAAAGACCGAACTGGCCAAGGGCATGGCCGAGATCCTCGACGTGCCCCTGATCCGAATGCAGTGTTACGAAGGCCTGGACGAATCCAAGGCCCTGTACGAGTGGAAATACGGCAAGCAGTTGCTGTACACGCAACTGCTCAAGGACAAGCTGGGCGAAATGATGCAAGGCGCGGTCGGCTTGGCTGCGTCGATCGAGCGGCTGCATGCGCACGACGACCTGTTCTTCTCCGAGCATTTTCTCGAGCCGCGCCCGCTCTACCAGGCCTTGCACCAGGAGCGCGGCTGCGTGCTGCTGGTGGACGAGGTTGACAAGTCCGACCCCGAGTTCGAGGCGTTCCTGCTCGAAGTGCTGTCAGACTTTCAGGTCTCGGTGCCCGAACTCGGCACCATCAAGGCCAAGGTCAAGCCCATCGTCTTCCTCACCAGCAACAACACGCGCGAGATGAGCGACGCGCTCAAGCGCCGCTGCCTGCATTTGCACATTCCATTCCCCGAAGCGAAGCTGGAGCGGCGCATTCTGGAGCGCCGCGTGCCCGGCTTGTCGGCAACACTGAACCGCGAGCTGGTCGCCTTCATTCAGGCGGTGCGCCAGATGGACCTGAAAAAGCAGCCCTCGGTCAGCGAGACCATCGACTGGGCCAAAACGCTGCTGCTGCTGCACGCCGAACACCTGAGCCTGGACATGGTGAAGGGCACGCTCAACGTCTTCCTCAAGTTTGAGCAGGATATCGCCTCGGCCACAGAGCAACTGCCGGCCCTGCTGCAACAAGCGCGCAAGGATGCGGAGAGTCCCCGTGCAAGCCACGCTTGAAGACTTTTTCAAGGCACTGCGCGGCAGCGACCTTAAGATCAGCCTGAACGCCCAGATCGATGCGGCACGCGCCGTCGAACTGGTCGGCTGGAGCGACCGCACCCTGCTGAAAAGCGCGCTGGGCACGACGCTGGCAAAAACCACCGCGGATCGCGCCCTTTACGACGAGGCCTTTGATCGCTTCTTCCGTTTCAGCTCGTTCGAAAACATGGCCGCGCAAGACCCACCGGACCAGGATCAAGACAAACAGACTGCAACCGGTTCCGGCGGGCCGGGCGGCTGCCAGGGCAGCGGGGGCCAGGCCTTGTCGCAATTACTGATGTCGGGTGACTCGGCGGCACTGGCCAAGCGCATGCAGGAAGCCGCGCGCGAGGTCGGCCTGACCGACATCTGGTTCTTCACCCAAAAAGGTTTCTACACGCAGAAAATTCAGCAGGCGATGGGGCTGGAGTTGCTGGACCGCGAAATCTCTGACGCCAAACGCCAGACGCTGGCGCCCGAGCGCGCCAAAGCGCTGGAGCTGGCGCGCAAGAAATTGTTCGTGGAGGTGCGCAATTTTGTCGAGCGCAAGCTCGCGCTCTTCGGCACGGCCCCGACGCGCCAGTTGCACGACGACTTCCTGCAATCGCAAAAGCTCTCCAACATCGAAAAACGCGATTTCGCGCGCATGCACGTCATCGTCAGCAAAATCGCCAAACGGCTGGCCGAGCGCCATTCGAGGCGCAAGAAAAAAAGGGTGCGCGGCCAGCTCGACTTCCGCAAGACCCTGCGCAAGAACGCGGCCTATGACGGCGTGATGTTCGAGACCTTCTGGCGCTCCAAGGTGGTGGACCGGCCGCGCGTGGTGGCCATCTGCGATGTCAGCGGCTCGGTGCGCCAGTACGCGCGCTTTTTGCTGCTGTTCCTGCACAGTCTGGGCGAGCAGGTGAGCGACCTGCGCAGCTTCGCTTTCACCAACCACCTGGTCGAGGTGAGCGACACCTTCGAGTCGCTGCCGGTCGAACAGGCGGTCGACAAAGTGATGCAGGCGGTGGGCGGCAGTGGCACCGACTACGGGCAGACGCTGCTCGACATCGAGGCGCAGTTGCTCGATGACATCGATCGCCGCACCACCGTGCTGATTCTCGGCGACGCGCGCAACAACCGCGGCCAAGCCCATGCCGAAGTCATGCAACTGCTCTACCAGCGCGCGCGCCGGGTCATCTGGCTCAACCCCGAGCCGGTCTCGTTCTGGGGCCTCGGCGACTCGGAGATGAAGCGCTATGCGCCTTATTGCCACATCGCGCGCGAATGCAACTCCCTCGCGCACCTGGAAAGCACGCTCGACGCCTTGCTGCGCACCCATTCGGCCAGCGCCTGAGCCCCAGCCCTGGCTTCCCTCACGCTCAACGGACACCCCCATGGCACGCCCCTCACTGCAACTCCACCCCCGCAAAGAGCCGGTCACCGCGCACCCGGCAGCCACCCTGCTGCTGCTGCGTGATGGTGCGCTTGGCGTCGAAGTGTTGATGACCCGGCGCTCGCCGACAGCCAGCTTCTTGCCCGGTGCCTATGTATTCCCGGGTGGGCGCGTCGACCCGGCCGACCACCATGCACACACGCTGGCACGCGCCCCCGATGCGGCCGGACGCTACCGCACGGCGGCGCTGGCGGCGCTGCGGGAAACCTTCGAGGAACTGGGCATCCTGCTGGCGGTGCAGGCCGATGGCAGGCCCATCACCCGCACCCACCTTCAAGCGCTGGACCGCAGCCAGGCGCTGTACCCGCAACTGCAAGCCCGGGGCTGGTCACTGGCGGTCGATCAGGCGCGCATGCTGGCCTGCTGGACCACCGACCGCAGCGTGCCCAAGCGTTTCGACACCGCCTTCTTCGCCGCGCTGATGCCCGACCAGCAGGAGCCGGTGGCCGACGAAATGGAGCAGTTCGAGCCCGTCTGGGTCAGGCCCGAGGATGCGCTGACGCAGCACCAGGCCGGCAACTTTTTCATGATCTTTCCAACCATCCGCACCCTGCACTGGCTGGCGGATTTCGCGCAGGCCGAGCAGGCCCTGGCGGCTTGCACTGAGGACGACCCGCTGTGGAATTCCTGTCCGCGCGGCGGGCTAGTCGGTGGTCAGCCAACGCGTTTCATGGAGCACGAAGCGCCGTACGGCGAACTCGCGCTGGTCTGCCCGGACGGGCAGCTCGAGCACCCGCTGGACTGGCAACACGAGCGGCCGGTGCCCCTGTTGCGGCACCTGCATCGCCTCACCGCCCCCAACCCCAGCGTCATGACCGGCCCCGGCACCAACAGCTACATCGTGGGCGACGCGGCCAGCGGCTACATCGTCATCGACCCAGGCCCCTTGCAGATGGACTACGTCGAACGCCTGTTGGCGTTCACGGCGGGCAGGGTCAAGGCCATCGTCTGCACCCATTCCCACCCCGATCACGCACCGGCGGCACGGCCGCTGGCCGAAGCCTGCGCCCGCCTGACCGGCCACACACCGCCGGTGCTAGGCTTGGCATCGGCCGCCACCGCCCGACCAACGGCGCAGTTCACACCCGACCGCGCCCTGGCTGACGGCGAGTGTCTGACGCTACACGACGGCGACCACGCTATCACTCTGCGAGTGGTGCATACACCGGGGCATGCCGCCAATCACCTCTGCCTGGTGCTCGAAGAGGACGGGCTGCTGTTCTCGGGCGACCACATCCTCAGTGGCAGCACCACCATCATCGACCCGCCGGACGGCGACATGAGCGCCTACCTGGAATCGCTGGACCGTCTGGCGCGGGCTTGCGAGCAAGAGAACATCGGGTTCATCCTGCCGGCGCACGGCCATGTAATCGGTGATGCGGCACAGGCCATCGCGCAGCTTAAGGCGCACCGCCTGCGGCGCGAGGCCAAGGTGCTGGCGGCCATGCGCGCCGTCCCGCAAGGCGGCTTGGACGACTGGCTACCTCTGGCCTATGACGACACCCCCGCGGCGCTCTGGCCAATGGCACGCCGATCATTGGCGGCCCATGTGCAACGCGTCGAGCAACTGGCGATGTTTTGAATCCCATACGCTTTTTAAAAAACCCACAGGAGCCCAATTTGAATACCAACGCCCCCCACCTTGACCGCATCGCCGCCTGCAAGCAAAGCTGGAACGATAGCCCCTTTCTGAAGGCGCAAGGGCTGGAAGTTGAAGAGACAGCCGTAGGCCGGGCTATTGTGCGACTGCCTAAAGCCCTCCCCACCCAACGCGGCGGCGGCGGTTCGGACACCGTGCTCAATGGCGGCGTCATCTCTTATATGTTTGACGGCGCGCTTGGCTGGGCCATCATCTCCTCGCTGCTGGCCATGCCCGAGGCGGCCGACATTGACCCCTTCGAGCTGCGCCAGTTCACGATCAACCTCGACATCACCTTCCTCAACGCCGCCATGGGCGATAGCTTCGAGGCGCGCGGCAATGTGGTGCGCATCAGCCGCACGACGGCATTTGCCGAAGGGGAGTTCCTGGATGCCAATGGCAAGGTCTGCGCGACGGCCAAGGGCATCTGGCGCGTGTTCTGGCCGCGCAACACCGTGTCCGCCTGAACCCGCGATCCAGGCTTCCCCCCCACAAAAGGAGACAAACATGAAACAAACCACCCTTCGCATCGGCAGCGCCTCAGGCTTCTGGGGCGACAGCGAGTTCGCCGCCGCCCAACTGGTGCAGCGCGGCAACATCGACGTCCTGGTGTTCGACTACCTGGCCGAAATCACCATGTCGCTGCTCAGCCGCGCCAAGGCCAAGGATCCGGCACTGGGCTATGCACCGGATTTCGTGACCACCCTCCAGCCCCTGATGAAGGAGATCAAATCACGCGGCATCAAGGTCATTGCCAATGCCGGGGGCGTCAACCCGTCCGCCTGCCGCGCCGCGCTGGTGGCGGCAGCGCTGGCCGAAGGCGTCGACCTGAAAATCGCCGCCGTGCTGGGCGACGACCTGATGCCGCAGGTGGACGCGCTGCGCGCAGCCGGCACCCCAGAGATGTTCTCCGGTGCAGCGTTCCCGCAAAAGGTCATGAGCGCCAACGCCTATCTGGGCGCCTTCCCGATTGCCGCCGCGCTGGCGGCCGGCGCCGACATCGTGGTCACCGGCCGCTGTGTCGACAGCGCGGTCACGCTGGCGCCGCTGATCCACGCCTTTGGCTGGACCGCTGCCGACCACGACCGCCTGGCGCTTGGCAGCCTGGCCGGCCACCTGATCGAATGCGGCACACAGGCCACCGGCGGCAACTACACCGACTGGGACACGGTGCCGGGCTGGGACGACATGGGCTTTCCCATCGCCGAGTGCCGCGCCGACGGCAGCTTCGTCATCACCAAGCCCGAAGGCACGGGCGGGCTGGTCTGCCCGTCCACGGTGGGCGAGCAGATGCTCTATGAAATCGGCGACCCGCGCGCCTACATCCTGCCCGATGTGGTGTGCGACTTCACCGGCGTGACGCTGACGCAGATCGGCCCCGACCGCGTCGAGGTCAAGGGCGCGCGCGGCCTCCCGCCGACCGATCAGGCCAAAGTCAGCGTCACCTACGCCGATGGCTTTCGGGCCATGAGCCTGTTCATGATCGGCGGCATCGATGCCGGCGCCAAGGGGCAGCGCGTCGGCGCCGCCATGCTGGCGCGCATGCGGCGCCACTATGCGCAGCGCGGCTGGCCCGACTTCACCGAAACCTGTGTCGAGGCCATCGGCGCCGAAGACACCTACGGCCCCCACGCGCGGCCCGATGCGCGCGAAGTGATGCTCAAGGTCGGCGTGCGCCACCCGGTCAAGGACGCGCTCGAACTGTTTTCGCGCGAAGTGGCACCCATGGCCCTGATGTCGGCCCCGGCCATCACCGGTTTCACCGGCGGCCGGCCCAAGGTGCAGCCGGTGGTGCGGCTGTTCTCCTGCCTGGTACCCAAGGCACAGGTGGCCGCCAGCATCGACATGGGGGAGCGGACCGTGGCGGCACCGCCATGGCTCGGCAAACCGTTCGACCCGGCAATCCTGCCCCAAGTCGGCGGCCCCCTGCCCGCCGCCGACGCCTTTGCGCGCGGCACGCGCACCGTGCCGCTGGTGCAACTGGCGTGGGGACGCAGCGGCGACAAGGGCGACGCCGCC
>Ga0255240_1000186_pt1 | contig 10228 bp, 7 predicted proteins | sample ColtaT_23_FD_183712 | JGI IMG/M metagenome (GOLD analysis project Ga0255240, IMG submission 183712) | Metatranscriptome of freshwater microbial communities from Columbia River, Oregon, United States - Colum_Yuk_RepC_8d (Metagenome... | ecosystem: Environmental > Aquatic > Freshwater > River...
GGCGGGAATCGAACCCGCGTCCCGAGATGCTCCGTCCTGGGCCTCTACGCGCGTAGTCCGTCGTTTGATGTCGCCAACGTCGCTCCGACGAACAGGATCGCCGTTGGCCAGCTCGACTGTGTCTCGTCGCGGATGGGCCGAGCAGCCACCACGCGACCAGCCTGCTGTGTTGCGCCTCAGCCCCCCGCAGGCGAGGAGACCTCAGCGTCGTTGCCTAGTTCTTAGGCAGCGAGGGAGTAGTGCGTGTTGGCACTTGGTTTGTTCCGGTCGGATTTACGAGGTGCCCGGCCCTCGGCGCGCCACCGCAGGTCGACTTGGCCGCAGGAAGGACACTGCGTCAAGGGGTCATCCGAGATTTTTTGCAGGACGTCCTTGGCATGGCCGCAGGACCCGCATTTGTAGGCATAAATGGGCATGGCAGGATTTTTCCGGAAAACCCTGAATTATAGGTTGACTGCGTCCTTCACACCCGCCAAATGGTGATGGCCACCGTGCTGGTTGCGCAGCGCCTGCGGACCCAGCGATCCCACCAGCATGCCCACCAGGCCGGCCAGCACACCAGCCAACTGGGCTGGGAAGGTTTCGCCGGCGGGCGTTGCCAGAAAAAGCACCCAGGTCAGGATGCCCAGGACCATGGAAAACACTGCGCCTTGCGTGGTCGCCCGAGGCCAGTACAGCCCAAAGACCAGCGGAATGAAAGCGCCCACCAAGGTCACCTGGTAGGCCCCGGAGACCATTTCATAAATGCTGGTGCCTTGCATCGCGATGGCATAGGTCAGCACCAGGCCGCTGAACACCAGCACGGTGACGCGCATGGCCTTCAAGCCTTGCTGGTCGCTCATGTGGGGGTGGAACTGGCGCCAGATGTTTTCGGTGAAGGTCACGCTGGGGGCCAACAAGGTGGCCGAGGCGGCCGACTTGATGGCCGACAGCAGCGCGCCAAAAAACAGCACTTGCATGACAAAGGGCATTTGTTCCATGACCAGGGTGGGCAGCACGCGCTGCGGGTCTTCGGCCACCAGCTGAGCCGCCTTCTCGGGCATGATGATCAAGGCGCTGACCACCAAAAACATGGGCACAAAAGCGAACAAGATGTAGCACAGGCCGCCAATCACCGGACCGCGCGTGGCCGCCTTCAAGCTGTTGGCCGACATGACCCGCTGAAACACATCCTGCTGCGGAATCGAGCCCAGCATCATGGTGATGGCGGCTGCAAAGAAAAACACCACGTCGTGGAAATTGGGCTCCGGCCAGAACTGAAACAGGTCTTTGCTCAAGGCCAGTTGGATCACCTGGTCGGCGCCGCCCGCTTGCTGGCCGGCAAACACCGCCAAGATGGCCAGGCCCAGCACCAGAATGATCATTTGAATGAAATCGGTGATGGCGACCGACCACATGCCGCCAAACAAGGTGTAGGCCAGAATCGACACCACGCCGATTGCCATGCCCAGGGGCATGCCAATGGCGCCACCCGACAGAATATTGAACACCAAGCCCAGCGCCGTCACCTGGGCCGACACCCAGCCCAGGTAGCTGAGCATGATGATCACCGAGCACGAGACCTCGACGATGCGGCCATAGCGCTCACGGTAGTAATCGCTGATGGTCAACAGGGTCATGCGGTACAGCTTGGCCGCGAAGAACAAGCCCACCAGCACCAGGCAGGTCCCTGCGCCGAAAGGATCTTCGACCACACCGTTCAAGCCGCTGTTGACAAACTTGGCAGGAATGCCCAGCACGGTTTCAGAGCCAAACCAGGTGGCAAAGGTGGTGGTGACAATCATGGCCAGCGGCAGGTGCCGCCCGGCAATGGCAAAGTCAGATGAGTTTTTCACGCGCTTGGCGGCAACCAGACCAATCGCGATGGTGACCAACAGGTAAACGATGACCAGAGTGAGCAACACGGGTCTTCCCCTCCAATGACGGCAATCCGCTTATTGAATCTGAAAAACGACTTGCATGGCGATCAGGCCCAGAATAAACCCCAAGCCTCCCCAGAGAACTCGGAACAGCAGCCGCTGGGTACGCGTTTGCGCCTCGATCAGGCGCTGCAAATCGGTCGCCGGCGTGCTCTGGCGATGGCGCAAGAAATCATGCACCAGTCTCGGCAATTCGGGCAGCAACTTGGCATAGCGCGGCGCTTCCGACTTCAGTTGTGCCCAGAGCTTCTGTGGGCCCACCTGGTCCATCATCCACTTTTCCAGGAAAGGCTTGGCCGTGCTCCACAAGTCCAGGTCGGGGTCGAGCTGACGGCCCAAGCCTTCGATGTTCAGCAGGGTTTTTTGCAAGAGCACCAACTGCGGCTGAATTTCCACATGGAAGCGGCGCGAGGTTTGGAACAAGCGCATGAGCACCATGCCCAAGGAAATTTCCTTCAGCGGTCGATCGAAGTAGGGCTCGCAAACCGCGCGAATGGCCGCCTCCAACTCGTCGATGCGGGTCTCGGCGGGCACCCAGCCAGACTCGACATGCAGCTCGGCCACCCGCTTGTAATCGCGCCGGAAAAAAAGCGGTGAAGTTCTGCGCCAGGTATTCCTTGTCGAACTCGGTCAAGGTGCCGACGATGCCAAAGTCCAGCGACACATAGCGGCCGAAGGTGGCGGGGTCCAGGCTGACCTGGATGTTGCCGGGGTGCATGTCGGCATGGAAAAAGCCATCGCGAAACACCTGGGTGAAAAACAGGGTGACGCCATCGCGCGCCAACTGGGGAATGTCCACGCCGGCTTCGCGCAGCCGCTCCACCTGGTTGATGGGCACGCCATCCATGCGTTCCATGACGATCACTTCGGTGTGACAGAAGTCCCAAAGCATCTCGGGAATCAGCACCAGGTTCAGCCCCTCCATGTTGCGACGCAACTGGGCGGCGTTGGCGGCCTCGCGCACCAGGTCCAATTCGTCGTGGAGGTATTTGTCAAACTCGCCCACCACCTCGCGGGGCTTGAGGCGACGGCCATCGGCAGACAAGCGCTCCAGCCAGGAGGCCATCATGCGCATCAGCGACAGGTCTTTTTCAATCACCCGCAGCATGTTGGGGCGCAGCACCTTGACGGCGACCTCGCGCTCCAGGCCTTCGCGGGTCTTCAACGAGGCGAAGTGCACTTGTGCAATCGACGCGCTGGCCACAGGCTGGCGGTCAAAGCGGGTGAACACCTCGTCCACCGGGCGGCCAAAGGCGCGCTCAATGGTGGCCACCGCCACTTCAGAGGGAAACGGCGGCACGCGGTCTTGCAACAGGGCCAACTCGTTGGCGATGTCACTGGGCAACAAATCGCGCCGGGTCGAGAGCACCTGGCCAAACTTGACGAAGATGGGCCCCAGGTGCTCCAGCGCTTGGCGCAAGCGCTGGCCGCGCGGCGCTTCGAGTTTGCGGCCCAGGCGCAGCACCCGGGTAAGGCCCCGCAACCACGGCCGGTCCAGGCCGTCCAGCACCAATTGGTCGAGGCCGAAGCGAAAAACGATCCAAAAAATATAGAGGCTGCGGTACAAGCGGCTCATGGGGCGGAGACCTCGGAGCCTGCACCCGCAGCGCCACGGCGTTGTGCCACGAAAGCCTTCAAGCCTGCCATCACACGCTGCGCCGTCTGCGCCAGGGTGTGGGCCGGGGCGTCGCCAATCAGGCGCGCCAGGTCTTCTTCAGGGTCCCAGCGCACATGGTCGATCAACCAGTTGACCTCGGCCGCCAATTGCACATCGCCTTCGATGCGCACCGGTGGGCGTTGGCCTTGCATGACGGTTTTGACCAGCTCAAACGGCGAAGGCTCGTTCAGGCTCAAGATCAGGTCCGCTTGATCCGAGGGCACTTGGCGCTCGAGCAAGCCGGCGGGGGTGAAGGCCACTTCGAAGCTGAGGTCACGCCAGCGCAGTTGCACACGGCGCCCCTTTTGGCGCAGCAAACGCTGCTGCGCCTGAGGCTCGTGCATGAGCACATGGTTGAGAAACAGCACCAAGCGCTGTTGTGCCTCGTCCACCAGCCAGGCCGGCGGCTTGAGGCCCTTCAGGGCCTGTTCGGCCCATTCGGGGAAGCGGGGGAAAGGAGACGTTGCCATGGCTGGATTGTCCCTCAAACCACCCCCCGCTGTGGGCGTGGGGCGATCGCCTTATTGCAAGGCCTGGACGCCCGCCACCAGCCAGCCGACTTGGCCCGCCTTGGGACGGGTCATGTTCCAGACTTCACGGAAGGGGCTGGGGCCTGCAGAGGGCTCTTCGCGGATCATGCCGGAGAACTCGACGCTGGCCATGTAGCCCTCGCCCAGGTCTTCAATGCCCAGCAACTGTGCCTCGAGCATGACCACTTCGGTCTTGTTTGGCGCGCCACTGTTTTGGGCCTCGCGCTCGGCCAGCTGGGTCTTGATTTCAGCCAGCATGGCATCGGTCATCATCACACGCAGTGCCGGGATGTCCGAGCGGTCCCAGGCGTCTTGCAGGGAAATGAAGTTTTGCTTGGCGGCCGACACAAAGCCGGCCACGTCGAAATCAGCCGGAATGGTCCAGTTTTGGTGGCCGCCGATCAAGGCCGAGCCAATCATGGAACCGGAACGGGTCGCCGTGGGCGCGGGGGCGGGCGCAGCGGCAGGCTCAAACGAGGCAGACTGACCTTCCCAAGGACGCGCAGAGGCATCGTTGCCCACGTTTTTGGGGTTGTATTGCGGAACGGACTGGGGATCGGCCGACGAGCCAGCGCCTTCAAAGGCATAAGGGCTGCGCTCTTGCTGGGGTGCCGCGCGACGGCGCATGATCATGCCAACCACCACCATGATGACCAAGGCCAACAGGCCAAACATCAGGAACTGGCCGAATTCGGCACCGAGGCCCAGAGAATGGGCCAGCCAGGCCAAGCCCAAGCCAGCCGCCAGGCCGCCGAGCATGGCGCCCCAGGGCTTGCGCTGAGCTTGTGCAGCGGCGGCCGGTGCAGCCGCCGTTGCCGGTGTGGGCGCCGCAGCAGGCGCTGCATTTTGCGCAGGCGCGCCAGCAGGTGCGGGCGGCTTGGCGGCCTCACGCTGCGTGACGTTGTTGGATTGCTGGCCCGAAGACTTGCCCCCGCCCAGGCGCTTGGAGGCCTCGGCGTGCAGGCTAGAGAGCGTGAGGAACAGCGCCAGAACCACAGAACCCAATTTCATGTTCATGTCTACTCCGTTAATTTTGTGTCAACACTTGATTCCAACATGCAATGCCACCACCCCGGCGCTCATGTTGTGAATGTCCACATGGCCAAAGCCATTTTGCTTCATAAGGTCTTTCAAGGCTTCCTGCCCCGGATGCATGCGAATCGACTCGGCGAGATAGCGGTAACTGGCATCGTCGCCGGCCACCCACTTGCCCAAGCGAGGCAGGATGTTGAAAGAGTACCAATCGTAGGTTTTCTCCAAAGGCTTCGCCACTCTGGAAAACTCCAATACCAGCAGCTTGCCGCCGGGCTTGAGGACGCGCGCCATCTCGCGCAAGGCCTGGTCTTTGTGCGTCATGTTGCGCAAGCCAAAGGCCACGCTGACGCGGTCGAAATAGGCGTCGGGAAAGGGCAACTTTTCGGCATCGCAGACCAAGGTCGGCAGCACCTGGCCCAAGTTGAGCAAGCGGTCGCGGCCGGTGCGCAGCATGGCTTCGTTGATGTCGGTGTGCACCACTTGGCCCGTCGGGCCCACTTTTTTGGCAAAGGCCAGTGACAAATCGCCCGTGCCTGCGGCAATGTCGAGCACGCGGTGGCCGGGTTGCAAATCGGCCACCATGACGGTGTAGGCCTTCCAGGCGCGGTGCAGGCCCATGGACATCAGGTCGTTCATGATGTCGTATTTGGAGGCCACCGAGTCAAACACGCCGCGCACACGCTTGGCTTTTTCGCGCTCGTCGACGGTTTGAAATCCGAAATGGGTGCTGCTCATGGTGGTTGGAATGTTAGCGCCTGAAGCTTTCAGTTCAGTGACTGTGGCCACAGGCATGGCCGCCCGCTTGCGGCATGGGGTCATCGCGTTGCACGCCGGCCTCTTGCAAGCGCTTGGCATAGGCGTCCCACAACTCGTCTTGCTGCGTGCCCAGGAAGTACAGGTAGTCCCAGGAAAAAATGCCGCTGTCGTGGCCATCACTGAAAATGGGCTTCACCGCATAGTTGCCCACCGGCTCCAGGTCCGTCAGGGTCACCAGGCGTTTGCCGGTTTGCAACACCTCTTGCCCCGGGCCGTGGCCCTGCACTTCCGCCGAGGGGCTGTAGATGCGCATGAGCTCGAACGGGATGCGAAAGGCCTCGCCATTGGCAAAGCTGACCTCCAGCAAGCGTGACTGGCCGTGCACCGTGATGTCTTGCGGTTGCGGCGTGTTTTTGTTCAATCCTGCCATGGTGTTTCCTTAGACCAGCACACGCTCAATGCCGCCGTTGTTGGCCGCCTGGACGTAGCCGGGCAACCATTCTTCACCCAGAATTTGGCGCGCCATCTCGACCACGATGTAGTCGGCCTCGAGCAAACCATTTTGCAAATCATCGCCATAGCGGCTCAAGCCTTGCAAACAACTCGGGCAGCTGGTGAGAATTTTCACATTGCCCTGGGCCTGGCCCGATATCGCTCGCAGCTCGGTTTCGCCCTTGCGCAACTCTTCTTCCTTGCGAAAGCGTACCTGGGTGGAAATGTCCGGACGGGTCACACCCAAGGTGCCCGACTCGCCGCAGCAGCGGTCCGATTTGAGCACCTGCTCGCCCACCAAAGCCTTGACCGTTTTCATCGGGTCTTGCTGTTTCATGGGGCTGTGGCAAGGGTCGTGGTAAAGGTAGGACCCCTGCTGCGCGGTGTCCAAGGTGACGCCTTTTTCGAGCAGGAACTCGTGAATGTCCACGATGCGGCAGCCCGGGAAAATTTTGTCGAATTCATAGCCTTGCAGCTGGTCATAGCAGGTGCCACAGCTGACCACCACCGTCTTGATGTCCAGGTAGTTCAAGGTGTTGGCCACCCGATGGAACAGCACACGGTTGTCGGTGATGATTTTTTCGGCTTTGTCAAACTGGCCACTGCCGCGCTGGGGGTAGCCACAGCACAGGTAACCCGGCGGCAACACCGTCTGCACGCCGGCATGCCACAGCATGGCCTGGGTTGCCAGGCCGACCTGGGAGAACAGGCGCTCGGAGCCACAGCCCGGGAAATAGAACACCGCCTCGGAATCCGGCGTGGTCGCTTTCGGGTTGCGAATGATGGGCACGTAATCCTTGTCTTCAATGTCCAGCAAGGCGCGCGCGGTTTTCTTGGGCAAGCCACCGGGCATCTTTTTGTTGATGAAATGAATCACCTGTTCTTTGAGCGGGGCGGTGCCCACGCTGGCCGGCGGTGCGCTGGTTTGCTTGCGCGCCACCACGCTGAGCATGTCGTGGGCAAAGCGTTGCAGCTTCATGCCGACATCGACCATGGCGCTGCGCGCCAGCTTGATGGTCTCGGGCCGGGTGGCGTTCAGCATGAACATGGCTGCGGCGTTGCCAGGACGGAAGCTCTTTTGCCCCATCTTGCGCAACAGGTTGCGCATGTTCATGGAGACATCGCCAAAATCGATCTTCACCGGACAGGGCGACAGGCACTTGTGGCAGACCGTGCAATGGTCAGCCACGTCTTCAAACTCTTGCCAGTGCTTGATGGAGACGCCGCGGCGGGTCTGCTCTTCGTACAAGAAGGCCTCCACCAGCAGCGAGGTGGCCAGGATCTTGTTGCGCGGGCTGTACAGCAAGTTGGCGCGCGGCACATGGGTGGCGCACACCGGCTTGCACTTGCCGCAGCGCAAGCAGTCTTTGACGCTGTCGGCAATGGCGCCAATGTCGGACTGCTGCATGATGAGCGACTCATGGCCCATCAAGCCAAAGCTGGGGGTGTAGGCCTGACTGAGGTCGGCGGCACGCACATCGTGCTGACCCGGCTGGGCGCGCAGCAGCTTGCCCTTGTTGAAGCGGCCTTCGGGGTCGATGCGGGCCTTGTAATCGGCAAAGGGCTGCAGCTCGGCGTCGGTCAGAAACTCCAGCTTGGTGATGCCAATGCCATGCTCGCCGGAAATCACGCCATCGAGCGAGCGCGCCAGCACCATGATGCGGGCCACCGCTTCGTGGGCGGTTTGCAGCATGGCATAGTCGTCGCTGTTGACCGGGATGTTGGTGTGCACATTGCCGTCACCCGCATGCATGTGCAACGCCACCCACACGCGGCCCTTGAGCACGCGCTGATGAATGGCATTGCACTCGTCCAGAATCGGCTGGAACACCGCACCGGTGAAAATGTTTTGCAAGCCCGCGCGAATCTGGGTTTTCCAGCTGGCCCGCAAGCTGTGGTCTTGCAGTTGCGGGAACAAGGTGTCGACCTCGCGCAGCCACTGCTGCCACATTGCGCGCACTTCGCCAATCAGGTTGCGCGCCTGCTGCACCCGGTCTTCCAGCAACTCGGGCGAGGCCAGGTCGGCCGCGTCGTCGGACTTGCCCAAGGGCAGCTGGCCGCGGGCAAAAAAGTCGTCGAGCGCATTGCACAGCTGCAGCTTGTTGCGCAAGGACAGCTCGATGTTGATGCGCTCGATGCCGTCGGTGTACTCGGCCATGCGCGGCAACGGGATGACCACATCCTCGTTGACCTTGAAGGCATTGGTGTGGCGGCTGATGGCCGCAGTGCGCTTGCGGTCCAGCCAGAATTTTTTGCGCGCCTCGGCGCTGATGGCAATGAAGCCCTCGCCGTTGCGCGAGTTGGCCAGGCGCACCACCTCGGAGGTGGCGCGTGCCACCGCATCGGCGTCGTCGCCGGCGATGTCGCCAATCAAGACCATCTTGGGCAGGCCGCCGCGCTTGCTCTTGGTGGCATAGCCCACGGCCTTGAGGTAACGGTCGTCCAGATGCTCCAGGCCGGCCAACAGGGTTCCTGTTCGCTTTTGCTCGGCGAACATGAAATCCTTGATCTCGACAATGCTGGGCACCGCGTCCTTGGCATTGCCAAAGAACTCCAGGCAGACCGTGCGGGTGTGCTCGGGCATGCGGTGCACCACCCAGCGCGCGCTGGTGATCAGGCCGTCGCATCCCTCTTTTTGCACGCCGGGCAGACCGCTCAAAAACTTGTCGGTGACATCCTTGCCCAGGCCTTCCTTGCGGAAGGTGCGACCTGGAATGTCCAAGCGCTCGGTGCGCAAAGGTGTTTTGCCATCGGCCGCGAAGTAGCGCAACTCGAAACTGGCCAGCTCGGCATCGTGGATCTTGCCCAGGTTGTGGCCGATGCGGGTGACTTCCAGCCATTCGGCCTGCGGCGTCACCATGCGCCAGCTCACCAGGTTGTCCAGGGCCGTGCCCCACAGCACCGCTTTTTTGCCGCCGGCATTCATGGCGATGTTGCCGCCAATGCAAGAAGCTTCGGCCGAAGTCGGGTCGACCGCAAACACAAAACCGGCACGCTCGGCGGCATCGGCCACGCGCTGGGTGACCACGCCGGCCTCGGTCCAGATGGTGAGCACCGTGTGGTCGATGCCGGGAATCTGGACCTGCTCGACCTCGGTCATGGCTTCCAGCTTCTCGGTGTTGATGACCACGCTCTTCCAGGTCAGGGGAATGGCGCCACCGGTGTAGCCGGTGCCGCCGCCGCGCGGCACGATGGTCAAGCCCAGCTCAATGCAGGCTTTCACCAGGCCGGCCATTTCGACCTCGGTGTCAGGGGTCAACACCACAAAGGGGTACTCGACGCGCCAGTCGGTGGCGTCGGTCACATGGGAAACGCGCGAGAGGCCATCGAACTTGATGTTGTCGGCCGCGGTGTATTTTTTCAGTTGGCGCGCCGCTTTTTTGCGCAAGGCCGCCAAAGTGTCAAAGTCGGCGGCAAATTGGGCAATGGCCTGCCGAGCAGCGCTCAGCAACTTGCCGACCAGCGCGTCGCGCTCGAGATCGTCTTGGGGGGTGCGACGGCGCTCGATTTCGCCCAGGCGATGGTTGAGCGCATCGACCAGCAAGCGGCGGCGGCCCGGGTTGTCCAGCAAATCGTCTTGCAGGTAGGGGTTGCGCTGCACCACCCAAATGTCGCCCAGCACTTCGTACAGCATGCGCGCAGAACGGCCGGTACGGCGCTCCTGGCGCAGGCGCTCCAGCCACAGCCAGGCATCGGCCCCCAACAAGCGAATCACGATCTCCCGGTCGGAGAAGGAGGTGTAGTTGTAGGGAATCTCTCGCAGTCGGGGGCTGTCTTCAGCCGCCGCCAGCAAATGGTTCAGCGGTGTGGGAGCGTTCATGGGCAAATCTTGACCCGCC
>Ga0255240_1000211_pt1 | contig 9751 bp, 16 predicted proteins | sample ColtaT_23_FD_183712 | JGI IMG/M metagenome (GOLD analysis project Ga0255240, IMG submission 183712) | Metatranscriptome of freshwater microbial communities from Columbia River, Oregon, United States - Colum_Yuk_RepC_8d (Metagenome... | ecosystem: Environmental > Aquatic > Freshwater > River...
CTTGCAGACATTGCGACTGCGCTCGAGCGCATAGCTTCCGGCACCTACGGCCTTTGCGTGGATTGCGGTATAGAAATCCCGCTCGCACGCCTGCACGCCGCGCCCGAGGCGCTGCGCTGCATCGCGTGCCAGGAGGCCTTTGAAAAACACCATCCACGCGCCTGACAGCCATTGCAGCGCAATGGCCTTAGCGAAGGTACATGCATTCTCAAACTGAAAAAGGGAACTCCATGGCTACATTTCACGCCATCGTCTGGCTTGACCACTCTGAAGCTCACGTGCTGATGTTCGATCGCGAACACCTCGAAACACAACGCGTCAAATCGCGCAGCCACCATAAACCGCAGAACAAGGCCGGCGATACCGCCCCGTTTTTCGACGACATCGCCAAGACACTCGAAGGCGCCCACGAGGTGCTGCTCACCGGGCCGGGCCTGACGCGCAACCGGTTTCGCGAATGGTGCCAAACGCATCGTCCGAAAATCGCGAGTCTCATCGTGGACTCGATCCCCGCAGATCATCCTTCCGATGCACAATTGGTGGCCTTGGCAAAACGATACTTCAAAAAGTACGATCGGCTGGCAACGGACCCAGGACAGGTCTGACAGGCCGGGCGCCGGCGGGCGCAAAGCAATTTCCCGCCCATGGGATTCCTGATGCCACGGTCACGCTCAATCCTGAGCGTGAGCACCTGAGGCACCCAACATTCAACCCCTGCAGAACTGCAGAAAAAAAGCCCGGCTTTTACCGGGCTTTCCCAATTCTGGTTGCGCGAGGAGGATTTGAACCTCCGACCTTTGGGTTATGAGCCCAACGAGCTACCAGACTGCTCCATCGCGCGGCAAGTCAAATATTATACCCCATTATTCGGGGGACTGGGAAGAAATTTCTTCCTCAGCGCGCTCCACGAGCTCTACGTAAGCCATGGGCGCGTTGTCGCCAACGCGGAAGCCCATTTTCAGAATACGGGTATAGCCACCGGGACGTGTCTTGAAGCGCGGCCCCAATTCATTGAACAGTTTGGTAACACTGTCACGGTTGCGCAGGCGGTTGAAGGCGAGGCGCCGGTTGGCAACGCTATCTTCCTTGGCCAGCGTTATCATGGGTTCGATCACGCGGCGCAACTCTTTCGCCTTGGGCAGCGTGGTTTTGATGGCCTCATGCTCGATGAGCGAGTTCATCATGTTCTGCAGCATCGCGAGTCGGTGCGAGCTGGTGCGATTGAGTTTGCGAAGTCCATGTCCGTGGCGCATAGTGCTTTCCTTCTAGATCATTTATTGAATCAGGCAGCCGTACCAGGTACTGCCCGAGGCACTCTTCCCTTGGATAGAGGGAAATTTATCGCTTTTCAAGACCGGCGGGAGGCCAGTTCTCCAAGCGCATACCCAATGTCAAGCCGCGCGAGGCAAGAACCTCTTTGATTTCGTTGAGCGACTTGCGACCGAGATTGGGTGTTTTGAGCAATTCATTCTCGGTGCGCTGAATCAGGTCACCGATGTAGTAAATATTTTCCGCCTTGAGGCAGTTGGCAGAACGAACGGTAAGTTCCAATTCATCCACAGGACGCAGCAAAATAGGATCAAACGCAGCCGTCCCCCGGGTCTCGCCGCTGGCGGCGCCAAAAGCAGGAACTTCACCACCTTCCAGTTGCGCAAAAACAGCCAGTTGTTCGACCAATATCTTCGCCGAAGTGCGCACTGCGTCTTCCGCAGTGATCACGCCATTAGTTTCGATTTCGAGCACCAACTTATCCAAATCCGTACGCTGCTCAACACGGGCACTCTCCACCGTGTAACTCACGCGCTTGACAGGAGAAAACGAGGCATCCAGTACGATACGGCCTATGGCCTTGCTCGGTTCATCGCCATAGCGGCGTACCGTTCCTGGCACGTATCCGCGTCCTTTCTCGATCTTGATCTGCATATCCAATTTGCCGCCCTGCGACAAATGCGCAATCGTATGATCCGGATTAACTATCTCCACATCGTGCGGCGTTTGAATATCACCTGCCGTCACCGTCCCTTCACCCTCTTTGCGCAAACTCAGAGTCACTTCATCACGGTTGTGCAGCTTGAACACCACGCCCTTGAGGTTCAGCAAGAGATTCACCACATCTTCCTGCACGCCGTCGATCGAGGAATATTCATGCAACACCCCAGCGATGGTCACTTCAGTCGCTGCATATCCCGTCATAGAAGAGAGCAATACGCGTCGCAAAGCATTGCCCAGGGTATGACCATAGCCCCGCTCGAAAGGCTCGAGCACGACCCGAGCACGGTTATTTCCCAAATGCTCCACGGCAATCGTCTTGGGTTTCAGCAAATTGGTTTGCATGCAGAATTCCTCTCAATGCCCCCAGCTCGTTACACCGGTAAGGCTGATGATGCCTCGCGCCACGACATAGCGCGGCACGAAAGACTTATGAACTGAACCGTGATTTGATCAACGCGAATAAAGCTCGACGATCAATGATTCATTGATGTCAGCTCCGAATTCGTCGCGATCCGGAGTTTTCTTGAATACACCCTCAGCCTTATCAACATTGACTTCGACCCATCCAGGCATGCCAACTTGCGCGGCCAGCTGCAAGGCTTCGATCACACGGTTTTGTTTTTTGGATTTTTCACGCACGGCGATCACATCGCCGGGCTTGACTAAATAGGATGGAATATTCACCGATTGACCATTCACCGTGATGGCCTTATGTGAAACCAGCTGACGTGCTTCGGCGCGCGTAGAGCCGAATCCCATACGATATACCACGTTGTCGAGACGCGATTCAAGCAAAAAGAGTAAATTCGCGCCGGTGTTGCCCTTCCGCTTTTCCGCAGCTTCGAAATAACGACGGAATTGCTTCTCGAGCACCCCATACATGCGTTTGACTTTTTGCTTCTCACGCAGTTGCAATCCATAGTCGGATGTGCGCGCGCCTGAGGTCCGTCCATGCTGACCCGGTTTGGAGTCAAATTTCGCCTTGTCGGCAATAGAGCGCCGCGCACTCTTGAGAAACAAATCTGTGCCCTCACGCCGAGAGAGTTTGGCTTTGGGACCGAGATAACGTGCCACTTGAATTTCCTTTATTTCATCTACCGCAAATCAATGCGGGAGCCACCTGCGGCGCAAAAGCGTATACAGACGGCGGTGGTCTTACAAAAATCAGATCCGGCGACGCTTTTGTGGGCGGCATCCATTGTGCGGAACAGGGGTCACATCCGAAATAGACGTGATCCGAATTCCCAAGGCACCCAAAGCACGCACCGAAGACTCGCGCCCCGGACCAGGCCCTTTGATCTCCACGTCTAGATTTTTGATCCCCTGTTCGATAGCCGCACGACCAGCAACCTCGGAAGCAACCTGGGCCGCAAAAGGCGTGGACTTCCTGGAACCCTTGAAACCTTGGCCACCCGACGAAGCCCAAGAGAGTGCGTTGCCTTGACGGTCCGTGATCGTGATGATCGTGTTGTTGAATGAGGCATGCACATGTGCAATGCCATCCGAAACGTTCTTGCGAGCCTTCTTGCGGACACGCTGAGCTGCGCTATTGGAAGGAGATTTAGCCATACCAGTCTTTCAATTACTTCTTCAATGCTGCCGCGCCCTTACGAGGGCCCTTGCGGGTGCGCGCATTGGTGCGAGTTCGCTGCCCCCGAACAGGCAGCCCCCGACGATGCCGAAAACCGCGATAGCAGCCGATATCCATCAGGCGCTTGATGTTCATCGTGGTTTCACGACGCAAATCGCCTTCAAGGATGTATCGTGCAATCTGATCGCGAATTTTTTCGAGATCTGCATCGGTCAGATCTTTGATTTTTTTGGAATAAGCAATTCCACAAGCGTCGCAAATTTCGCGCGCGCGCGGACGGCCAATTCCATAAATAGCGGTCAGCCCGATCTCAGCATGCTTATGCGGAGGGATATTGATACCAGCGATACGTGCCATGTGCGTCCTCTATTACTCTTCATCAACCTTGACGCTGCTTGTGACGCAGGTCAGTGCAGATCACACGCACCACCCCCTTGCGGCGGATGATCTTGCAGTTGCGGCAGATTTTTTTGACCGAAGCCGAAACTTTCATTTGACTCTCCTAAAACTCATCCATTCATTTCCTGACAGTATATGTCAAGCACGATAGCATTCGCAAAATCTCATTGAGCTCTGAAACTAGCCTTTTTGAGCAACGATTCATATTGCTGCGACATGAGATAGTTTTGCACTTGCGCCATGAAATCCATAGTCACAACCACGATGATCAGCAATGACGTTCCACCAAAATAGAAAGGGACGTTGTATTTGATGATCAAAAATTCCGGCAACAAGCACACGAAAGTGATATAAACAGCCCCCGCAAGTGTCAATCGCACCAGAATCTTGTCAATATATCTCGCGGTCTGCTCTCCAGGTCGAATACCTGGGATAAAAGCGCCACTTTTTTTCAAATTATCTGCAGTTTCTCGACTATTGAAAACCAAAGCAGTGTAGAAAAAACAGAAAAAGATAATCGCTGCAGCATACAGCAACGTATAAACCGGTTGCCCAGGCGTCAAAGTGCTTGCCATATCGCGTAACCAGCGCATCGAGTCACCTGCACCAAACCAATTCATGACAGTAGCAGGTAGCAATATGATAGATGAAGCGAAGATTGGAGGAATCACTCCCGCCATATTCAATTTAAGCGGCAAGTGGGAGGATTGGCCTCCATATACCTTATTTCCAACCTGGCGTCGCGCATAATTCACGAGAATCTTGCGTTGACCGCGCTCCACGAATACCACGAAATATGTAACTACACATACCACCAATACAATGAATATCGCAGAAAGGATACTCATCGCACCAGTGCCTACGAGTTCGAGCAAACCACCTATGGAACCAGGCAAACCCGCAGCAATTCCACCGAAGATCAGAATGGAGATTCCATTACCCAAACCACGTTCCGTGATCTGCTCGCCAAGCCACATCAAGAACATTGTCCCCGCAGACAGACTCACTACGGCAGTCATGCGAAAAGCGAAGCCTGGGCTTAATACCAAACCGGGCGAGCTTTCCAAGGCGACGGCGATTCCCATGGATTGAAACAAGGCCAAAGCCAAAGCACCATATCGCGTATATTGTGTAATCTTGCGGCGCCCGGCTTCTCCTTCTTTTTTCAACTGCTCGAAAGTAGGTACGACGTACGTCATCAACTGCATAATGATGGACGCCGAAATATACGGCATGATTCCCAAAGCAAAGACCGTAAAACGCGACAGTGCTCCACCCGAGAACATGTTGAACAAGTTCAAAATGCCGCCCTGCTGTCCGCTGAACAATTTCTGAAGCTGCACTGGATCGATGCCGGGCACCGGGATATGGGCCCCGATGCGATAGACCACCAATGCAAGCAGCAGAAATACCAAGCGGCGGCGCAAATCGCCGAACTTTCCGCTTTTTGCAAGCGAAGAAGCAGCGTTAGTAGCCACAGGTGCCTTCTTTCAATATGGTGCGAAAATCACTTCAGACGACGGAACCGCCAGCGGCCTCGATGGCTGCCTTGGCGCCTGCAGAAGCCCGAATGCCATTGAGTTTGAGCACTTTCGTGATGCTTCCACTCTGAATCACCTTGACTGCTTTGATCATTTCGCCAATCAATCCGGCTCGTTTGAGGGTCAGCAAATCGACCTGATCCAGACCGAGCCGCTCCAACTCTGCCAGAGTCACTTCAGCATTGAACTTCAATTGCTGGGACTTGAAACCGCGCTTGGGCAGACGGCGCTGCAGCGGCATCTGTCCTCCTTCGAATCCCACTTTGTGGTAGCCGCCAGCACGCGATTTTTGGCCCTTGTGACCACGCCCCGCAGTTTTTCCGAGGCCGGAGCCAATACCACGGCCAACGCGGCGCTTCGCATGTTTGGCTCCATTTGCAGGCTTGATGCTATTGAGTTGCATGATCTATCTCTCAGAGGACTTTGACCAGATAACTGATCTTATTAATCATGCCGCGCACTTCAGGAGTGTCCTTCAGCTCACGAACACTATTGAGCTTGCGCAGCCCAAGACCACGCACCGTGGCACGATGCGATTCTTTGGTGCCAATCGGGCTACGCACCAATTGAACCTTCACGGTTTGTTGGGTTGTCATTTGCAGACTCCAGTTCAGGCAAAGATATCTTCGATGGCCTTGCCACGTTTGGCGGCGACTTCTGCCGGTGTGGTGGACTTTTTCAACGCATCGAAAGTGGCGCGTACCATGTTGTACGGATTGGTGGACCCATGACTTTTGGCCACGATATCGGTAATGCCCATCACCTCAAATACTGCGCGCATGGGACCGCCAGCAATAATGCCAGTGCCCTTGGGTGCAGGCATCATCATCACCACCGCTGCACCATGGATACCCGTCACGCTGTGATGAATCGTGCCGTTTTTCAACGAGACCTTCACCATATTGCGACGTGCTTCTTCCATGGCTTTTTGCACAGCTGCAGGGACTTCTTTCGACTTGCCCTTGCCCATACCCACACGACCATCTCCATCGCCGACCACCGTCAGGGCTGCGAAACCGAGAATACGGCCGCCCTTCACGACTTTGGTCACACGATTCACCGCGATCATCTTCTCGCGCAAACCGTCGTCACGACCTTCGTCTTGTACCTTGGGTTGAAATTTTGCCATTTTTGTATCTCGCTTCGCTTAGAACTGCAGACCAGCTTCGCGGGCCGCCTCGGCCAAAGCCTTCACACGACCATGGTAGGCAAAACCAGAACGATCAAATGCCACCTTCTCTATACCCACGGCCTTGGCTTTTTCAGCAATTCGCTTGCCAATCAATTGGGCCGCGGCCGCATTCCCACCTTTTCCTGCGCCACCGAGCGACTGACGCACTTCGGCCTCCAGGGTAGAGGCGGTGGCCAGCACCCTGCTGCCGTCGCCGGAGATGATGCTGGCGTAAATATGAAGATTCGTGCGATTCACGGTCAGGCGCACAGCCCCTTGCTGGGCAATACGGATGCGGGTTTGGCGTGCACGACGAAGACGCTGCTCTTTTTTGTTCAGCATGGCGCAGCTCCTTATTTTTTCTTGGTCTCTTTGATCACAATTTTCTCGTCCGCATAGCGGATACCTTTGCCTTTGTAAGGCTCAGGAGGACGAACTGCACGAATCTCTGCGGCTATTTGGCCGACACGTTGGCGATCTGCACCTTTGATGATGATTTCCGTCGGCGAGGGCGTGGTCACCGTAATTCCTGCGGGCATTTCAATATCCACTGAATGCGAAAACCCAACACTCAGATTCAACTGAGAGCCGCTCGCTTGCGCTTTATAGCCCACGCCAACCAGACTCAATCTCTTCTCAAAGCCCTTGCTGACGCCAAGCACCATGTTGTTGACCAACTGGCGCAAGGTTCCGCTCATGGCATTGGCTTCGCGAGATTCATTGGTCGGTTCGAAATTTAGCTTGTCATTATTGCGGAGCACCTTCACCAAGATGTTTTGCCCCAATGACAGGGTGCCTCCGGCACCTTTCACGCTGATTTGGTCTTCTTTGATGGATACATCCACACCTGCGGGGATGACCACAGGCAATTTTCCTACGCGGGACATTCAGTTTCTCCTCAATGCCACGTTAAGCCACATAGCAGAGCACTTCGCCGCCGACACCGACAGCACGCGCCTTGCGATCGGTCATCACACCTTTGGGAGTGGTGACAATGGCGACACCCAGGCCATTCATGACCTGCGGAATTGCATCGCGCCCTTTGTAGACCCGAAGACCGGGACGGCTGACGCGCTCGATACGTTCAATCACGGGACGCCCGGCGTAGTATTTCAGGGCAATTTCAAGTTCGGACTTGCCGGCCTCGGTCTTCACCTGGAAACCATCGATATACCCTTCGTCTTTCAGGACCTGGGCGATGGCCACCTTCACCTTGGAAGCGGGCACCTTCACCGTAGCCTTGGAAACCATCTGGGCGTTGCGAATGCGGGTCAGCAAGTCAGCGATAGGATCACTCATGCTCATGTTGAATCTCTCCTGTCTGCTTACCAACTGGCCTTGGTGATGCCAGGAATTTCACCCGCAAAAGCCATTTCGCGAATTTTTGCACGGCCCAATCCGAATTGACGGAAGGTGCCACGCGGTCGACCCGTGATTTCACAGCGATTGCGCTGACGCGTCGGATTTGCGTTGCGCGGCAACTTTTGCAGAGCGAGACGCGCGGCATCGCGCTCTTCGTCGCTGCGCTTGGCGTCGCCGGCAATGGCCTTGAGTTCTGCATATTTGTCTGCGTACTTGGCCACCAATTTTGCGCGCTTTTGCTCGCGCTGGATCAAAGCTACTTTAGCCATGCGCCACCTCAGTTTTTGAAAGGAAAACGGAAACCTGCGAGCAGCGCCTTGGCTTCTGCGTCGGTTTTGGCCGTCGTGGTGATGCTGATGTTGAGGCCGCGCAAGGCATCGACCTTGTCATATTCGATCTCAGGGAAAATGATCTGCTCTCTGACGCCGACGTTGTAGTTCCCACGTCCATCAAAAGCGCGCCCGGATATACCCCGGAAGTCACGCACACGCGGCAATGCAATCGTCACGAAACGATCTAGAAATTCATACATCCGGACGCCGCGCAGCGTCACCATACAACCTATGGGCTGGCCTTCGCGGATTTTGAACCCGGCGATGGCTTTTTTGGCTTTGGTGACTATGGGCTTTTGCCCGGCAATTCTGGTCAGGTCAGTCACGGCATTGTCCATGACTTTTTTGTCGGCCACAGCCTCGCCCACACCCATGTTGAGCGTGATCTTGACCAGCCGAGGAACCTCCATAGGCGAGGTGTACCCGAATTGCTTCATCAATTCGGGAGCAATTTGTTCGCGGTAAATTTGCTGGAGTCGTGCCATTTTTTTTCCTTAGGCCGCCTTGATTTCCGCACCGCTGGACTTGTACACGCGAACGCGTACCCCATCGGCCTGCACCTTGATGCCAACGCGATCCGCCTTGCCAGTGGCAGGATTGAAAATGGCCACGTTGGACTGGTGGATAGGCATAGCCCTCTCCACGATACCGCCGGACTCACCTTTGAGCGGATTCGGCTTGACATGCTTCTTTACGACATTGACACCGTCGACAATGAGATGGGAATCGTCCTTGCGCGACGCGACAGTGCCGCGCTTACCCTTATCCCGCCCTGTCAATACGATGACTTCATCGCCTTTGCGAATTTTGTTCATGGCGCCACCTCAAAGAACTTCAGGAGCCAAGGAAACGATCTTCATGAAGCGCTCGGTACGCAGCTCGCGCGTAACGGGTCCAAAGATGCGCGTGCCAATCGGCTCCAGCTTGCTGTTGAGCAATACCGCAGCGTTGCCGTCGAATTTCACAAGGGAGCCATCTCCGCGTCGGATACCCTTAGCCGTGCGCACCACTACTGCATTGTAGATCTCGCCCTTTTTGACGCGACCACGCGGAGCAGCCTCCTTGACGCTCACTTTGATGATGTCGCCGACGCTTGCATAGCGACGCTTAGACCCGCCCAGCACCTTGATGCAAAGAACGGACTTGGCGCCAGTGTTATCGGCAACCTCTAATCGAGATTCTGTTTGGATCATTGCAATATTCCCAACTTGCACCGGTACGCATGAAAACCCTGAACCTAGAGTCACACGCCAACCAGTCAGTCTTGGGCCCGCCGTCCGCACCGCAAACCATTTGCAGCACTTCCTGTTGGGCAAGAAACTTCGCGCCTCAAAACGCGAAGACGCGCATTATGACACAAAAA